>Ga0193741_1000572_pt1 | contig 10965 bp, 9 predicted proteins | sample L2s2metaG_FD_143059 | JGI IMG/M metagenome (GOLD analysis project Ga0193741, IMG submission 143059) | Soil microbial communities from a riparian zone of the East river system, Colorado, United States - L2s2 | ecosystem: Environmental > Terrestrial > Soil > Riparian zone | place: USA: East River...
GAAACCCTCGCCGCACTGCCGGCCGCCTCCGAGTTCAGCCTTCGCGTCGGCATCGACTCAGGGCCGGTTGTCGCCGGCGTGATCGGCCGAACGAAGTTCGGCTACGACATCTGGGGAGACACGGTCAACACCGCGAGCCGAATGGAGTCGCATGCTCCCCCCGGGACGATCCAGGTGACGGAGCGAACCTGCACTCGGCTCGCGGATCGGTTCGTTCTCGAGAAGCGCGAGGGCGTCGTGGTCAAGGGCAAAGGCGACATGACCACATACCTCCTCATCGCGGCACGACCGGCGCGGGCTCCTTCGCCGCCGGCTCCAACGGCCTCGGCTTAGCGCCCTGCGGCGCGAGGCTGGACGGGTTCGCCGAAAGCCTGCAGCTGCTCGGCGGCGCGGCTGGCGAGCGGGCGGGCGCCGAGCTTCCGCGCCGTCTGGTACGCGTCGTTGAGCTGTTCGACAGCCGTTTGCAGCTCGCCGACCTCCGCAAGCGCCACTGCCGCCCGGACTTGTACCTCCGCTCGCTCGTAGGGCGCCGCTGCATCAGCGAGTAGCTCGAGCGCCTGCGTGAACTGCCGGGCCGCGCCGTCCGCGTCGCCGTTCAGCAGCGCGAGCTCGCCGAGCGCATGCGCGAGTGCCGCCACCGCTTCGGTGTCGCCTGTCACGGCGGCGATCCTCGCAAGCCCGTCGGCGCAGGAGCCGGCGCCGCGCTCGTCTCCCCGGCCGGCGAAGAACGTCGTCGCCCAGCGCAGCGCCGAGACCGAGTAATGCCGCTCTTCCCTCGTCTGCCAACGCTCGAGCAACGCGCGCATCCGCTCGGCCGCCTCATCGTCCTTCGCCCCGAGGTGCTCGATGCGTGCAAGTCCGTGAGTCACTTCGATCTCCAGGCCGAAGATCCCGTTCTGCCTCGCGAAGGCCAGCGCCTCGGCGAGCAGCCCGCGGGCGCGACCGGGCTCGCCGCAGAATGCGTGTACGCGGCCGAGCTCGCCGGCCGCAACCATTCGAGCGAGAGGAGGCGCCGCTTCCAGTTCAAGTACCTCGCGGCAGACATCCATGGCTCGCCCCCACTCGCCCGTGTGCACCATGACTGGCGCAAGGCAGGCGAAGCAGACGTGGTCAGGCCCTTCGAGCCCCTCCCTTCGACAGAAGTCGCTTGCGCTCGCGAACGCCTCGATCGCCGCCGGGTACGCCCCCGAGTGCTCGAGCGCCGATGCGAGGCGGAAGTAGGCGTCGGCCGCGGTGGACGTCGCATTCTCCGCGAGCGCGAGAGACAACGCCGAGCGCGCGAGCCCGACGCCTGTCTCGCCGTCGCCGAGCTTGGTGCGCACCTGCCCTTCGAGCGCCAAGGCTCGCGCCCGAAGCTCGCCGCTGGCGGCCAGCTCGACCTCCTTCGAGCTCGCGGTCACGAGCTCTAGTGCCGCGCTAAAAAGGCCTGCGGCTTGGAGATGAGCGGCCGCGGTCAGGCGCTCGGTTGCCGCCTCCGCGGCCAGCCCACAGGCGGCGAACGCGTCGGCCGATCTCGTGCGTGCCGCGATCGCCCGCTCCCCGGCGCCGGCGAGCTCGTAGACGACCGCGAGGCGTCGTTCGGCCTCGCCGAGCGCCTTGATCTCGTCCCCGGCCCGCCGCGCGTCCACGACGTCCTCCCACACGCTCGCCGCCTCGACCAGATCCCCGGAGAGCTGCGCGCACAGACCCAGGCGCTCGAGCGCTACGAGCCGTCCCGCTTCGTCCTCTCCCTCGGGCCAGAGTTCGAGTGCGCGCCGGTCGAGGCCCGAGGCGTCTCGGTACGCGTGGACGGCGCAGAACGCCTCAGCCGCGGCAAGCAGCTTCGGGCGCGCCCGCTCAGGCTCGTTCGCGGCGAGCCAGTGCTCCGCGAGCAGCTGCGGCGGCGCGCCCGTTCGTTCGAGGTTCTCCGCGAGGCCGCGATGTTGCGCTCGTCGCCGCGTCCACGGGATCTCCGCGTACACGGCTTCGCGAAGGAGCGGGTGACGGAACGCTGCGAGGCCCTCGCCGATCTCGACGAGAAAGCCTTGCTCGATCGCCTCCTCGAGACCCGGCGCTACGGCGAGATCGGCGACGAGCCCCAGATCGACCTGCAGTCCGGCGACAGCCGCCATCTCGAGCGCGTTTCGCGCGGCTTGCGAGAGCCCATCTGTGCGAAGGAGCACCGTCTCCCTCACGCTGTCCGGCAGGGGCATGTCCTGATCGGCCGGGAGCTCCAGCTCATCGTTCCGCTCCTCGAGCCGGCCGCTTCCCGAAAGTGCAACCGCGAGCTCCTCGACGAAAAATGGCACGCCCTCCGTCCGCTCGAAGACGCTTCGGGTCAGCCGCGGCCCTAGCCTGCGACCGACGGTGCGCGAGGCCAGCTCGGCTGTTTGTGCCTGGTCGAGGGGTTCCAGCACCAGCTCGTCGAGACGCGCGCGCCGGCGAAGCTCGGCGCGCATCCGACGGAGCGGGTGCGCGCGCGGGATCTCACCGCGTCGATAGACCGCCAGGAAGAGGAGCGGCAGGCCCTCGACCGACGCCGCGAGCGACGGCAGCAGCTCCAGAGTCGCCTCGTCGCCCCACTGAAGGTCATCGAGGAATACCACGGTTGGCTCGCGACCTGCGATGCCTGCGAACGCCTCGCGGAGTGCCTCGGCCAGCGCGAGGTGGTCTAGGCTCACCGGGGCCGGGCCGAGCTCAGGCAGGAGAGCGCCGAGGTGGCTTGCGAGGCGGCCGGACTCCGCGAGCGCGCCCGGGGCGATGCGGTCATACGCGCGAAGTGTCGCGATGACAGGCGCGTAGGGGGCCCTTCCCTGCTCGCTGCCTCCGCCCGGAAGCACAAGGGCTGCGCTCGCACCCAGAGCCGCCTTCGCCAAGCTGGTCTTCCCCACGCCCGCCTCCCCCGCGAGCAGCAGGAGGCCGCCGTCTCCCGCGACGGCTCGGTCGAGCCGGTCGTTGAGGACGCCCAGCTCGCGCTCGCGCCCGATGAGCTCGGGGGTGTCCGCCCAGGCTGCGGCCAGAGAACTACGCGCTGAGGACGAAGCGGAGCCCTTGCGGGCTGCGGCTGGCGGCCCCAAGTCGAGGCTCGAGTCCTGCTGCAGGATCCTTCGCTCGAGCTCGCGAAGCGCCGGCGAGGGCTCGATGCCGAGCTCGTCGGCCAGCGCGCGCCTCGCATCCTGATACGCGCTAAGTGCCTCCGCCTGCCGGCCCGACCGATACAGCGCCAGCATGTGCTGTTGGCGGAGGCCTTCGCGAAGCGGATAGCGCGCAGCCAAGGCCTCGAGCTCACCGACGAGATCGCCGTGCCGTCCGAGTAGTAGATCGGTCTCGAGCCGCCCCTCGAGCGCGGAGATCCGAACCTCCTCGAGTCTCGCCGCTTCCGCGGGCGCGAACGGCTCGGACGCGAACTCCGCGAGCGCAGGCCCGCGCCAAAGCTCGAGCGCGGCGCGGAACCCCGCAGCCGCGTCTTCGGCCCGACCGGTGTCGAGGTCTGTCCGAGCGTCCGCGACGAGTCGCTCGAAGCGGTGAAGGTCGACGTCGTCTGAGGCCAGCTGGAGGGAATAGCCGGGCGGGCGCGTGTGCAGCATCCCGGGGGCAAGCACCTTCCGGAGCTTCGAGACGTGGATCTGCACCATTTTCTGCGCGCTCTCCGGCACGTCCTCGCCCCAGAGGTCGTCGACGATCCGGTCGATCGCGAGCGTGCGATTGGCGTTCACGACGAGCAGCGCGAGCAACGCACGCTGCTTCCCGGCGGGGAGCCGCACTTCGCGATCGCCGTCGCGCACCTCGAGTGGGCCGAGGATTCGGAAGTCCATACGCGCGCCTTCGAGCCGACCGTACCACGGCGAACGGGCCTTTTTACCGGGCGACAACCACGGAACAGCCCGCTGGCAGCCGCCTTCCAGTCTCCTCCAGCGCAGACACCGTTCTCAACGCGAAAGGAGACTGAAGATGACGAGGACGCCACACACGACTGCGGGTCCCGACCACCACCACGGCCACAAGCCTGCAACGTTCCACCTCTCTCCCGCGGACGCGCAGAACGCGCCGCCCGAGGAGTATCTCTACGTCGCGGCGATGCGGGCCGGGACGGGCGTAGACGTGCCTGACTTCCTGGCCGTCGTCGACGCGAATCCCGCATCGGACACCCACGGCACGATCGTGCACGAGACGCCGATGCCATACGTCGGCGATGAGCTCCACCACTTCGGGTGGAACCGCTGCTCGTCCGCCTGCCACGGGCCCGACCGCTCGCACCTGATCATCCCCGGCTTCCGCTCCTCGCGGGTCTACGTCGTCAACATTGCCGACGACCCGCTCCGGCCGCAGATCGAGAAGGTGATCGAGCCCGACGAGCTCGTGAAGGCGACCGGCTACACGCGGCCGCACACAACCCACTGCATGCCGGGCGAGAACGTCGTCATCTCGATGCTCGGCGACGCCGACGGCAACGCATCCGGCGGCTTCGCCGTGATCGACGCGAAGACGTTCGAGGTCAAGGGCCGCTGGGAGAACGGCGGCGAGCGGCCGCCGATGAACTACGACTTCTGGTACCAGCCGCGCAAGAACACGCTGGTCTCGTCGGAGTTCGGCGCGCCGAACGCCTACGAGCCCGGGTTCGACCTCGCGGACGTGGAGGCCGGCCGCTACGGGCAGCGGCTCCACTTTTGGAACCTCGGAAACCGCGAGCTCGAGCAGACGATCGACCTCGGCGCAAACGGGCTCGTCCCGCTCGAGATCCGCTGGAAGCACGACCCGGACGCCGACGAGGGTTTCGTCGGAGCCGCACTGTCGTCGGCCATCTGGCGGTTCCACCGCGAGAACGGCTCGTATGCGGCGGAGCCGGTGGTCGCGGTCGATCCGGTCGATCTCGATAGCTGGCCGATCCCGGTGCCGGGCCTGATCACCGACCTCGTCCTCTCGATGGACGACAAGGCCCTGTACTTCTCCAACTGGCTCCACGGGGACCTGCGCCGCTACGACGTCTCCGACCCGGCCAACCCCCGCCTGACGGGGCGCCTGTGGCTCGGCGGCGTGCTCGGCAAGGAGAGCGACGCCGGCCGGCCGCTCACGGGCGGGCCGCAGATGCTCCAGCTCTCCTTCGACGGGCGGCGCCTCTACGTCACCAACTCGCTGCTCTCGACCTGGGACAACCAGTTCTACCCGGAGCTGCGCTCCTGGCTGCTCAAGATCGATATCGGTGAGGACGGCTCGATGGCCGTCGATCCCGACTTCTTCGTCGACTTCCACGACCGGCCCGACGGCCCTGCACGGGCGCACGAGGTGCGGCTCCAGGGCGGCGACTCGACCTCGGAGGTGTTCTCGTGATCCTCGGACACCACGGCGGCGAGCTGCCGCTGCTCCAGGCGGCGCTCGCGTCCGCCGGAACCGTGTCGCTCCTGCTCATCCCGATCCGGAGCGAGATCGCCCGTTTCGCCAGGCGGCTTCGTCGCCGCCCGACCGACCACTGACACCACACGACGACCACAAGGAGACACAGAGATGACCAAGAGAACCACCATGCTGCTGGCGGCGCTGATCTCGCTGGCGCTGCTTGCCGCGGCGGCGTTCGCCGCGACGACCTCGGCGGAGGCCCAGCACGGGCTCGGCCACGGCAAGAAGCGCGGCGCGAAACTGCAGGAGCGCTACCTCTACGTCAGCACCATCGCGCAGAGCCGGACCGATCCGGACTTCATCGCCGTGATCGGGGCGGATCCGCGTCGCAGGGACTTCGGCAAGATCGTCAACCGGATCGACATGCCGAACGTCGGCGACGAGCTCCATCACTACGGCTACTCGGCCGACCAGAAGCGGCTGCTCGTCCCAGGCCTGTTCTCGGGGCGCATGCACGTCTTCGACGTCAAGGGCGGCGGGAAGCAGCTGAAGCTCAAAGCGGTCAGCGACCTGGTCGCCAAGAGCGGCTACGTCGTCCCGCACGGCGTCATGGCGCAGTCCCGCGGCCGCGCCCTCGTCACGATGATCGGTGGCGCGACCGACACCACGCTACCCGGCGGGATCGTCGAGATCGATGACAAGACCGGCGCGTTCGTCGGCCACTACGGCCCCGGGCCGGTGCGCGGTCCCGGCCAGGCCGCCCCGCGGTACATGTACGACTTCGAGTCGCTGCCGGAGGCAGACCGCGGGATCAGCACGACGTTCGGCTCGCCTGCGCAGTGCGGAGGCGGCATCGAGCCGACCTGCCTCGGCGACGACGTCGCCGTCTGGGATCTGAGCGAGCGCAGGGTGATCCAGACCGCCGATCTCGGCGACCACAGCGGTGCGCTCATGGTGCACTGGGTCATGGAGCCCGGCGTCCGGCGGGCGTACATCAACGCCCCCGGGACGAGCGCGATCTGGCTGGCGGACGACGACGACGGAAACGGCGTCTACGACTTCCAGCAGGTCCTCGGCCCGCAGGACGGCCTCGCACTGCCGCCCGACATGCTCCTCTCGCACGATGGCAAGAGCATGTACGTGAGCAACTGGTTCGGGAACTCGGTGCAGAGGTTCGACCTCACCGATCCGTTCAACCCGACCCTCGAGTCCACGGTCTCGGTGCCGCACCCGAACATGCTGCGCCTCAGCCGTGACGACCGGCGTCTCTACGTCACCAACTCCCTGCTCACGCCGTGGGACAACGACCCGGACTTCGGGCCGGCGCGGAGCGACGACTACGGCATCTGGCTGTTCGAGGTAGACAAGAGCACCGGGAAGCTCGTCCCGACCAAGGCCGGCGCACGCCCGTGGGTCAGCTTCGAGAACGTCCGCAAGAAGACAACAACCGGCCCCGCAGGGCCGCACATGGTCCTCTTCGACCCGAGCATCCCGCTCGCACACGGAGAGCACTGAGCAAACGAGCGCCGAGGGCGGGCCAGACCAGTGGCCCGCCCTCGGAAGCCGCGGGCGCGCTCAGCTGCACTTGCGAAGCCTGCGTGTGCGGCGGCGCTCCCGCACCACACACGGGTGCCTTGAGCCAACCTAGGCGCGGGACAAGAAGCTTCCTCGATCGCGCCGCACTGTCGCGACCTTGGGCGTACCCTGTGGCTCACGAAGGGCGTGATGAAACGTCAGGTCGTGAGTTCGCTCGAAGCTGGACAGGCAGCGCTGCGGCAGGGCGCGTGGCAAGAGGCGCGGGTGCACTTTGAGGCTGCACTCGCCGAGGAAGAGACCGCTGACGCCCTGCTGGGCCTTGGCATGGCCGCCGCGGCGCAACTGGACGCAACTGCGACTCTGGAGGCTCACGAGCGTGGCTACCGACTGGCGCGCGGCCTCGGTGATGACCGTAGAGCGTCACGTCTGGCTCTGGAGCTCGCGGTCGATTGCATGTACTTCCGTGGCCCGGCCGAGGCCGGTGGTTGGCTTGAGCGTGCGAGCCACCTTCTCGAGCGCTTGCCGGTTGGCCAGGAGCACGGAATGCTCGTCTATATCCGGGCGAGTTCCGCGCTCAGCGCGCACGACCCGGCGACGGCGCTCACGCTGACTGCCGAGGGCCTCGCCATTGCGCGGGAGATCCACTACCTCCCTGGAGAAATGCTGTTCCTCGCGCTCGACGGGCTCACGCTGGTGGCGGCCGGCGATGTCGAGGAGGGCATGCGGCACTTGGACGAGGCGACGACGGCGGCGATGGCGGGCGAAGTCGGCGACGCGCGGTTCGTCGAGCTGATTTGTTGCCACCTGATCGACGCGTGCAAGCGCGTACGAGACTTCGACCGTGCGGGCGAGTGGTGTCGCCGCGTGGAAGAGATCGCAAGGCAGCTGGACGACGCCGTGATCTTCACTATGTGCCGGAACTACTACGGGGAGGTGCTCGTCTGGCGGGGTGCCTGGGCCGAGGCCGAGCGGGCGCTTGCCGAAGCGAGCCGCGATCTTGCGAAAGCTGGGAGAGACGCTTCTGACAGCCTCGTACGGCTGGCGGAGCTCCGGCGCCGTCAGCGGCGATTCGAGGAGGCCGCGGCACTGCTTGCGGAGGCGGACGGCCACCCGCTCGCCGCCGTCGTGGCCGCTGGGCTCGCCCTCGACCGAGGCGACGCCCGTCGGGGTGCCGAAGAGGCCGACGGGTACCTCCGTCGCATCGGCAGCGACGATCGACTGATGCGTGTCCCCGCGCTCGAGATCCTCGTTCGTGCGCGACTCGCCCTTGGTCGGATCCGGGAGGCGCAACGGGCGGCTGACGAGCTTGCAGCAACTGCAGAATCCGTCCATACCACTCCGCTGCATGGAGCTGCGCTGCTCGCGCGGGGTCGGATCGAAACGCATGCCGGATCCGAGGACGCCATCGCCACGCTCACCGATGCGCTCGACCTCTTCCGGAAGAGCGGCGTGCGCTCCGAGGCAGTCGTGGCCCGTCTCGACCTCGCGACCGCGCTCCGCGCGTTCGGTCGTGAGGAGGAAGCACGGGAAACCGAGAGGATCGCGAGTGCAGAGCTCGCGGGACTTGGGGTCGTCGTACCGAAGCTCGCGGAAGGTCGACGCCCGCCCGATGCGCTGACTCGTCGCGAGCGCGAAGTGCTAGGACTGCTGGCCCAGGGGCGTGGAAACGACGAGATTGCGGCAGAGCTGGTGTTGAGCGTGCGAACGGTCGAGTCTCACGTCGCGAGCATCTACTCGAAGATCGGCGTGTCTGGGCGCACCGCACGCGCCGCGGCGACGGCATACGCCCTCGCGAACGGTCTGGGCTGAAGTTCGGTACACGGCTTCGCGAAGTTCCGTACCGGCACGGAGGCGGAAGCAGCTGTCGAAGCGCATCGTGTGTGCTCGTTCATCGTTCGAGCAGGAGGTGAAGCGATGCGCTTCCTCGTAGTTCAGACGCCGAAGCACGAGATCCCGCTGGAGCAGGCTTCGGGTCTGCTCACCGCGGAGCGTGAATGGTACGACCGCAACCGCGAGTACCTCGAGGCATACGGCTGGTTCGTTGACCGCGGCGGCTTCGGCCTCGTCGACGTGCCCGACCTCGAGACACTCAACCGCATCAACAAGGAGCATCCGTTCGCCTACAAGGCGGAGACGCAGATCCGGGCGGTCATCGACGCCGACGTCGCCGTCCAGCAGCTCCGCACGCTGCTCGAGCAGCAGGGAGACGCCGTTCCTGCCTAGGCAGCACACGGAGTCGGCGAGGCCCCACCGATCCGGCCGGGGCCTCGCCGTTTCAATGCCGTGTCCAGACCTCCTAGGCCACCGTTCGTAGCCGGCGCACGCGGCAGCGCTCTCGCACGGCACACGGTGCCTCGAGCCGGGACAGGCGCGGGATCCAGTCGGCGGGCAGGTTTCGCTTCGAGTCCTCGAAGTCATCGACGAGCTCGGCGCCTGACGCGTAGTGCTTTCTCACGTCGTGATCGTCGAGCGCTTCCTCGACGAGCAGACCGGCCGCGACCATTCTGTCGACTTCGGCGGCGGCCGGCTCAGCCGTGGCGAAGAGCTCACTGCCCTCGATCTCGCATACGACCTCGCCGTCGACCTCGACGACCGGGTTCGGGCGGATCACCTGGAGATCGAGCATGAGTCCGCCGGGGGCCAGGGCATCTCGGAAGCGGCGCAGGACGTGCACGACGTCCTCGGGCTACAGTCATCAGAGCGACCAGGAGAAGACGACGATGTCGTACTGCGTTCGCGGGATCTCGATCTGTCTCGCAGACCCGACCTGGAACGTCACGCGCTCGTCGTGTTCGGAGGCAAGCTGAGCCTGCGCGGTCGCGACCGCCTCGGCATCCGAGTCGAAGGCGAACACGCTCGCGGCCTCCTCGGCCAGACCGGCGGTCAGCCTCCCGTCGCCGCAGCCGACCTCGATCACAGACGTGCCCTCGAAGTCGGCAAGCCGGCGGAGCGAGCTGAGGTGAACGCCTTCCGGATCGAGGACGGGCGGCATTTCCTCTACGTCACGTTCGCCGGGGAGTGATGAGCGCTCTTGGCGCAGCGGGTCACGGTCGCCAAGAAGCGTCGTTCGCTCGGGCTCGGTGACCGGCGCGCGAGGCGGGCGATGTGGAAGCGCCGTTCGATCCGGAGCTGGCCGGCGAGGCGGAAGCACTCGAGCTCGCCTCGCTCGACTTCCTCGGCCACTGCGTAGAGCGAGACGAACGCGATGCCGAGCCCTTCGCGAGCCGCCCGCTTGATCGCCTCGGAGGAGTCGAGCTCCCAGACTCTCTTGGGGTCAACGCCGGCGGCACGAAGGGCACGGTCGGCGACCTGCTGGGTGCTCGAGCGCGCCTCGCGCACGAGGAGCGTCTCGGAGGCGAGCGCGTCCGGCTTCACCTTGCCCTTCGTCTTGCGTAGGAGCCCCGGCTTGGCGATGCCGACGATCTCGTCGGAGAGGAGCGGCTCGAGCTCGACCCGCTCGTCGGCTGCGGCCTCGCCGACGAGGGCCAGGTGGATCCGGCCGGCCAGCAGCCGTTCGATGATCTCCCCCGTGGATGCGATCTCGACCTCGATCGAGACGTTGGGATGGTCGCGCTGGAAGCAGCCGAGTGTGTCAGGCAGGAGGTAGACGCCGGGGGTGGTGGACGCGCCGATGTGGATCGTTCCCGACTCGAGCCCCGCGAGGGCGTGCAGTTCCTCCTCTCCGGCGGCGAGTGCTGCGAGCGCCTGGCTTGCGTGGGAGGCGAGGACGCGCCCGGCCTCGGTCAGCTGGCTGGTTCGTCCGTTTCGCTCGACGAGCCGCTGGCCAGCGGCAGCCTCGAGCAGGCGCAGATGCTCGCTGGCGCTCGGCTGTCCGATGCCGACGGCGCGCGCGGCGGCTGAGACGCTGCCCTGCCGCTCGAGCTCGACGAGCAGGCGAAGCCGCGTGGAGTCCCAGAGAAGGGAAAGCGTCCTATCGGCAGGAGCGATACTCACCATCGGTACTTTCGTCTAGCTCGATGGAAGAGTACAACCTAGGCTGAGGGTCAGAATGATCCTGCGCCCCTTCCTCTACGACGACACCGCCTGCGCGAGCTACCTCTTCGGTTGCCTCTCGCACTCGCGGCTCGCGGTCGTCGACCCGCACGTCGCGCTCGT
>Ga0193741_1000575_pt1 | contig 10932 bp, 12 predicted proteins | sample L2s2metaG_FD_143059 | JGI IMG/M metagenome (GOLD analysis project Ga0193741, IMG submission 143059) | Soil microbial communities from a riparian zone of the East river system, Colorado, United States - L2s2 | ecosystem: Environmental > Terrestrial > Soil > Riparian zone | place: USA: East River...
GCATAGCATCAAAATAAAGATTGGTTTAATAACATGGACTACCCCACTAACATTCTATTAAACAAAATAATATTCATATAGTTAGTAGATGGTTTTTTATCATAACCTAAATTTATAATGACAATATTTAAATCGATAATGTCAAATCAATAACTTATTGAATCAACAATTAAAAAATAATACCAACAATGAATCAAAGATACACGAATTCATGAATAAAGCTATACAAGATATTGCTGGAAGCTCTACTGCTATGCTAGTTATTCTTGGAGAAAGACTTGGATTATATAAAGCGATGGCAGATGAAAACAAATACATTACTTTTCAAGATCTTGCAAAAAAAACTGGAACTAATGAAAGATTAGTTAAAGAATGGTTAGGAAATCAAGTTTCTAGTGGATATATAGAATATGATCCTTCGACAGAAAAATACTTTTTACCTCCTGAACATGCACTAGCATTATCTGATTCTAATAGTCCCATCTATATTCAAGGTGCATTTAAAGCAATAAAATCGTACTTTAAAGATGAAGAAGAATTTATAAAAATGTTTAAAAATGAAAGAACTCTTTCTTGGTTTGATCATCATGCCTGTATGGCAGATGGCTTTGCAGAATTCTTTAAAGCTGGATATATAGGTAACTTATTAAATTTATGGATACCATCAATAGAGAATGGAAAAATTCATGAAAAACTTAAACAAGGAGGAATTAAGGTAGCAGATGTAGGATGTGGTTATGGAATAAGTACAACAATGATGGCAAAAGCTTTTCCAAATTCTGAATTTATAGGATTTGATTTCCATAAAGAATCAATTGAAAAAGCAAATAATCTTGCAAAACAGGAGAATTTAAACAATGTTAAATTTGAGATAGCATCAGCATCGGAATTTCCAGGTAGTAATTATGATTTCATAACATTCTTTGACTGTCTTCATGATATGGGAGATCCTCAAGGTGCATTGACTCATGTATTAAATGCAATCAATAAAGAAGAAGGAGTTTGTATGATAGTTGAACCATATGCTCAAAATAAACTTGAAGATAATATAAATCCAATATCTAGGACATATTATGCTGGATCTACATTAATATGTGTACCAAATTCTTTAGCTTTTAATGGTCCAGCATTAGGTGCACAAGCAGGAGAAGAAAAAATCAAAGACATAGTAAAGAAAAGTGGTTTTACTCATTTTAAAAGAGCTATAGATACACCAATAAATATTGTATATGAAATTAAACCATAATTTATTTTAATCTTAAGGAATTTCAAAATCAGAATTTCAAATAAATTTTTTTTAAATGTGATATAAGAAATTCAAATTCATAAATATTAGAAGGCCAAAAATCAGGTTAAATTTGTTTCACATCCTATTGGCCCCCATATAGTATAAGGGGACAGTTAAAATATAAAACTATTATACACAATAACAAAAACAAGAAATTATATTCTTTTTATTAATATTTTATTAATTGCATTATACTAGTATGATAGTTAATTTCAAAGTACTATTCCACCAAAACCTCTCAACCTTTTGTATATACTATAATACAAATAACAATCATTAACAATGCAGAAGCCAAAACTTCTATGCCAATATTAGGAAGAAGATGATGACCATAATTTGGTGCATTAGCATAATAGGATCTTTCAATAAGCATGACAAACTATTATGTTTTTATTTTAAAATGATACTTTTATGCGAATTTAAAAATATTTTTACACAACACCATCATTACAGAAATATTTCTTTTTTTAATGTAACTAGATATTATAAACTTATTTTTACTGATATTAAATTTAACAAGAAAACATCTACATATTGGGAGAGAAATTAAGTCATTATGCAAGAGAAAATCATAATAATATTAAATTAATAGGTTTGCTGTATATTTAAGTATAGTTGCTACTACTTCTTGATAAACTTATTAAAGTATCTATATTACATAATTTAATTTAATTTAAATTAAATTAAATTAAATGACTATATCACATCAATAGAAATTATTATTAATAATAGGAGAATGGATACCAGATTTATAGTTTATCATGATTCTTTTTTACAATCTTTACAAATTCTTCTAATTTTTTCAAAGTTTGCGGATGCAAGTGATGTTCTATACCCTCCGCATCTTTATTTGCAATATCTTCATCTACTCCAATTATTTTTAAAAATTCAGCCAACAAACTATGTCTCTGATGAATATTCATAGCTACATCAATCCCCTGCTGGGTTAAACAAATCCCCCTATATTTTTCATATTTGAGATAGCCAGTTTCATCCAATCGCTTTACCATTTTAGTTACACTTGGAGAACTTACATTCAGATATTGAGAAATATCTATGGTTGTAGCATAACCTTTCTGCTGTACCAATTCATAAATAACTTCAAGATAATCTTCCATTCTATCTGTACGGTCTTCGTTTTCCTTCTTTCCGGTATGAGCATCACGAATGGATTCAAGACGATTGATACCTGCCTCAGAGTCACCTTTCAAATTTCTTAGCAATTTTTATTTACCAACCTTATGTATATTTTAGTTACTAACAATTAGTTAAGATGGTATCAACAATGATGTTGCATACATTATTACCATTCCTACCGTAAATCCTGCAATCATAGGTGTACTTAACATTGCCTTTCTTGGTTCACTAGTATTTGATGACATCCAGGAAGTGATGGAAAATACTACTTGAAAGATTGCACCAGCACCTATTGACAAGAATATTATTGCAGCAATAGGAGAATAGAGAAACCCTCCAATCCATGCTCCTATTATTGTTGGAACACCAGCTATCAAACCCATTACTATCAGCTTTCGTATTGTGACTTTGCCACCGCTTTTTGCCATTGGTGCTACTATTGCCAATCCTTCAGTAGTGTTGTGTAATGTAAATCCAACTATTAGAAAAGTACTGAGGGCTACTTCTCCTAATAGAACAGCAGCACCTATTGCCAGACCTTCTCCAAAGTTATGTAATCCAATTCCTATTGCAATCATCATTGCTATAGCGAAAGGTTTTGCTAATTGTTGTTGCTGTTGCTGTTGTTGTTGGTGTTGTTGTTTTTGAGGATCTTTCGTCGTAGAAGAAGAAGAAGAAGAGGAAGAAGAAGAAGGATATGTTACCAAGTTAGATTTTGACATATTGGCATCAGATTTCATTTTGGCTCGCTCAACAAGTTTTTCAGATGTATATAGTAAGACCAAGAACGTAATGATTGTGATCATAACAATCAACACTTGACCATTAAAAGCTCCTGCAATATTTTCTGCTACAATTCCATTGCTTTCTATTAGTGCATCTATTCCCAAGAAGACAAGCAATCCTGCAGTAAGACTAAGGAAGAATTTGTACTTGTTCATGCCAAGTCTTTTTATAAATGGAAACCAGAGAAGACCTATCAGTACGGGTATAACTCCTACATATATACCAATAATTGCAAAGTATGATGCTTGTTGAACATTTGGAGTTGGTGCTAATGCAGCAGCCTCAACACTCTTGCTAAACCTTGTACCATCAGAACTAGTTATTCCAACCTCATATGGTACACCTGCAATCCAAGAAAAAGGTACTATAACCTTTGCTTCTGCCAGTCTTGACAATGTTTTGCTTGGTTCTATTGCAGCTGGAATCATCCGATCATTAATATCGGCTTGCGCAACTTCTACTCCTTCTGGACCAGTATTACGGATAAATGCTACAATTTTATCATTTTGGAATTCTATCTTTTCTATTGTGATTTCAGGCAAAGGTATTCCTATATTTAATATCGACATACCAGGACCAAGAAGAAATACAAGCATTCCAGACAGTACTATTAATGGAATTAATGCGATAACGATCATTTTTTTTCGACTCGTTTTCCTGTTATTTCTATCGATTCTATTCTCATCAGATTCCATTTCTATTAACTGCCTCCTTGTGAAGATTCTCCATAACTAACAACTGCTGCAGATTGAGAATCTTTTGTTTTAGTTTGTGTAGTAAAAGTATTGTTACCTATCTCAGGTGGATAGACAGCATTTTCACCTTTTTTAAAGGCAGTTACATCTGGCTCAGATTGATCTTCTTTAACCAAGAACAAGCCGGTCCATCCTTTCTCTGCAAATTCTGTCTTGTGAGCATGGAACATATAGGGACCGGGATACTTGTAGGAGAATTCTAGTATTGCTCTTTCACCCTGACTAAATGTTATCATATCTGTATACTCATTAGGCATCAAGCTAGTTCCAGTTCTATAGAGATGAAATAGATTTGCATGTAGATGAAAATTATTTATTTGATCAAATTCTAGTATATTAACCAAATATACTCGTATCAATTTGTCCTTTTCAATTTGGATAGGATGATGCATGTAATAATTTGGAATTCCATTTACTGTGTAAAAGTTATTTTCAGTATCAAAGTCATTATCGTATCCATTCATCACCATAACCATTTCATCTGCTGGTGGTCTTGGAGTTTTTGGATCAACAATATAAACACCATAAAGACCCTTCGATATATGCTCTTCTAAAGGCTGCATATGACAGTGGTAAAGAAACAGACCAAATGGTTCAGCTGTAAATTCATAAGTGAAGCTTCCACCTGGAGCAATAATTTCAAATACTCCATCCATTTGAGATTGATGAATGCCATGGAAATGCATAGTATGAGGTTTTGATCCATTATTTATGAAATTGATTTTAACTAGATCACCTTCGGTTGCTCTAATTGTTGGACCTGGAATTGTTCCATTAAACGTCCATGCATCCATAAATACACCTGGTGATACTTCAAGATTCTTGTCTTGAGCTATTATAGTAAATTCGTGTAATCTGATTCCGTTGTCTGTTGTCGATACTTTCCCGTAATTGAACTCTCTTAGATATTTCATTGGATCTATAGTTAGATCAGTCCTTTCGTCTGCATTGATTGAATCTAAAACATCACCTGTCGTTCTAACTGTATTGTATCCAGTACCATGCCCACCAGTAACTATTGTTTCCTTTGTCGCTGTTTTTTCTTCCTCCTTTGAGAACGCATTATTATTATTTTGTGCAACAACTGAAACTCCACTAAGAAAAGAAATAGCAAAAGCTGTAGTTAGACTACCGGTTAAAAGTATAGCAATTAATATTATTTTAGATCTTGACATATGAATAATAATTGTTAGTCTCGATAATAAATGTTAGCCTATGCTAATATTATTAATGCAGTTAAATACTTTATCTAATGTTTACTAAGTATCTTATAAAGCTTGGACTAGAACAAATACCACGTATAACCCGGGCCAATTAATTATATTTGACTCAGAATACATGAATTAGAAAAAAAATAATAAGCAAATCTCTTGAGTTTATCATAAAAAGTGTTTAATAATAATAGCGATGACAAAGATGAAAACAAAACTAACAGAGATACTAGAGATATTAGTCAAATTAAACTGGGTCTAAAACCCAACATTAACCAATTTCTCTTATTGATAATAGTTAATGCCTTTGTTGGCGCAATGATTGGACTAGAACAAACAGTCATTCCCATTTTAGGAAAAGAAGAATTTGACTTGGAGTCTAATGTATTAATATTGTCTTTCATTGCCAGTTTTGGCTTAGTTAAATCCATCCTTAACCTCTTTGCAGGTAATATTTCTGATAAATTCGGAAGAAAAAATGTTTTAGTTTTAGGGTGGTTAGTTGGAATACCAGTTCCTTTTATTTTATTATTTGCTCCAAACTGGAATTGGATTTTATTTGCTAATGTATTACTCGGAATAAACCAAGGATTGGCTTGGTCAATGACTGTCAATATGAAAATTGATTTAGTGGGAACGCAACAGCGAGGATTAGCATTAGGACTTAATGAATTTGCTGGATATGTATCAGTTGCTTTAGTAGGTTTTTTAACTGGTTACATTGCCGCCGTTTATGGATTAAAGCCTTATCCATTTTACCTTGGAATTATATTTCCAATAGTTGGATTTTTAATTTCTTTATTATTAGTTAAAGACACCAAAGAATTTACCAAATTAGAAATAAAAAATTATCAAAAAGATGAGAAAAGAGATGATGAAAAAAAACAAACAATAGATATTGATTCATACTTAAAAAACAAAAATAAAAATTTAAACTTTAGGGAAGTATTCCTTGAAACATCGTGGAAGAATCGTTCTTTTTTAGCAGTGAGTCAAGCAGGACTTGTTAATAATTTAGTATTTGGTGTATCGTGGGGATTGTTTACCCTTTATTTTGTATCTTTTGGAATAAGTGTAAATGATACGGCATTTTTAAAAGCATTACATCCTGGAGTTTGGGGCTTTCTCCAACTTGCTACAGGTCCATTTAGTGATATAGTAGGACGAAAAAAAATGATTTATCCAGGAATGATAATGCAAGCTATAGGAATTTGGCTAATACTGCTATCTCACGATATTTATTTTGGTATACTAATTGGAATGTCTATTTTAGGTATAGGAACTGCATTTGTATATCCTGCTTTACTTGCTGCTATTAGTGATATCGCTCATCCACAATGGAGAGCAACATCATTAGGTGTTTATAGATTCTGGAGAGATTTAGGATTTGTAATTGGTGCATTAGGTATAGGTTTTATCGCAGATTTCTTTGGTATAAATATAGCAATTCAAATAGCGGGATGGATAGCCTTAGGTTCTGGAATTTTCGTTTTTATAGTTATGCGTGAAACTAAAAGAACAATATACAAATCAGAATTATAATCTTATCATTATTGGTCTATGTAGTACTGAATTATTATATTTAGTAATTATAACTCATAAACCATTTAAGAAATATAAAAAATATATTCTCATTGTCCTCTTCATCATTTGATTCCGAGCAATACAAAACTAGTCAACGTCAAAGCTGGAGTAAGGTAGCAGAAGATGCAGAAATGGTGGAAAACCTTTGAACAAGATGCACAGAAAATTAACGAAAGACTGGTAGAACTTGCAGAAATTAAACAAGGTGACAAGGTTTTAGACATAGCAACAGGTATTGGGGAACCAGCACTCACTGCGGCAAGAAAGGTTGGTATTAAAGGCTATGTATTGGCTACTGACATATCTTCACAAATGTTGAATATTGCAAAACAGAGAACTGCATCTTTTGGATTAACAGATATTATAGAATTTAAGGAAATTGATGCTGAAAGAATAGATACTGATTTGCAACCACTACTACAATTGTCATCTTTTAATGCAGTTCTATGTCGTTGGGGGCTAATGTTTGTTCCATATCTCACTTCAACTTTAACAAGTATATACAAACTATTATCTTCTGGTGGAAAAGTAGCGGCTGCTGTATGGTCTGAACCTATAAAAGTTCCAAAACTTTATGCTGCAATAGATTTTGTAATAAGAAATGTAGGGATTTCTTCTACTATTACTGATAATTATTCCTCTACCTATCCTAAAGTTTTTAGTCCATTTAGTCTTGCTAATATTAATATAGTAAAAGATGCTTTAGTTGAAGCAGGATTCAAAGATATACATATTGAATATCTTAGTGTTGCATTTGAATTTGCATCAGCTGAGGAATATGTCAGATTTGCTAAAGCAATAATTGCTCCACTTCAGGATATATTGACTAATGAAACAGAAAGAAGAAGAGAAGAAATATGGAAAATGCTTACAAAGGAAATAGATAGAAAATATGTTACTGTTAGTGATGATAATAATAATATAGATCATAACAGATCTATAAGAATGGATAATGAAACTATATGTATTGTGGGAAGAAAATTATAACAATGAATAAGGGTGAATTTTTATATTTACATTCAAATAATTGGATACTTATTTCTCCATTAAATAATGAAAATGTTATATGTATAAATGATACCTAATTGATTTATAACTTTTTGTTACTTTATAGATATTTTATATCAATATAACAATATACATATGCAATACCAAAAGATATACTAGATCCAAAAGCAACAAATTTTCTTTGGGAAGTATTTGAGGAAAATTGGGTGAAATGAAAATTATGAATCAATATATCTTGGAAACTTTTAACTTTAGGAGAATAACAGTATTACATAAAACAAAAATAGAAAGAATATTATTTTTCTTCACTAGAAATATTCAAGACTTAAAAATTGAATCTACCTTCTTTATTAAAATATCACTTTCATCAGTATTTTTCATACCCTCAACAAGTCTTGAATAAGAATTAGCCATGTATTTCAGTTGTTGCTTGATTGTACTTGAATAGTTTTCGTCTGATATACTTAGTATTTCATCTATATCCAAGTCCACAATTGTAAAGCCCAATCTGTTAAGCTCGTATAGAACTACCGAAGCATTACTAAGATCTCGCTCATGAGAATGTTGTTTGTCTATTATAACTGATGATAGCAGCTCTGAAACTTTTACTTTTTGTTCTCCAGTTAATTCTCTGTGATACATGTTTGTGATTTCTATAAAGCTGAATAAGAGTATAACTGCATTGCTATCTCTGTATATTGTCTTCTTTTGATTTGTTATTTATAAAAATCGTATTTTTAATGACTAAAATAGGAAGACTTATTGAATTAAATACTGTAACCAGTGGGAGTGCCGACTATAACATACATTACCTTTGCTTAACTACAAAGACAACGATTTGAGTTTACCAAAGGTTCTGGTTAAGTTGTGGATTCTCATTCAAATACTATATTTCTGGCTTTATTAAGTAAATAAAGTCAACCGATTGAAGTTATGGATTAACTAGCATGGCATTATTATATTCTACATTATATTCTATGTCTTACATACTATTAGCGTACAATTGGTAGGTATATGGAAACATGTTGAAAGAAATATTATATTGATTAGTAAATAAACTTAATCTAAAACTCATCCTTCGCTTTTTTCTGCTTCTATCTAATTCTACTTCCTCATCTGTTTCAATTTTTATATCTTTATCATTTTCCATTCTTATTGGATTAAATCATGATATTTATCGATTAGATTTGATATTTTATGATTAATTTGTATTTACATTTGTCAATCATAATATTTTTAAGAATAATAATATAGTTATTAGTAATTTTATAAATTCTTAAATTCTTTGATGTATAATCACTTAAAATGGCAAAAGATCCAGTATGTGGAATGAATGTAGATGAATCAAAAGCACAATATACTTCCGAAGTAAATGGACAAAAAGTGTATTTATGTAGAGAACAATGTAAAAGAGAGTTTGACCAAAATCCTCAAAAGTATGGATACTAATAGAAAAAAGTTGTTAAATAACAAAAAATTTCCAACAAATATTTTCTTATTAACTATATAGCATTGAAAAATAGATGTTGAGACGATGAGGTAAATCAGCAATCTCAACATCTATACAGTATTTGAGATTTACATCCCTCCTTCTGCATGAATAAATAGTAAATAAAATATTTAATAATTGAGGATAACTTTTTGGTAAAAGAAGACATAGCCTAAACCAACACGATCCTTGGGATTATAGGTCTAGATATGCGAGAGACTATAACGGATAATTAAAGACATTTTTACTTGATAATTTTTTCTATATATTGATCTTCTTATTGATGAATGCTAAAGATCAAGAATACCTAATGATAGCAATATTTAGGATTTTGTATTTAAGATTCTGATTCCTTTGATACCAGTTGATAATGTTCTTCACATACAGGAAATTCTTGAGAAGTAGTCTTATTTTCAATATGTCTTGTAGCAGGATTAGAACATTCTTTCTCTGTTGGATTACCTTTTATTTTGGAATAAGTTGCGTAATAACAAGTATCTTCATTTATAGTGTTGTTACTCATTACTTCTTTATGAGGAACAAATTGTATTTATATCCTTGCCAATATTTTATTCAGTCTTAACTTCTACTACTAGTTCTACTACTAGTTCTACTATTCAATCTTTTTACTTTTATTATTTTTAGCATGCTCTATTAGATTATTTTTATTTATTGAAACTAATAACTTTAAAACTTCCAAATGATGCCATTGGTATTATTTATTAACTGATACTCTTCTTTTACCTCTAATACTATTACTATCACTCTTATTTGTCATTGTATAATAATGAATACTATCAACTATAAAAATAAAAATTAAAATTATAATAAAAATATTAATTCTTCTTCTTCTTTTAGTTTTTTTGCTATATACCAGTAGGAAAAGTTTCTGGAAAATCTTTATCATCTATAGTTGATATATGTAAAGGATGTAATGCATGAGTTTCATCAATAAATAAAAAAGTATCATATCTTAAATGCAAGAGAGTGGGAACATAATTTCCATATTTTTCGTATTGTGGATTGTATACAACACCTATTGCTCTTTGACCTCTCCATTCATCATTATTTATTTTATTACTGCTATTATCATTTATTTTGTTATCAATATTACAATCATCATCACGAGTGAAAATAATTACTTTGTCATTAGTATAAGAACTAGCAATAGAATCGTTCTTGAGATTATGAAGGATATGATCCCAACTTCCATCTGTTGCAGCTGGTACTTTCATTTCTTCCATTTTATCTCCCCATCTTTTTGCAGCTATTACGGTTCCGTTATATGTTCCAAATCCAACCAATACTGTATTATTACTATTTTTTCGTTCACGTACTAATTGTCCTAAATTAATCATATTGTCTTTAGACATATCTGTTGCTCTTGCATCTCCAATATGTGTATTATGAGCCCAAATAATTGCTTTTGAGTGACCTTCACCATGAAATGATATTAAGCGTTCAAGGGTATCCATCATATGAGTATCACGTATATTCCATGAATTTACGTCACCTTTAATCATGGTACGGTAATATAGTTCTGCACTCTTTGCTGTAATGGCATTTTGTTCTGCATTAAAATATTCTTCCTCTCTATTTCCATGATCTTTTTTACTATAAACATCCATCTTGCTACGTAAAGATGTTAGCATTTCAATAACTTCATCTTCACAA
>Ga0193741_1000576_pt1 | contig 10924 bp, 7 predicted proteins | sample L2s2metaG_FD_143059 | JGI IMG/M metagenome (GOLD analysis project Ga0193741, IMG submission 143059) | Soil microbial communities from a riparian zone of the East river system, Colorado, United States - L2s2 | ecosystem: Environmental > Terrestrial > Soil > Riparian zone | place: USA: East River...
AACCGATGCGGCAAAGGTGGCGCGTAATCGCGACGCGATCTTCGATCTCCACGCCCGGGCGCTCGCATTCCTCGAGCGCTACACCACCATCCCGTACGCGTTCGGCAAGTTCGACTTCGTCGCGATCCCTGCGTTCCAGTTCGGCGGCATGGAACACGCCGGCAAGATCCTCTACAACGCCTCGGGGCTGATGCTGGATGAATCGGCGACGCAGAACCAGCTGCTCGGCCGCGCGTCGGTGATCTCGCACGAAACCGCGCACATGTGGTTCGGCGACCTGGTGACGATGCGGTGGTTCAACGACGTGTGGATGAAGGAAGTCTTCGCCAACTTCATGGCGGCGAAGATCGTCAATCCGTCGTTCCCGAACGTGAATCACGATCTGCGATTCCTGCTGTCGAATTACCCGTCCGCGTATGAAGTCGACCGCACGCCGGGCGCCAATCCGATCCGCCAGGTGCTCGACAACCTCAACGAAGCCGGCAGCATGTATGGCGCGATCATTTATCAGAAGGCGCCGATCGTCATGCGTCATCTCGAGGCGCTGCTCGGCGAGGACAACTTCCGCGACGGTCTTCGCGAGTATCTGAAGGCGCACGCCTTTGGGAACGCGACGTGGTCGGATCTGATCACCGTGCTTGATGCGCGCACGCCGATCGATCTCCAGCAGTGGAGCAAGGTCTGGGTCGATCAGCCGGGGCGGCCGTCGATCGAAACGGTTCTCGAGACGAAGAACGGCACGGTCACGCGCCTCGCGTTCCGGCAGCGCGATCCGTGGAATCGCAACGTGATCTGGCCGCAGCAACTGCGCGTCGCCATCGGCGGCCATGCGCCGCAACAGATGATCACCGTCGAAATGACGGGGCGTGAAGTCGACGTCCCCAAGGCGGCCGGCATGCCGGCGCCGCGCTACGTGCTGCCCGCCGGCGGCGGATGGGCCTACGGCGATTTCGTTCTCGACAAGACGACGCGCGAATACCTGGTGACGAACCTGCCGGACGTCGCCGATACGCTGACGCGCGGTGCGGCGTGGGTGACGCTGTGGGATGCGCTGCTCGACGGACAGGTGGCGCCGGATGCGTTTCTCGATCTGACGCTGCGCGCCCTGCCGCGTGAGACCGATGAGCAGCTGACGTCACGTGTGCTCGGCTACGCGTCCAACACCTGGTGGCGCTTTCTCGATCAGCCGCAGCGAATGACGCGCGCCGCGCGATTCGAATCGCTGTTGCGTGAAGGGCTGACGCAGGCGGGCACGCCGAGCCAGAAGGCGTCGTGGTTCGGCACGCTGCGCAACATCGCGTTGACGCCCGGCACGGTCACCTGGCTGCGACAGGTGTGGGAGAAGAAGGACACGGTGACCGGGCTGCCGCTCGCCGAAGCCGACTACACCGCGCTCGCGCTCGAGCTCACGGTGCGGCAGGTTGATGGCTGGAACGACATCCTGAAGACACAACTCGCGCGCATCGAGAATCCGGATCGCAAGGGTCGTTTCCAGTTCGTGATGCCGGCGCTCTCCGCGGATCCGGCCGAGCGCGAGAAGTGGTTCCTGTCACTGCGCGACGTCAGCAATCGCCGCCGCGAGCCGTGGGTGCTCGAGGGCCTGAACTACCTGCATCACCCGCTGCGGGCCGACGCCGCGAAGAAATATGTGCAGCCGAGCCTGGAGATGCTGTGGGAGATCCAGAAGACCGGCGATATTTTCTTCCCGAAACGCTGGCTCGACGTGACGCTCGGCGGCCACCAGACGAAGGACGTCGCGGATACGGTGCGCGCGTTCCTGACAAATCTGCCCGCGAATTATCCGGATCGTTTGCGTAATATCACGCTGCAGTCGGCGGACGAGTTGTACCGAGCCGCAGAGATTGTGAAGAAATAGGCCAACGGGCGAACAGGCCAACAGGTATCGACATGAAAAAGCTTCTTGCCATCTTCGGTCTCGCAATTGCGAGTGTGAGCGCGCAGCAGCCTAACGCCGCCATGACGATTCGGGCGCGGCAGGTCATCGATGGGCGCGGCGGCGTCACGAACAACGCGACCGTGACGGTGGTCAACGGCAAGATCACCAGCGTCGGCAGTGCGAGCGGCACGCCAACGATCGATCTCGGCAACCTCACGCTGCTGCCCGGCTTCATCGACACGCACGTCCATATCGGCTGGCACTTCGACGACAAGGGCCGCTATCACTCCGGCCCCGAGCCTGCCGAGCAAGCCGCGCTCTACGGCGCCGAGAATGCGTATGTCACGTTGATGGCCGGCTTCACGACCGTGCAGAGCGTCGGCGCGATGTCCGACAAGCCGCTACGCGATGCGATCAATCGCGGCGTGCTGCCGGGCCCGCGGATCCTGTCGTCGCTGGGACAGATTTCGAACCAGAAATGGACCACCGATCAGATCCGCGAGCAGATTCGCAAGCTGAAGGCCGAGGGCGCCGATCTGATCAAGATCTTCGCCTCGGCGAGTATCCGCGATGGCGGTGTGCCCACGCTGTCACCGGAACAGGTTGACGCCGCGTGCGGTGAAGCCCGCGCGCAGGGACTGCGCAGCATGGTGCACGCGCACAGCCCGGAGTCGATGTTGCGAGCGGCGCGGGCGAAGTGCACGGTCGTCGAGCACGGCGGGCTCGCCAATGCCGAGGCCCTGAAGGCGCTGGCTGACGGCGGCGTGTATTTCGATCCGAACATCGGCCTCGTCACGCAGAACTATCTCGAGAACAAGGCGCGCTTCCTCGGCATCGGCAATTACACCGAGGAAGGCTTTGCGTCGATGGAAAAGGCGCTCGGCCTGCACGGCCCGATGTTCTCGACGGCGCTCAAGACACCGGGACTGAAGATCGTGATGGGCACCGACGCGGTGGCCGGCGCTCACGGCCAGAACGCGCGCGAAACGCTCGAGCGCGTCAAGGTCGGTCAAAAGCCGATGGACGCGATCGTCGGCATGACGTCGCTCGCCGCGCAATCGATGGCGCTCGACAAGGAACTCGGGGCGATCGCCGCCGGCCTCAACGCCGATCTGGTGGCGATCGACGGCGACCCTGTGCGAGACATCACCGCGCTGCAGCGCGTTCGGTTTGTGATGCGTCACGGAAAGGTATACAAGCGATGAAGAACACCCTGTTGACTCTCGTCGCGGTTGCGGCGCTCACCGCGATCGTCAGCGCCCAATCGATCACCGTCTTCGAAGGCGGCCGCGTCATCGTTGGCGACGGCAAGTCCATCGACAACGCCACCATCGTCGTGACCGGCGATCGGATCACGCAGGTGGGTCCGGCCGCATCGATCAAAGCGCCGGCCGGCGCGACGCGAGTCAGCATTGCCGGCAAGACCATGATGCCGGCGATCGTCGACACGCACGTGCACACCAGCACGACGGCGCCGGAGCTCGAGAACGATCTTCGCCAGCGCGCGCATTTCGGCGTCAGCGCCGCACTCAGCATGGGACTCGACGGCACCGATGCGGCATTCGTGCAGCGTGGGAGGACCACGCCGGGGCTGGCCCGCATCTTCCTCGCGGGCCGCGGCATCACGGCGCCCGAGAAGGGCCGCACCGAAGTGCCCTTCTGGATCACGACGCCCGAGGAGGGCCGCAAGGCCGTCCAGGAGAATGCGGCGAAGAAGGTCGACATCATCAAGATCTGGGTCGACGATCGCGACGGCAAGTTCCCGAAGCTGACGCCGCCGCTCTACAGCGCCGTGATCGATGAAGCGCACAAGCAGAAGTTGCGGGTTACGGCGCACATCTTCTCGCTCGAGGACGCCAAGGGGTTGCTGAAGGCGGGCGTCGACAGCTTCGCGCACGGCATTCGCGATCGCGACATGGACGATGAGGCGGTTGCGCTTCTCAAGGCGCGCCCTGCGTTCGTCCTGATCCCGAATATGCCCGACCGCGGTGTGGCCGCGGACTACAGCTGGCTGAAAGGTCGCATTCCCGACGGCGAGCTGCAGAAGATCCAGGCGGCCGCGACCGATCGGCCGCAGGTCGCCGCGACGTGGGCGATCCAGGGCCGCAACCTGAAGAAGATGTCGGATGCCGGCGTCAGGATCACGGTTGGCACCGACGGCAACACGCCGTGGGCGCCGCATGTCGAGATGGCGGACATGGTGGTGGCAGGCATGACGACATCGCAGGTGATCGTCGCAGCCACTCGCAACGGCGCCGAGTTCCTGCGGATTGCAAACACCGGCACGATCGAGAACGGCAAGATCGCCGACCTGCTTGTGCTCGATGCGAACCCGCTCGACGACATCACGAACACGCGGAAGATCAACGCCGTGTATCTGCGCGGCGTCGCGGTCGATCGCAAGCAGTGACGATTATCAAACGCCACGCGCTGCGAGACCCCCGCAGCATGTCCGTAAGCTACAATCGCACGCATTCGGAGGCTTCGCGACCGTGAGCAACAAGAAGTGGTACAACTACTTCGTCGTCACCACGCCGACGGATAGCACATCTGAGACACCCGCACCGGGATCCGCGCCGCCGCGGCGCGTCGCCGACATCGTGCGGGGCGGTGACAGCGAGACCACGTTCACCGCGCCGGTTGCCACGCCGACGGACCTTGCCCAGATCTACGCCGCCGCGCAAATCAGCGCCCCGGCGCACGGCTACACCGTGCTCAAGGTCGCGGAGATGCTGCAGAACGAACACATCCGCTCGCTGGCGCCGGACGTGAAGCAGCGATCGATCATGGTGGCCCTCGACGCCGCCGGCGTGAAGATCGCGGACATCATCGAGGACGCGGTGCGGCGCGATCGCGCGCTCGACACCTACGAGCGCGTGCTCCAGAAGAGCCTCGAGGACCTGCGCGCGCAGAAGGCCGCCGAAAACCAGCAGATCCGGGAAGAGATCGACACGCGCGTCGCCGAGCTGCGCGCGCGGGTCGAGCAAAACGACGCCGAGCTCACCGCCGAACAGAACAACCTCTTGGCCTGGCGCGTCCAGAAACGCCAGGAAGAGGATCGCATCGCCGAGGCCGTCGGCCACTTCGTGTCGGAAAACCCGATCACGACCTCCGGCGCGCAATCAGACAAGGGAGGCTCCAATGTTCGATAGGCTGGGCCGGCTGTTCCGCGCCTGGATGGGTTTCTTCATCTCGATGGGTGCAGCCCCCGAGGTGATGCTGCAGGACGCGATCGAAGAAATGCGCATGACGATGCCGAAACTCAATTCGGTGCTCGTCATGACCCGCGCCACCGTGATCCGCCTCGAAGAAGAGCGCGACGCGCTCAGGCGCCAGGACAAGAACCTGTCCGCGGCCATCCAGGCGGCGTTACGCGAAGGCACCGCCGCCGCGCGCAGCGTCGCCGAAGAGGATGCGATCCAGTTGCAGCAGGTGCGCATGGACCTCGCCACCACCGAGGAGCAGCTCGTGACGGCGCAGAAGGCGCACGAGAGCTCGCAGATGTCGGTCGAGTCGCTCAAGCAAAAACTCAAGGAAAAGATCGAGACCTCGCAGCGCGCGCTGAAGGAACGGCAGAAGGCCATCGTGATGAAGAAGGCCGTCGACGCGATCGTCGAGCTGCAGTCGTACGGCGTGGCCTCGACCGCCGACAAGTTCCTCGAGCAGATCAAGCAGGAAGTCGCCGAGTCGAAAGCCGCCGTCGAAGTGGCCACCGGCTCGATCGACACGAAAGGCATCGAACACGAGCGCACGTCGCGCAAGATCAAGGCGGCGGGCATCCTCCAGCAGTTCGAGGTCGAGATGGGCCTGGCCAAGCCGGTGGCGGCGCCGGAATCGACGAGCGCGCCCAGCGTGGGCGGCCGCGTCGGAGAGAAGCAGGGCTCGTAGGCAACGATGGCCCCTCCCCCGGAAGAGATTTCGGCCGGCTCGATTCTGCGGGAGCTGATCGTCAACCAATACCAGGCCATCGTCGCCGCCGGCGCGGTGGCCGCGTCAGTGCTGACGCTCAATCCAGTCCCGGTGCTGTTGTGGCTGGGATCGGAACTGGTGCTGCTGCCGATTCTCGATTCAGGTCCGCTCCGGCGTCTGGTGGCCCGCCGCCGCCGCGACGCGGCGCGCAAGCAATCGGGCGAGCGACGCCAGGCGCTGATCGCGACGTTCGACGCCGCCACCGTCCGGCGCTACTCCGCGCTCCATCAACTGTGCCGGATGATCGAGGCCAACTACCAGGGCCTGAGCGGCATTTCGCAGGCATATCTCTCCGAACAGCGCGGCAAACTCGACAACATTCTCGAAGGCATCGTCAATCGCATGCTGGCGTTGCAGCGCTATCAAAAGCTGCCGACGCGCGAACCTGGCGATATCAAGGAGGAGATCGCGCAACTCGAAAAGGAACTGGCCGGCGATGGCTTGAACGATCGCGCGCGCATCGCCCTGCAGAAGAACCTGGAGCTCAAGCGCCGGCTGCTCGCTTCGTATGCCAATGTCTCCGGGACCATGAAGGCGCTGTCGACGGAGCTCGACTCGATGGCCTCGCTGCTCGAAGTGCTGCATCAGAATTCGATCTCGCTGCGCGACCCGCAGGCGATCGCCGAGGAGCTCGACACCATCGTCCGGCAATCGGAAGACTCCGACCGCATCGTGCGTGAAATGGAGGCGATGCTGCGCGGCGACGGTGACGAGTGGAGCGCCGACGTGACCGACGCCACGTTTGACGTGCCGCAGGTCGAAGTGCCGCCGATCCCGACGACGCCGCGACAGAAAGTGAAGCGCCGGTGAGCGACTTCGCGCATTACCCGGGCTGGGCGCAGACGCTCGCGCACGGCATCCGGGCGCGGCTCGGCAACACGTTTGTGCTGCACGGCAACACCCACGACGTGGTGCCGCTGCCGCAGACGGATCCGTCGGCGACGCGCACCTTCGTGCCGCTGACCAAGTTCCTCGGCGACTGGATGTTTGGCCAGCGCGACGTGGTGATCGAGTATCAGCGCGCCAATGGCGCGACCTTTCACACGCGGGAATCGCACAAATACTTCACCGATGCCGTGGCCGTCGTCGATGCCGTGCACGGCACCGACCTGGCGCGATCGCTGCCGCGCGAAACCCTCATTCCGGAGGGGTCGGGCGAGTCGAGCGCGGAAGATCGCGCCGTGCGCGTCTTCATCCAGAAGTGGGCGACCGATCCGGCGCTGCTCTCGGCCAACGTCACGTTCGTCCTGATTACCGAGAACCTCGCCGACATCAGCTCGCGCATCGTGCGCTCGCCGCAAACCGTCGAAGTCGAAGTCGATCGGCCAGACGAAGCGGAGCGGCTGGCGTTTGTCGAAGCGATTCGCACCGCGGACTGGTTCGCTACCAAGTCTGACTTGCCGGCGGCGCGGCTGGCGCAGCAGACCTCGGGCCTGACGCGGATCCAGTTGCGGCAAATCCTGTCCTCGATCGATGAGCGCGGCACCAAGCTCGATCTCGCCATCCTGCGCGACCAGAAGAAAGCGGTCATCGAAGCGGAGTGTTTCGGCCTGCTCGAGTACGTCGAGTCGCGATTCGAGCTCGACATGGTGTCGGGACACGACGGCGTGAAGCAGCGCTTGCGGCGCGCCGCCTCAGCGATCCAGGCGGGCCGGCTGCGCGGCGTGCCGATGGGCTATCTGATCGCCGGTCCGGTGGGCTCGGCGAAGACCTTCATGGTCAACTGCTTTACCGGCGAGATTGGCTTTCCGTGCGTGCAGTTCCTCAACTTCCGCTCGCAGTGGCAGGGCGTCACCGAAGGCAACCTCGAAAAGATTCTCAAGCTGCTGCGCTCGATGTGGCCGGTCGGCGTGATCATCGACGAAGCCGACGCGTTCCTCGGCGATCGCAATCAGCAGGGCGATTCAGGCACGTCCAACCGCGTCTTCGCGCAGTTGTCGAACTTCATGGGCAACACCGCGTACCGCGGCAAGATCGTCTGGTTCCTGATCACCTGCCGTCCCGACTTGCTGCCGATCGATCTCAAGCGCCAGGGCCGTGCCGAAGAACACCTCGCGCTCTTCTACCCTGAGACGCAAGCAGAGCACGACGCGCTCTTCCGGATCATGTTGAAGAAGGCCGGGATCACGACGACCGCGAAGTCGATCACCGAAGTCACCGACGACCCATCAGGCCTGTCGGGCGCGGACATCGAGGCGATCCTGGCGCGGGCGCTGCTCGCCTCCGACGCCGAAAGCACCGGCGCCACCACGCCCGTGCCGGTCGAAACGCTGCGCCACGCGTTCGCCGACTTCATTCCCGCCACCAGCCCGCTCGAGCGCGAGCTGCAGATCCTCGTCGCGGTGCAGGAATGCACGTCGCGCGAGGTGCTGCCGGAGTCGTATCGGGCGATGGACCGCGGCGCGGTGCTGGCGCGGATCAACGAGCTGCGCATGCTCCTGCATTCTTGACACGCCCCGGCGCATACGCAACCATACGTCTTCCACTGCGGAGGTAGATGTGTCGCGGAGCCCACTCTTTGATTCCCTGCGGCAGGCGCTTCGAATCGCGGCCCTCGCGGCGCGCGACCGGCCTGACGCACCACCGATTGACGAACTGATCGACATGGCGCTGACGCGCCGCCGGTTCCTGCGTGATTCGGCACTGGCGACCGCCGGCCTGGCGATCACGGCCGGCTGCTCGACGCCGGCCCCGCCGTCCACCAACGCCACGCCCGGCGCGCCGGCCGCGTCGCGCGGCACGCGCATCGCCATTGTCGGCGGCGGCATGTCGGGCCTCAACACTGCCTACAAGCTGCAGAAGGCCGGCCTCGCCTCGACGATCTATGAGGGCGCCGATCGCACCGGCGGCCGCATCTTCACGGCCACCAACCTGCTGGGTGAGGGCCTGACGACCGAGCTCGGCGGCGAGTTCATCGACACCGGCCACCTCGAAATGCTCGCACTGATGGATGAATTCAAGCTCGAGCGCCTCGACGCGAAGGATGTCGGCAAGCTCAAGGAAGAAACCTATTTCATCAACGGCCGCCATTACACGCTGGCGCAAGCCGCGCGCGCGTTCGTCCCCCTGGCCAAGCAAATCCAGGAGGACTACGACTCGATGGGCGAGGTCGTCAACTACGAGACCGAAGGCGGCGGCGGTGCGCTCGACAAGATGTCGATGGCGCAGTACTTCGACAAGATTGGCGCCACCGGCTGGATGCGCGAGCTGCTCGAGTGCGCTTACGTCACCGAGTACGGCCTCGATGCGTCCGAGCAGTCGGCGCTGAACTTCATCTTCCTGATCGCGACCGGCGATCTCAAGGACGCCAGTGCGGCGGTCCTGCTCGGCGAAAGCGACGAGCGTTACAAGGTTCGAGGCGGCAACCAGCGCATCGTCGACGAGCTGGCGAAGCGGCTCGAGCCGCAGATCCAGCGGCGTCACAAGCTCGAAGCGATCCGCAGCAAGGGCAACGGCTACACGCTCACGTTCCAGACCGGCAACGGCTCGATCGATCAGGACGCGGACGTCGTCGTCCTCGCCATTCCGTTCACGGTGCTGCGCGACGTCAAGATCGACGTCGACCTGCCGGCGCTGAAGAAAAGAACGATTGCGGAACTGGGCTACGGCGCCAACGCCAAGGTGCTGGTCGGCTTCAAGTCGCGCCCATGGCAGAAACTTGGCTACACCGGCGCCACCTACAGTGACGAGATGTTTCAGCTGGCGTGGGACAACAGCCTCAACCAGCTGCCGCCGGAAGGCGGCTTGACCCTGTACTCAGGCGGCAAGCTGGCGCTCGCGGCCGGCGAGGGATCGGCCGAAGAGGCCGCGGCGCGATTGATGCGCGGCATCGAACGCGCGTATCCGGGCGCGACCGCCGCACGCAACGGCAAGGTGTCGCGGTTCCATTGGCCGACATTCGCCTGGACCAAAGGGTCGTACTCCTGTTACAAGCCCGGACAGTGGACGACGATCGCCGGGGCTGAAGGCCTGCCCGTGGGCAACCTGTTCTTCGCCGGTGAACATTGCAGCTACGATTTCCAGGGCTACATGAACGGCGCCGCGCAGTCGGGCGCGGACACCGCGAAGGCGGTGATGGCGAAGTTGAGCGGATCGGCGCGCCGTACTGAACGCGAGATGGTGCTGACCGCATGATGTTTCCAACGCGGAGGGAGAAACGATGGCAGCTGACGAATCCGGTGGTGGTATGCGGTTGACAGGCGCCGGCAAGGCCCTGCTGTTCCTCGTCGGACTGGCGGTGCTCGGCTACGTCGGTTACACGTATCGCGATCGCCTGCCGGGCCTCGGCGGTGGCGCACCGGCGACGACGACGACCGCACCCGCGGCCAGGACCGCGCCCACGGCTGCGACACCGCAACCGCAAAAGGGCGTGCTCGCCAGGATCCGCCAGACGGGCGTGGTGCGGGTCGGCATGGAGCCGGACGCTCCCCCGCTGCATTTCATCAACGCTCGCAAGCAGGAGGACGGGTTCGACTTCCGTTTCGCGGCGCTGATTGCCGAAGGTCTCGGGGCCAAGCGCGTCGAAGTGGTCGAAGCCGACTACGAAGACCTGCCCAACAGGCTCAACGCCGGACAGATCGATCTGATCATGGCCGGCTACGTGCCCGACCCGTCGATCAAGGGCGTCGTCTGGTCCAACGGCTATCTCGATTTCGGTCTCTGCATGATCGTGCAGGAAGGCATGGCCGCCACGTTCCGCTCGCCGGCCGATCTCGCCGGCAAGCGCATCGCGATCTACGACGATCCGGCCGCGGAGCGCTGGGTGAAGGAGAACATTCCCAACGCGCGCATCAGCAAGTTCTCCGGTGATGACGGCTGGTTCGAAGCCGTCGAGAAGGATCAGGCCGACGCGCTGATCTACGACTATCCGTTCGCCGCTGAAGAGATCAAGGCGCATCCGCGCACGACGATCGTCAAGTACAACCTCAACAGCTCGAAGTACTCGGTGGCCGTGCCCGAGGGTAATTTCGATCTGATCTATGAGGTCAACAGCGCCATCGACAAGTTCCGCGCGACGCCGCAGTATGCCGAGTTGATGCGCGAATACCTGTCGAGCTC
>Ga0193741_1000577_pt1 | contig 10913 bp, 11 predicted proteins | sample L2s2metaG_FD_143059 | JGI IMG/M metagenome (GOLD analysis project Ga0193741, IMG submission 143059) | Soil microbial communities from a riparian zone of the East river system, Colorado, United States - L2s2 | ecosystem: Environmental > Terrestrial > Soil > Riparian zone | place: USA: East River...
CACAGTCGTCAGCTGGATTGCATTCTCGAGCGGAAGATTCAGCAGCTGCTTGAGCCTGAGATAGGCAACCTCGCGATCGCTTTGCCGTTGAATCACGATCGGGCGCTGGTTTGCGCTCGAGACCTGGGCGCGCAACAGCTCGAACTCCGAGACGTTTCCAACAGTACGAGCGAGCTGGGTCTGCCTGAGCACCTCGTTTGTCTGCACCGCCGAGGATTCCGCCAGCGCGACCAGTCGATCCGCGAGAGCGGCATCATAGTACGCCTGCGTCACATCCAGCCGTACCTGCGCGCGCTGGGCGGCCAGCTCGATCTCGGCTGAGCGTCGGCCGGAATTCGCAACGGCGTTTTGCGCCGAGATTCGTCCACCGGAAAACAGATTCTGCGAGAACGCGAGCCCGGCGTTGTACTGGTGCTCCGAACCGAAACCGAGGTTGCCGAAGGACGAGAACGGATTCTGCCCAAGCGCACAGCGCGATGCATCCTCAAGTCCGGCGAGACGCTCGGCGGTCGTGGCGGTCGGACCGAGGAGGTACTGGTCGCACGGCGCGGCCGGCGCCGGCGGCTTGGTAGTGTCGACCGCGGGAGCGCTTGTCTCGCCGATGTCGAACTGCGACGCCAGCGTGCGAGTGTAGCTCGCAGAGGCGTTCAGCTGCGGCAGCCGTTGGCTCCGCGCCTGATACTGCTGTCCCTGCGCGCGTTGCACTCCAGCGCGAGCGATGCGAACCGCCTCGCTCTGCGCCTCGGCGGTTCTAACCGCTTCGTCGAGGGAGATTGCGCGGAGCTGTTGCGATGGCTGCGCCGACGCGATCTGCGCTCCGGCGGCAGCGGGTGCGATCAGGATCGTCACCGCGAAGACTATGGCTCTGGCCGCACTGCGGCCACTGTTTTGATTCTTTCTTGAAGACACTGTTCAGGCTGAAAGTTGTTTCGATCGTTTGGATTGCTTATTCGTCGTTCGGCGGGAGCCGATTTCGACACCGAGAGCGCGCAGTAGGAGGACCGTGTACATGTGCGCGGCCTTTTCCTGGGGCTGAGGAAAAACTTCGGGCATCATCTCCCGTCCCATGGCGTCGGAGAAGATCGCCCCCATGAGCATCGCGGCGGCGGTCGTCGGGTCGAACTTCTCTGTTGTCCGACGCTGCCGCCTGAGGGCGACGAGATATTTGCACAAGGCGCTCGAGGCCTCGATCGGCACCGAGCTCGCGCATTCGGACATCTCTGGGCGCTCTTCGATCTCACCCATCGTCTTACGGATGATCGAGCTACGAAGTCTCAAATGCTGAATAAACGACTCGCTCCATTGGGTTAGCTCGCGCTCGGGATCGGATGGGATCTCAGGAAGCTCCGTCAAGCCGGCCGATTCAGTCATGTGCTGCATGGCTTCGCGAAGCAGCGCTTCCTTCGACCCGAACTGTCGGAAGATCGTGATCTCGTTGACTCCCGCCGCGTCGGCGATGCGACGGGTGGTTGAGCCCCGGAAACCGTGCTGCGCGAACACTTCGGCGGCGGCGGCAAGGATTTCATCTCTACGATTCATGGAGGGATATTAATGGCGGCCGGCCAGAGAATGCAAGTAGTCACTTACTTACACAATCGTTTCCACAAACCTGTACCAGGGAGTGCACTTGGGAACCCTGCCTGACCTGGAAAGCGCCATCGATAAAGCACTTACGCAGGTTCGGCGGGCCCTTGCCTCCGGGATGGAGACGATGGATGGCAGCTCGGCGCGGCCGCAGCTGGAGACGCTCGAACGGGAGCTGGCGGCCCAGAAGGCATTCGTCTCGAAGCGCGGTTCGGTAGATCGTGAGTGGCTCCAGACTACGATCCGTTGGGTCATCGAATGGGTGCCGGATGACGAGCTCACCCTCGTTGCGTCCCTGGGAGCGATAGCGAGAGCCGCTCCACCCGACCTTTCCTAGGCGCGTCCCCACCTTATATTCGACCCGTGCGCCGTAACTGGATCTCGCGAAGTCTTGCCAGTGTGCTTGCGACCTGGCTCGCCATATGTATGGCCGAGCCGGTGCAGCTGCATACTTGCACCATGCACGGTGGCCTCGCCGTCGTGCAGACGGCGTCCGGCGGGACACATGGCCACTCTTCGACCTCTTCGACGGCCGAGCATGGCGCAACGCGTGCTGGGGCAGGGCACTCCCACCACGATCAGAACACCGAAGGTCAGTCGAGACAGTGCACCTGTCTGGGTGACTGCAACACCGGAAGCTCCCCGATCGGTCTGGCCGCTGCCGGGATTTCTCTGGTCACGGTTGCCATTACCGAGATCGCAGCAGCCCAGGTTGCCTACGATTCTCCGCGAGGCGTTGCGCCCGATTTCCTCCTTCCCTTCAGCAACGGCCCACCAACTGATTCCTCGCGCGCGTAGCTGAAGCGACACATCTGTCGCTTCCATTACAGTCTTCGCGCGAATCCGATCCATCGCTTTCAAGGCGTTCAAATCGGCCGGCGACCCGCCGTCCACAACGCCACCAGGATTCAGAGGAACCATGTCGATCCACTCCGCCTTCAGGCGCAGTCCGCCCATTCTGGGCTTCATCGCGGCAATAGCGGCTGCCGCACTGCTTGCCACGCCAGTCTCTGCGCAATCACCCGGCTCGGTGACGGGTCGGGTCGTCACTGCTGCCAATGAACCGGTCGTCGGTGCCTTCGTCTCGATCGATAGCGCTCCCCCGGCGACGCAAACCGATGCATACGGCAGCTTCCGCATCGACGGGATCGCCAGCGGCACGCATATCGTCCGCATCCGTAGATCCGGCTACACGGAAGGCGCCTACTCCGTGACGGTTTCTCCGGACCAGGTAGCTCAACTCGATTTCGTTCTCACGCAACGGATCGCGACTCTTCGTGGCGTAACGGTTATCGGTTCGAAGACTGATCTCGCTGAGACGCGCGAGCGAATGAATCAGACTCCGGGCTCGGTGGCGATGGTCGACGGAGCTGAGATCCGCTCCACCCGCCAGGCGAATCTGAAGGATGTACTTCAGTTCGTGCCCGGCGTTTATGTTCAGCCGCGGTTCGGCGCCGCCGATGAGAGTCAGATCTCCATCCGCGGGTCGGGACTCCGGAACAACTTCCATGCGCGCGGAGTGAACCTGCTGGTGAACGGAATGCCCTACCGGAACGCGGATGGATTCACGGATTTCGAGTCGCTGGAGCTGCTCACGACCGAGGCGATCGAGGTGTACAAGGGAGGAAATGCGCTGCGCTACGGCGGCTCGACGCTGGGTGGAGCGATCAATCTCGACACCAAGACGGGACATAGCGCGAGTCCTGTTTCCCTGTTTGCGCAGGGCGGAAGCTTCGGGTTCTACAAGACGCAGCTCGAGTCGGGTGCTTCACGCGGCAACTCCAATTACTACGCGAGCTACGCGCGGACTTCGATGGATGGGTATCGGCAGTGGTCCGCGCAGCAGCGCGACCGGGGCAACCTGCACGGCGGCTACCGGTTCTCTCCGAATACCGACGCCCGCGTCTTCTATTTCTTTGCCAACGTAAAGGAAGACCTGCCGGGATCGCTCACTCGTGCAGGGTTCGAGAGCGATCCCCGCGCGGCGGATCCGGGAAACGTCAGCGGCCGCTGGGGTCGGGATTACATCCTTCATCACGTAGGTTTACAGCTCCGGACGCAGATCTCTCCCACCCAGCGTCTCGAGATTAGCCCCTATACCCAGTACCGCGACATCGATCATCCGATCTTTCAGGTGATGTCCCAGCTCAGTCACGACTATGGCGCAGAGATTCGCTACGAGAATACCGCGGACCTCGGTTCCCTCTCGAACCGATTTACGATCGGATTTCAGCCCGCGTACGAATCGCTGTTGAATCACCAGTACGTGAACGACGCCGGAGAGCACGGCACGTTGACAAAAGACCAGCACGATCGCGTGAAGACATTTGCCTTGTACATGGAAGATGTTCTTTCCCTGACGCCGCGCCTCTCGGCGGTACTTGGCATCCGCGGAGAGCGCGCGACCCGTGAAACCGAGGATTTCTTCCTCTCCAACGGAGACCAGTCGGACAAGCGCGTGTACAAACCGGTGAGCCCGAAGGTCGGCCTCCTCTACTCCTTCGCACCCGACGGCGCTCAGCTCTTCGCCAATGCGAGCCGCAGCTTCGAGCCGCCGCTACTGCTCGAGCTCAACAGCCTGGCGGTGCCGGGATTCGTTGCACTCGAAGGCCAGAGCGCGTGGCAGTACGAGGTTGGTGCCCGCGGCCGGACAATCGGACTGGTGTGGGATGTCTCCGCCTACGACATCGAGTTGAGGAACGAGATTCTGAACCTCAACGTGCAGCCGTTTCCCGGCGCGCCATTTACGGTGCCTACCTACCGCAATGCGCCGAAGACTCGACACAAGGGGCTGGAACTCGGCTTGAGCTACCAGCTCCCCGGAGCGCTGTTCGTGCGCGGGGATGTCGCGGATCATGTTTCATTACGCACATCTTATACTCTTGCGCGCTACACCTTTGTCGACGACTCGACTTACCAGAACAACCATATTCCCGGCGCACCCCATCAGGTCCTGGCGACGGAGATCAAGTACACCCATCCCGTGGGATTCTCTCTGGCGCCGAGTATCGAGTGGATACCGCAGTCGTACTTCCTGGACAGCCAGAACACTGTGAAGAACGACGGCTGGACGAACATCTCGCTTCGCGCCGAGTTGGCGACTTCGTTCGGGATGAATCTGTTCGCAGCCGGCCAGAACTTGACCAATCGTCGTTTTTCACAGTCGGTTCAAGTCGACAACGCAGCAGGCAAATGGTTCGAGCCGGCAGATGGCCGTTCGTTCTACGCGGGGTTGCGCTGGACATACTGAGCGCTGGACTCGTCTCGCGCGGCCGCTCGAGCAAAGCGGCGGTAATCGCTTTATGTCTGACACTGTCGCCCGTCGTTGCGTATGGAGGGCGTGCGTTGCTGCACGCGACACTGCTGCGCTCGGTACCGCGGGCGAACAGCGTGTTGAAGACGCCACCGGATACTGTGCGCCTGGTTTTCAGTGAGGCAGTCGTACCGGAGCTGAGTCAGATCGCTCTGGTACGGCGCGATGCGCAAAGAGTCGTCATCGACTCCCTCCGGCTACCAGTGGCGAATGATCCGCGTGATGTGCATACGCTGATAGGCCGTGTGAGCGCTATGCAGGCAGGCCGTCACACCGTCATGTGGCGCGTGATATCAGCGGATGGTCACACGATAAGTGGAAATTTTGCGTTCACTGTCGAATCGGGAAGTCCCGAAGTCGCCGCGCCAACAGCGTCGAGCACTGCCCCGAGCAGTTCCGGCGGGATAGACACCTTGGTCGCGCCACCTACGTCTGTGACGGACGAAACCAGGACGGTTCCAGTGCTGGCTTCTCTCCTCCGTGGAACTGGATTGGGTGCCCTCATGGCCGGGTTGGGTCTCCTCTTCTTCGCAGCGACGGCCGGAGAGCATCGCAAGCATGCGCCACGGCGTGTCATTGTCCTCCTGATCACGGTCGGAGCGGTCCTTCTAGTCGTCCACATGTTCACGTGGCTCGTGAACATCTCGCCCACCCGAAGCCTCAGTGGCGATTTCATCGCTGTCGCATTCGGCTCGACCGTCGGGCGGATCGAGCTCCTTCGTGTAAGCCTCGCTCTGCTTGCGCTGCTGGCAATCGCGCTTGCACGCAGAGAAACACTCGCTCTCATCTTTGGCGCAGCCTGCCTGATTGTGAGCGGCGCTGTCGGGCATCCCGCCGCAATTCATCCGTACCTCAGTATCCCCGCCAAGATGGCGCACCTGCTCAGCGCATCGCTCTGGCTCGGTGGTCTTCTCTGGCTGGTGTGGCTTTCCCGATGCGACGCAATCGCCTGCCGCGCGGAGGCCAGACGTGTCTCATCGGTCGCGTTGATCACCGTAATCGCGATCTTTGTAACCGGGTCTCTGGAGACGGTGCTCTTTCTGAATTCGCCCGGCGATCTCATCCATTCCGCTTACGGTCGACTGGTGCTGGCCAAGGTGGTCGGGCTGGCAATTCTTGTCGGATTCGGCGCTTACAACAGATTTGGCTTGCTGCCTCGTCTCGATGACTCGGATACCGCGAGAAGACTAAATCGCTCGGTGAGCCAGGAGCTCGTCATCGTGACGCTCGTGATACTGATCGGAGGTTTCCTGGCCTACGTGCCGACTCCACCTTCGCCACAGTCTTCGCTTCCACTTCTCACAGGGCGTTCACAATGAGAAGACAACTCAGCAAGTCGATCTTCTCTGCGCAGCTCGCGTCCCGGGCCATTGTGGTGTCGTTCGCGATTCTGGTCGCGCCGTCGATCGTGTTCGCTCATGCCGTCGTCTTTCCGAAAACCTCTGCGCCAGGAGCGTACGAGAAATATGTGCTCCGAGTCCCCAACGAGCGCGACATTCCGACGGTCAAGGTGGAGATCAGGTTTCCTGAAGGACTTCGCGTAGTTTCGTTCGGCGAAGTTCCAGGCTGGAAGCTGCAGGTGCTGGCTGATTCAACCCAGCGTGTGACCGGAGCGATATGGACCGGCGTTCTGCCCAGGGAGCGCTTCGTCGAATTTCCCTTCGTTGCCGTCAACCCGAAGGACAGCGCCTCCATCACCTGGCCGACGTATCAGACTTACGAAGGTGGGGAGCGAGTGGAGTGGATCGGGCCCGACACTTCTTATACGCCGGTCTCGTCCACCCTCATCGTCGACCCGACGCCTGCTCCTGTCGAAGTCTCCCGCACTTCTCTATACGTATCGATCATCGCGCTGCTCTTCGCGCTCACCGCCCTTGCGATCGCACTCAGGCCGCGTAACGTCGACTTGAATCCCTGATGTTGGGGTCGTCTCCGCCATTCCTCATCGCCTCGATTGCGATTCTTGTGTTGGCTGAGAATGGAAGCGCGCAGGTTGGGTACCGCAACCTCGACGCAGGACGGCCGGTACGAGTAGAGGACGCAGCACCCACTGAGCGCCATGCGCTCGACCTCGATCTGACGACGCTGCGCGTTGATTTTCTTTCTCACTTGCGTGAGCGGCTGTTGATCGAGCCGAGGATGGCCTACGGAATTCTGCCCAACACAGAATTCTCCATTCGCGTTCCCATCTTCTTTCGAGAGCGAAGCCAGAGTCCGCGCGCGGGGATCTCGGGCGTGGGAATTGGTGGAAAGCGCGAGCTCCGCCTCGAATCGCGGCACCTGCCGGCCTTCGGGCTCGCCGCTGAGACGTTCCTGCCCGTTGGACCAAACGCCACGCGTCCAGCCTTTTCGGCGAAAGCGCTAATGACACGAAGCCTTTCGGCAGGCCGTCTCCACCTCAACGCGAGCTACGGCACTTTCGCAGTGAGGCTTCGTCCGGGTCTCGTAATCACTGCAGTCTGCGGAGAGCCTGGACTGCCGCCCTGCCCGGAAGCTCCTATCGACCATGTCTGTGACCTGTCCGCCGCCACTGGGTTTCCGCCAGTACTGGCTGCCTGCGCCAGTGGTGCCCGGCCATTCACTACAGACGCATCAAGCGCGGCGGTACCGGGTGAAGTTGTGCGACGCTCACATTGGCTGATTGGCGTCGCGGGCGACAAGGCGCTGCCACTCCGCTCCACCCTCTTGGTGGCCGATGTCTTTGTCGAGCACTTTGATGGCCTTAGAAGGTCGTTTGATTGGACCGCGGAGTTCGGCGTCCGGCGGCAGGTGTCGCCGCGTCTGGTGGTCGACGCCACCGTGGGTCGTCACTATTACGGCACTGAATTGTCCTCGTTCATCAAATTCGGCACGAGCTTCAGTCGTCCAGTTCTCGTCCAGCGTCCACGGTGAACACGCTCAGCTCGCGGATTGTTTTGGGAACCTGTCTCGTCTCCACAAGCTGCGCCCCTGGCGGGCGCAACGCCTATTTCGAGCAGACGTACTTCCCCGCCTCACACAACTTTGCGTTCAGGGGGACCTTCCCAGCAGTCGATGGCCTGTTCAACGCCTTCGATTACGGACACGCGATTCTGTACGAGAGCCTCTGGCGGAGCCCGCACACCTCGAGGGATGCGCTGGATGACAGGCAATTTCGCTTCATCACGACCAAGCTCCTTCGTAAACCCCCAGCTGTACCGCTCGATGAAACGGCGATTGCACCGGAGTGGGCGAAACTCGCACCGGAAGCCGTAGAGATGTTCGAATGGGCACACATGCTTCATCGTCAGCTCTATGACATCTGGGCCGACGACAGAATCTCCCCAGGAGAGAAAGACAGCAAGGTGATGCAGATCGTCCGCTACTATCGCTCTCGGCCGGCGGTCGCATTCAGCTCAACACCGAAAAGCATGACGCTCATGGAAGGACAGCCATACTCGCTCTCCTTTCGCAAGAGATTTCCCACCTACAACGGCCTGATCTGGTCATATCACTGGCTGCAGATGGGGTTGTACGACGCACTTATGACCCGGGCAACACCTTCGGAGCGTAAGAGCCATGTTGCAGCAGTTGTCGATCAATTCTGGCAAATGCTCGACTCGTCAGGATCGAATCTTCCCACCACCATGCCTCAATCCGCCGCGATCGCTCCCTGCTTCAGCGCCAGATACCCTGAAGCCGCCATCATCTTTGACAACTTGCACTCCTTTCATGATGTCGTCTCTGACATCCTCGCCGATCTTTCGATTCCGCGCCATCGGAAGCGGCAGGAAATTCTGTTCGCGGCTTCACGCTATCGCGACTCCACCTCCAACGTCACGAGCGTCGACGAGTGGCGATCGATGTCGATAGCGATGGGCATCCGCCAAATGGGCGGCGAGCCGGCCGTTCCACGGGGCTGCAATTAGCCGAGGCTTGACGTATTAAGATTTCTTGATATATTGATCCCATGGCCGTAGCGACCCACTCCCGAGCCGAGCGCTCGATCGAGCGCTTTCACGCGCTCGCCGACGAGACCAGACCCGAGATCATCGAGCTGCTCCGGAACGGAGAACGGTGCGTGTGCGAGCTGACGGATACCCTCGACGCTGCTCAATCCCGACTCTCGTTCCATCTCCGGGTTCTCAAGGACGCAGGAATCGTCCGCGATCGGAAGGATGGACGGTGGGTCCACTACGAGCTCGATCCCGAGGCGTTCGACGAAATGGAGACGCTCGTCTCGGCGATGAAGCCGCGCGTGCTCGAGCGCGCCGATCAATGCTGTGCTTGACCCCTTTTTTTTCACCAATACATCAACAAATATTGTTGGGAGGATAGCTGGATGACAACTCAGGACTCGACGCTCAAAGCAACAGTGAAGGAGAAATACGGCCGGGCAGCATTGCGGGTCAGCGAGGACCGGACCGCTGCATCATGTTGCGGATCCAGCGCTTGCTGCGGCGCTACGACCGAAGCCTGGGATCCGATTACGTCGGATCACTACGACGAAGGACAGAAAGCCGGCATTCCGGTTGAAGCGGTTCTCGCCTCACTGGGCTGCGGCAATCCCACTGCATTGGCAGAGCTACGACCGGGCGAGACAGTTCTCGACCTCGGCTCTGGTGGTGGAATCGACGTTCTGCTCTCTGCGAAACGGGTCGGTCCGACAGGCAAGGCTTATGGGCTGGACATGACGGACGAGATGCTCGCTTTGGCCAACGACAACAAACGCCGCGCCGGCGCGGAGAATGTCGAGTTCCTGAGGGGTGAGATAGAGCAGATCCCTCTCCCCGATGCTTCAGTCGACGTAATCATCTCGAACTGCGTCATCAACCTGTCGGGTGACAAGAGGAAGGTGCTCGCCGAAGCCTTCCGCGTTCTCAAGCCGGGCGGCAGATTCGCCGTATCCGACGTGGTCGTGCGCGGCGACGTTCCGGCAGCCGTAAAGACGAACATGGAGCTCTGGATCGGTTGCGTTGCCGGCGCCCTCGAGGAGCAGGAGTTTCTGCATCTGCTGCGCGAAGTCGGCTTCGAGAATCCGTCGATCGAGCCGACGAGGATCTACAAAGCCGCGGACGCGGCAGCGTTTCTTACAGGAAGTGGTCTGGATGCGATGAACTTCGCATCACAGATCGACGGAAAATTCATGGGCGCTTTTGTGCGCGCTACCAAGCCTGTGAAAGCTTGCTGCGGACCAAGCTGCTGCGGAGGTTGACATGAAGATCAGGCCAGCGACGAGTCAGGACCTTGGTGCAGTCGAGAGTCTGCTTTCCGCGAGCAATCTCCCGCTCGAGGGAGTCAAGGAGAACTTTTCCAGCTTCGTCGTTGCGGACGAGCAGGGCGCGATCGCCGGTGCAATCGGATTGGAGAGATTCGGACCTGTCGCGCTTCTCCGGTCAGCGGTGGTATCGCCCGAGTACCGCGGAAGCGGAGTAGGCAGCAGGCTCGTCGAGAAAGTTCTGGAGCGCGCCGAAGAGGATGGAATCGAAGAGCTTTTCCTCCTCACGACCACCGCCGAGAGCTACTTTCCGCGATTCGGCTTTACGCGAACCACCCGCGCAGCGGTTCCCGCTGCGGTGAAGGCTTCGGCCGAGTTTCTGGGTGCGTGCCCCGATTCCGCGGCGGTGATGACGCGTCGGGTCACGACGGATGTGTCTCCCGCCTGATGCGGTACGCGCTCCTCTCCGACATTCACGCGAACCTTCCCGCGCTGCGCTCGGTGCTCGCCGACATCGATCAGCGAGCGAATATCGACGCGACCTACCATCTCGGTGATCTGACCGGCTACGCACCGTGGCCGAATGAGGTCGTGGCGCTTCTCCAGGATCGCGGGATCCCCGGGATTGCGGGCAACTACGACTCCACTGTCGCAGCGGACTACAAGCACTGTGGGTGCCGCGCCGATTCACCCCGTGAGGAGGAGCTGTCGCACCTTTCCTACGAGTGGACCCGGTCGCACGTGACGCCGGAGACGAAAAGATACCTGGCAAGTCTTCCCTTCCGAATCGATATCCGGCCCTATGGTGGACATATCTCCGGTCCGACGATAACGCTCGTT
>Ga0193741_1000579_pt1 | contig 10906 bp, 8 predicted proteins | sample L2s2metaG_FD_143059 | JGI IMG/M metagenome (GOLD analysis project Ga0193741, IMG submission 143059) | Soil microbial communities from a riparian zone of the East river system, Colorado, United States - L2s2 | ecosystem: Environmental > Terrestrial > Soil > Riparian zone | place: USA: East River...
GGGTCAGCCCCCCGAGCCCGTAGATCACGGAGTGCTTGCCGAGCCGCTGGATCTGCGCCGCTAGCGACAAATCAGAGGCGAGCGTAGATGTCGAGCAGGCGGTCGGTCATCCGCTCGACGTCGTGCACCTCTTCGACGTAGGCGCGGCCGGCCTCGCCCAGTCGCTTGCGCTCCGCGAACGACTCGACGAGCGGGCGGAGCACGTCCACGAGGGCGTCCTTCGTCGTCCGCACGATCGGCACCTTCACGCCGAAGGCCTCCTCGGTCTGCCGGACGGCGTCCTCGTCGAGCGACGTGACGACCGGCTTCCCGAGCGCCATGCCCTCGATCGTGAAGACGCCGTGCCAGTCGCGGAGCACCTGGTCGACGACGATGTCCGCCTGCTTGTAGCGCTCGAGTGCCTCCTCGTTGCGGACGCCGTGTACGACGTCGAGGTCGACGGGGAGTTGCTTGCAGGCCTCGATCACGTAGTCGGTGCCCTTCTTCTCCTTGTTCGAGGGCGCGTGGACGATGCGGACACGCTCGCGCTCGACCGGCGATACCGGGTCGTACGCGGCAAGGTCGATCCCGGGCGGCAGCACCTCGGCGTCAAACGGGATGAAGTCGAGCGCTGCGAACGAGCCGACGACGCGCGCGTCCGCTTTCAGGCCGTAGATGAGCTGCTCCTTCGGCCGCTCCCGGATGTCGGCGCCAAGGAAGTGGAACAGCGACTTGCGGCGGGTCGCCCTCAGGATCGGGAACTGGAGGGCCTTTGGGACGAGCGTGAGCCCGAAGTAGAAGTGGAAGATGTCCGTCTGCGGGAGGAGCTTTGACAGTGCGCGCCACTGAACGAGCTGCTGGCGCAGGAGGCCTTTGCGCGGCCGCTTCAGGTCCCAGTCCGCCTGGTCGGGCCGGAACGGCTGCGTGTTGAAGACGACGAGGCGCGCGTCGACCCCGCGGCTGCGGAGCGCCTGCACGTTCGTCCAGCCGACCCCGGCCAGGTTGACCGGGCAGTGCGTCACACGGAGGGGCACTCAGGTTCCAGGAAAGAGGAAGCCGACCTTGTCCCAGCGCGCGATCTCGCAGCCGTTGCCTCGGTCGAAGTGCGCCTGAACGGGACGGCCGCGGAAGGTGCCCCGGACGTCGGCCTCTTGCGGCCCTCCGTAGATCTGTGTGCAGGCCGTTCCCGCGGGAACGGGGGCGAAGGGATCGTCCAGCTGCAGCAGCTGCTCGCAGGCCTGAGCGGCGTCGGGAAGGGTGCCGCCGTCCGGACAGCTGAGCGTCCAGATCTTCGTCGGGGCCTCGCCGCCGGGCGTGACCGAGATCTCGAGCTCGGTCTTCGCCGCGGCGTTGCCCTCGCCCTCGTCCTCGTCATTCGCCGTTCGACCACTGCAACCGGTCGCGAGGAGCACGACGAATGCGAGAGCGGCGAGGCGCACGACCCTCCTAAAGCGCGGTCGTCGGCAGCAGCAGGGCGTAGCCCTCGCGCAGGAAGGGCGTGCGGTCGACGAGCGTACCGACGCAATCGGTCTCCGTCACGCCTTCCTCGGTGACGATCTCCGCCAGGAGCTCCGGCGGTGTCAGCTCGAAGAGCGCCCGCTCGGCCTCGCTCGGCTCGGGCGCCGAGGCTGCCTCGATCGGAGCCAGCTTGATGATCTCGCAGGCGACGACGGTAGGGACGTTGCGTGCTGCCGCCGCCTCGGCGATGGCCGTCGTCCCGATCTTGTTGTTGAGCGTGCCGTCGCGGAAGACCGTGTCGGCGCCGACCAGGAAGACCGTCGCGTCGTCGAGCGCGGCCGGTGCGTCGGCGTCCTCGACGAGCTCGACGTTCAGGCCCTCGCCGCGGAGATCCTCGGAGAAGGCGCGGCCCTCTTCGACCGGCTGCGAAACCGTGCAGATCGCTCGGGCGGGAGGCGTGTGCACGAGCGCCTCGCGCACCGTCGCCGAGGCCGAGTGCGTGAGCACGACGCCGTCCCTGAGGCGGTCCGAAAGCTGGATTGCGATCGAAGCGGCGGCGCGGATGCGCCCGTCGAGGATTCCCTTGCCCTCCTCGTCGATCAGCCTCCGTAGCTCGGCGACGTCGATGTGGCGATGCGCGCTCGCGGCCGCGAGGACCCGTCCCGAGGCGCCTGCGATCGCACCGACGCCGGGGCGGCTGTCCGACAGCTCGCGAGCCGCGCCGACGAGTGCTTCCAGAAGCGCCTCGGAGCTGTTGAACGGCTGCTCCGAGACCTCGAGCAGCGTCTCGACCGCTCGTCTCGCCATCCAGCTTGCGCCATGACTGCGGTCGCTCCTCAGCTCCTCGACCGTCGCAGCGAGGCCCCTCATGGAGGCGATTCTACCCCGGAGGGATAGATTTCAGCCGTGGCGAGCACCGGCCAGGAGACCCTGCCGAGAGCGGTGCCGGCCGACGCCGAGGCTCCGGCGCCGTCGATCTCGGTCGTGGTTCCGGTCTACAACGAGGCCGCGAGCCTGCGCGAGCTGTACGCGCGGGCGGTCGAGGCGCTCGACGGCGCAGGCAGCTCATTCGAGCTCATCTTCGTCGACGACGGCTCGACGGACACGACGTTCGCCGAGCTCGAGCGGCTCCATGCCGCCGACGGCCGGGTGCGGGCAGTCCGCTTCAAGCGGAACTTCGGGCAGCACTCGGCGATGCACGCGGGGCTCGTGCGGGCGCGCGGCGAGGTGCTCGTGACGATGGACGGCGATCTCCAGAACTCGCCCGAGGACCTGCCACGCCTCGTCGAAGCTGTCGAGGCGGGAGCCGACGTCGCCAGCGGCACGCGGACGGCCCGGCGCGACTCCTGGGGGCGGACGCTTCCGTCCCGCGTCATCAACGGCATGCTGCGGCGCTTCACCGGCGTCGAGATCGCCGACTTCGGGTGCGCGTTCAACGCCTACCGGCGCAGCGCGATCGAGCCGATGCTCGGCGCGATCGGACGGCAGAAGTTCACGAAGGCCTTGGTGCTCTCCGGCGGCGCGAGCGTCGTCGAGGTCCCGGTCGAGCACTCGCCTCGGGCGGGCCGCTCCCGCTACTCACCGCTTCGCCTGACGCGGCTCGCCCTGCACGTCCTGGCCGGCTTCTGGCCGCAGCCGATCCAGTGGATCGGCGTCGCGCTCGGGGTCCTCTGCACGCTGGCCGCTCTCATCCTCGGGATCTACGGCGTCGTCTACTGGATCGGCGAGTCGAACTTCCCGGGCCCGCTCTTCGGCGGCGTGGGCGTGATCTTCGTTCTCGGCATGCAGGGCTTCATCCTCGCCCTCGTCGGCGAGTACCTGGGGCGCATCCACCGCGAGGTGGAGGGGCGCCCTCTCTACACGATCGATAGAGAGCTCTGAGCATCTGACAGCCCGACGCTGAGCTCAGGCCAACGGCCTGCCCGCTTTCCGGCCGTGCTCGACGAGGCCCTCTCGGTAGGCATGAACGACGGCCTGGGTTCGGTTCCGAACACCGAGTTTCGGCAGGATCCGCTGGATGTGCGTCGCGACGGTATTCGGGCTGATCACCAGGCTGTGCGCGATCGCCTCTTGGTCGAGCCCTTCCGCGAGGAGGCGCAGGACTTCGCTTTCCCGGTTCGTCAGCCCGGGGAGGCAAGTGCTCGAGTCGGCGCGCGAGCGGGCCAGCATCCTCCGCACCCGTGCGATCAGCTCGTCTGAGTTGACCGGTTTGATGAGGTAGTCGTCGGCGCCGACATAGAGGCCGGCTATCCGGTCGGCGGCCTCGACGCGTCTGCCGGTGACAAAAACGATCGGAAGCGCGTCACCGTATGCGTCGCGCAGCTCGCGGCAGACCTCGTAGCCCGTCATCCCGGGGAGATGGACGTCGAGCAGCACGCCGCCCGGCCTCTCGCGACGGGCGGAGGCCAGTGCCTCCAATCCCGTCGAGGCCTCAAGCGTACGGAGGCCGACGCGTCCAAACAGCTCCCTCATCGCGAAGCGGTAGCCCGCGTCATCGTCGACGATCATGATCGCTTCGCGACCTGCGTCCATGCCTCCTGCCACTTGTCGAGCCGATTATTAGCCGTAGCGCTGCCGTCTGCAACAAATGCAGCAGTCCGAATCCGGTAGCAAGATCATGTCGATACCTCTTTGCAGGCGGGCGCCGTCCCCATAGCCTTGAGTTGGCGTTTCGTTGCGGTATCGGAGGCTTCCGACGCGGTCCGGTGGCTCCAGCCCAGGGAGGGATCACATGCACCGTCGGACAGTCGCACCAATCGCCGCGCAGGCATCTGCCCTTTTTCTCACCGCATTCGTTGTTTTCTTCCTCTGCGTGCCGCTCGCCGGCGAACGAGAGGCCGAAGCGATGTTGCTGTCGCCGGGCCCGTCGGCCGCGCTTCCGACGGCGAGTACGCGCGCCCCCGGCAAGGGCGAGGGCAGCGAAGACACGACCCGCGCACGCCCCGCGCTCGACCCCGCTACCTCTGCGCACGCCGGCCCGGCCGGAGCGTCGCCGCCGTACAAGGATGTCGTGTACTACCACCAGCCTGCTGCCTACTGGCGACTGGGCGAGTCACGCGGGGCAACAACAGCGGCGGATTCGAGCGGGAACGGCGTCACTGCCACCTACCACGGGGTGCTACTGGGCGAGCCCGGTGCCCTGTACGACGATCCGGACACGGCCGCTCGCGTCAGCGGTTCGGGCGGGATTGATGCCGGTGACCGATTCGATTTCGCCGGCAAAGAGAAGTTCACACTAGAGATCTGGGCTCATCCGCGAGTTGTCGTCGACAACGGCTGGCGCATGCTCTTTCACAAGGAAGTTAGCGATGCCTGGGGGCGCCAGGGCTATACGTTCTGGATCAGCCGCGACCCGGCTCAGGCAAGGGTCGTCATCGCAGCGGAGCGTTTTCGCGACGGTGCCGCGAACAACGTCTCGTTCACGCTGCCCGAGAAGGAGTTCCGCCTGCGGCGCTGGCATCATCTGGCGGTCAGTTACGACGGAAGCGCGCTCACGCTCTATCTGAATGGCAGGCAGGTCGCGCGGACCGAGCAAGCAACTCTCGAGCTACGTGACACGAGTGCGCCGCTCGTGGTCGGCAAGGCTTCGTGGACCATGGGGTTCCCCTGGAGAGCTCCGCAGGCCGAGGCTTTCCCCGGCAAGCTCGACGAGGCGGCCGTCTACAAGCGCGCGTTGACCGCCGCCGAGGTTCGCGGACACTTCGCGGCCAACCCGTTCTACCCGGCCGCGATCATCGACGACGCTCCGGCGGGCTACTGGCGCCTCGGCGAAGAGCAGGGCGCGGCGACCGCGCGCGATGCGAGCGGCAACGGCCTGAACGGAAGCTACGTGGGCGTATCGCTCGATGAGCCTGGCGCGATCGTGCACGAGGCCGACTCAGCAGCACGCTTCGACGGCTCTGCGTCGGTGGAGCTCGGCGATGTGCTCGACTTCGCAGGCCATGCTCCGTTCACTCTCGAGTCGTGGCTCTACCCGACGGCGGTCGGAAATAACCAATTTCACATGGTCTTCCAGAAGGAGGATGTCGACCCGCAGGGGCGCCAGGGCTACACGCTCTGGCTGAACCGCGACCCAGCGAACGCAACGATCGTTGTTGGCGCCGAACGGTTCCGCGACGGGGTGCGCGACGTCGTCGAGCATGCGATTCCCGAAACCCGGTTTCGCCTCAAGCGCTGGTATCACCTCGCGATCACCTATGACGGCCAGGCCCTGGCCCTGTACCTGGACGGCGACCCCGTCGCGCAGGTCGCTTCGGCATTGAGCCTGCGCGCCACGCCGTTCGGACTACGAATCGGCAAGACGCGTGGGGGTGGTGGTTTTCCGGGGCGGCTCGACGAAGCCGCGGTCTTCGCCCGGGCACTCGGGGCCGCAGAGATCCGCAACCATTTCGCAGGAAATGCCCCTCCGTCGTACCGGCGGTCAGTGGAGCGGGACGAGCCCCGTGGGTGGTGGCGTCTCGGCGACCCCGTGACAGGAATCGACGCAACGCTCGCCTACGATGCGAGCGGCAACGAGCTCAACGGGGTCTATGGTGCGGATGTCAGCCGAGGGGAAGCCGGCGCATTGCGGGCCGACGACGACACGGCTGCGCGATTTGCTGGTGCCGACCCCGGGCCCGGCGACGAGGTCCTCGTTGGCGACAGCAGCCTTTTCGATTTCGGCAACGACTTCAGCGTCGAAGCGTGGCTGAAGGTGTCGTTGGCGAGCGACCGCCGCGAACGGGCGGTGGTAGCAAAGTACGACGATGAAGACGGGCCTTACGAGCGGGGCTGGGTCCTCAGCGTGACAGACGATCCCGGCTACGAGGGCCGCGTGAAAGCCGTTCTCGACCATGGTGTGAACAGCACCACCGCGTATGGACCGGCTTTGAACGTCAACGACGGGGACTGGCACCACGTGGCGCTCGTCGTAGACCGTTGCAATGAGATGACGGTTTGCCCGGACAACGGCATTCTCCTCTACGTCGACCGGGTCGGGAGCATCACACCCGCCCCGTCTCTCGGAAGCGTGTCGAACGACGAGCCGTTCACGATCGGCGATACGGATGGCTACGACCCGTTCGACGGCACGCTCGACGAGGTAGCCGTCTACGCATATGCGCTGTCCGACGAGAGGGTTCGCGCCCACTACGACTCCGCCGTGGGACTGCCTGCTCCGTATGACACGGAAGTCGGCGTCGCCGAACCGGATGCGGCGTGGCGCCTCGGTGAGCTCGTCGGCTCCATCAGTGCCGACGACGAAACCGAGGGTGGCACGAACGGCACGTACGGCGAGGACGTATCACCCGGCGCGCGCGGTGCGCTCATGGACGACATCGATACGGCCGCGAACTTCCGTGGCCAGGAGGGGGATGGAGACTCCGTGAAGGTCGCCGACCACGACTACCTCGACGTCGCCACGGACGACTTCGCGATCGAGGCTTGGGTGAAGACGGCTCGCAATGAGGAGCGGGCGATCGTCGGCAAGAGCCCCGGCAGCAACGCCGGCCCGTACTGGCACGTCATCGTCGACGACAACGACCAGGGCTACGAGGGCCGGGCGAGGGCGACGATCGCTCTCAACGATTCGACGTATCTGCTCGCGTGGGGGCCGCCGATCCGAATCGACGACGGTGAGTGGCACCACATCGCGTTCGTCTTCGCCCGAGATCAGGGCATCTATGCCTACGTGGACGGGGTCGAGAAGTTCACACCCGGGGTGACGCGGGCCTGGGACATCTCCAATAGCCACGACCTCGAGATCGGCGACACGGAGGACCATCCTCCCTTCAACGGCGACATCGACGACGTCGCGCTCTACGACTCGATGCCCACGCCGGCGCAGCTCGCCGCTCACTACCACGCCGGCTCCGTCTCGCGCATGGAAGCGTCGTACTTCCGCGGCGATGCGATACGAACGCCGGGGGTCGTTCGCACCGGCAGCGAGTTGTACGAGTGGCGGCTCACGAACCGTCACGGGGGCGAGCCCGTCCATGTCTTCGCCTGGGAGAACAGCGGCACTCCGATGGCCGGGGACTGGGACGGTCAGGGTGTCGACAGTCCCGGCCTCGTCGACGGCAACCACTGGCTGCTCGACAACGGATACGGGACGGAGCCGGACCGTGATTTCAATTTCGGGCTTCCCAGTGACGTTCCTGTGACGGGCGACTGGGACGGCAATGGAAATGACACACCGGGCTACCGCCGCGGCATCACCTGGTATCTCAGCAACACGTTCGACGGCAAGATCCACTACACCTGCGACTTCGGCCTCGTCGGCGACACGCCACTCGCCGGAGACTGGAACGGCGACGGGCGCGACACGATTGGGGTCAGGCGCGGCACGAGCTGGCTCCTCAGTGACAGCAACAACCAGATTTGCTCGACCGACCACACGGTCTCCTCCTTCGGCGAGCTCGGCGACCAACCGCTCGTCGGCGACTGGAACGACGACGGAGTCGACACGATCGGAGTTCGCAGTGGGAGCGAGTGGTTCCTCGGCGACGATCTGAGCGGCACGGTCGACTACTCCTTCCGCTACGGCAGCTCGTCGGACCTAGCAGTCGTCGGCGACTGGGATGTGGAGCCCCTCGAAGACTGGACGGCCTGGGAAGAGCCTGAGACCGCCTACGCCGAACCGCAGGCGTTCCGCGTCCGATCGAGCTCCACCGAGGCGAGCGCACTAACGGCGATGCCGGTCGACTCCGGCGGTGCGACGGTGCCGGCGCCCGTCCGCACGTACGCACCGTATGTCTTTCTGTATCCCCGCGACGACGACCGCCCGTCGCGGCCGTTGCGGGGTTTCGTTGGGCGTGCCTCGCTCGACTGGAACGTGCCTGGCCTCTTTCAGGGCGATAGGGAGGTCGAAAAGGAGGGCGAAATCAAGGCGAGGCTACTGGGCAAGCACGTCACCAATCCCAGGCGGCGGTACAACCATACGACGGACGAGAACTCGTGGGGCCGGGACGTGCTCTTCGTGGCGACGGACTGCACACGGCCGCACCAGGTTCCGTGCTCGTATCGGCAGCGCGAGCCGGGGCGCGGCGCCGAGACTACGCAGAACCAGGCTCATCTCGACGGCCAGGAGGGCTTCTTCATGGACATCGCGGACAGCTTTGAGGTCCGCCACGGCGAGGATGACCTTCGCGCCGCCCCGGTGCTCTACCAGTACAAGCCGCGGAGGTACATCTCCTACTGGTTCTTCTATGCCTACAACGACGGTCAGGGCGGCACCGGGCTCAACCATGAGGGCGACTGGGAGCACATCTCGATCAACCTCCGCGACCGCACTACGACGCCGATCGAGGTGGCGTTCTTCCGTCACCGCTGCGACCCGCTGATCCGCCCTTGGTCGGAGGTCTGGAAGTACGAGACCACGCACCCCATCGTGTTCTCGGCCAACGGCTCGCACGGCTCGTGGCCGCGGCCGGGCGAGGATGAGTGCAACGGTACGACGGATAACATGGGGTACGGAGATCCGTGGGACACCCGGATCAACCTGCAGAGCGCCTGGCGGCAGCCGTGGTGGGGTTTCGGCGGCGCGTGGGGCGAGATGGGCGGAGGTCCGCTTCCGGACCCCGGCTCCCGGACCGGTCCCTTGGGACCGTCGCGTCACAGGCGTGCGGCTCTGGATTGCTTCGTCGGGGACGACTGCTAGTTATCCAGAGCTACTAGTAGTCCCCGTGCCGATTGCGAACGTACGCTCGAGCGCGAACCACATGCGTGCTGCGCCGTCCTCCGCCCCGGAGGGCGTGACGCTGAGCACGATCGCGATGGCGGCGAAGGCGACGACTGAAAGAGCACAACCCGTGACGAGCGGGCTCCAGCGCTTTGCGCTGGAGCCCGCAATCCCGCCGAAAAGCGGTCCCGCGATTGCCGCTCCACACAGCACGTAGCCGAGCTGCCTCTGGTCCCTGACCGCCAGCAAGTAGAACCCCTCGATAGTTCCCAGGATCGCGAGGAGCGTCGCCGCGAGACCGACGGTGAGGATCCCCAGAAGCGTGAGGCTCCCACGAACCGCCGGCCGTTGAGTCGCGATAACTGGATGGATGCCCATGCGCGGCAGCCTCCGCCTATGTCGCCACGAGTAGAACCCAAATCGCCGCGACCGCGGCCATACCCAGAACAGAACCTCGGACGAGCGGCCTCCATCGCTCCGTCATCGCGGCCGCGACGGCTCCGGCGAATGGCACCATGATCGCGGCACCGGCGAAGGCGTACGCGAGAACGAGCACGAGAGTCTTCTCGTAGCCCAGGACGACGACGAGATCGATTGCCACGTACGCCAAGAGCGACGTCATCGCGAGTCCGACCGAGAACATCGTCGAGCGCATGTCTCCGGCCACCTCGGAACCCGCTCGAAAGCCCCCCCACGACGACCAGAAGATCAGCGAAAGGGCGAGCCCGATGAGCCCCGTCACCAGCAAAATCCAGCCGAGCTGATCCGTGCCAATCCGCTCGGCGCCGGGGTCGACGTCCGAGATTAGAATCGTCCCGGCGGCCCCAATCAGGAGCAAGCTGACGGTAAGTCCCACGGAGCCTCCTTCGGCAGCTTAAGGATACCCGCCACCTCGATTCTGTAACGAAGCAGTGCGTGAATCAGCGGAGCTGGTCTGCGTACCTCGTGCCCTCGAGGACCTCTCGTACGTCGCCGTAGTTCTCGATCAGCTCCTCGTGCGCCGTCGGGTTGACCTTCTGCAGCGACGACGACACGCGTTGCGGGTCGACCTCGAGGAATCGGAACAGAGCGTCGAACCCGGCCTGCTCGTCCTCGAGGAGGTCCTCGTAGACGACCTCCTGGTACGGGAGGCCGATTCGCTTGAATCGAACCCGGGCCCCGGCGATCGCGCGCTCGTGAAGAGTCAGCCGCCGCACCAGCGTGTCCGTATCGAGACGGAGCCGCACGGGCTCGACCTCTCGACCGTCGCGTGCATGGAGCACGCCCTGACGAGCTGCGCCGGCCTCCTTCGAGAGCACGACGTCGAGGGCGTTGCGGCGCATGAGGTGGATGATTCGCGCGCGCTTCAGCCACAGGGCCGGCATCAGCGGCTTGCTGATCCGGGTCAGCTGGCTGTACATGAGCTTGAAGCCGACCGCGTCGATCCCGGGGCGCGCCGCGTACGCGCGGCCGAGGTAGTGCCAGAGCCAGTACGGCCGCACGAGGCGGCCGCCGCCCTTGTCGGCGATGAACGTCTGCCAGTAGAGAAGGTCACGATCCCCGCCCCATCTCGGGTGCCCTTCGCCGCCGTGCATGAAGAGCTCGGACTGCGCGAGCACGCGCGGGTGGCTGTTCAGCATGTCGACGACCCAGGTCGAGCCGCTGCGTTGCGTGGAGAGGACGACGAACTTCGTCACGGCCGGAGAGATTAGTCGGCGTCGGTAGGCTTCCGAGCCGTGAAGGCGAAGCGCGTACTCGTCACCGGCGGCGCCGGGTTTATTCCGTCGAATTTCGTGCGCCACATCCTGCAAGCGACTCCGTACGAGGTCGTCT
>Ga0193741_1000580_pt1 | contig 10900 bp, 10 predicted proteins | sample L2s2metaG_FD_143059 | JGI IMG/M metagenome (GOLD analysis project Ga0193741, IMG submission 143059) | Soil microbial communities from a riparian zone of the East river system, Colorado, United States - L2s2 | ecosystem: Environmental > Terrestrial > Soil > Riparian zone | place: USA: East River...
ATCTGAAGATCCTTAGTATCTTGAGCAAGGACTCTTCATTACCCATTGTAGAAATAGCTAAACAAATAGGTATCTCGGACGCTACTGTACATCTTAGAATCAAACACTTGATTGCAGCGGGAATCATCAATAAATTCACTATTTCTATAGATAATGATCGCCTCGGCTACACTTACGTCGCATTCATTGGAGTGAACGTTGTACCTGGATACACGGCGGAGGTCACGAAATATCTTGCAGGCCTAAACGAAATTTTAGAATTGCATGAGATGCTAAGCAGGTTTGATTTGCTCTTGAAATTACGTGCTCGGAATCTGGAAGAAATGAGGGATATTGTAGTAAACAAGGTCAGGAAATTCCCCCGGATTTTTGAAATAGAGTTGATGACTACGTTAAAAACTTCAAAAGAAGAACAAATTATCGATCTGAGTACTTCTGAGTGATATAGAGCTAATATTCTCTCGGGTCAATTGAGTATTCCTTGATTATTAGATTTTACCTACTCTGTTTATCCTTCTTCGATGTCTGCCACCATTCTAGATAGTCGTCATGTAATGCCTTCCTTCCATCTTTTAATTGGTCCCTTCTCTTGTCGCGTATTTCATCGAGTTTTTCTCTTGAAGCAAACAGACCGCAACTCTTGCAAACTAAATCCTTGCTAACAGGATCAAACTTCAGGTCGCCACCGCATTCAGGACAGAAATTTACCAAGTAAGAATTGTGGAGAACAGTCCTAATAAAAGTATTATGAAAGATTAGAAATAACCTATCTATAATCTAAGGCTTCTGGTGAATTAACACCACACCACAACTGGTACCTTTCTAAGTTGCTGTAACCGTGAAAGTCATACCAATTCTAAATTACTGCCGTTGCAACGTGAGTTTCGGGTGAATTAGCAGTCACTTATAATTTCCGTACTCTTTCTCGCACCAGTCAACCAAGGTCTGTATTTCACTGAATGCCATGTCAGCCCCTATATGCTCTCGCATGTCAGAAAGCTCACGGGAAGTTAACAGTACTACGGAAACCTTTCCTTTAAGTTTTGTTTTCAATGTGTTGGCAGCAAGGGAAATAAAGCGTAGTGAACTCTCCTGAGAAGAAAAGATACACAGAATCATTAACCCTTTTTTTGCGCCCCAAACTTTCATTATGTATCTTTGGAAATCTATATCGAAAAAAGGATCTATATGCTGCTCAACGGTTCCTATGTAATACGAATTCCACCCTAATATTCGAAGCGACAGTGCTCCCGCTTTGGCCAAAAAGATTTTATCCTCAGAACTGGCCACAAATATAGCATGTGCATTGTGCCTAGTGGGATCCGACTGAGAATTAAATTTTATCAGGTCTATTACCTCAGATAGATTAGTCAACATGGCAACCCTTTCGGTCTTCCCCAATCTTCCCCTGTCATAAAGTTCATTAATCGTATTGAAAGTTGGGAAAACAACGTCATCTAAGATCCTTACCTTGTCTAAGGTTGAATTCAATGCACTTATAATTACTCTATTTGATCTCTCATTATCATTTTCAAAAATTGCTGTGATGAAGCTTTGTTGAACTTCTAGATAATTGATAGGGAATTCTAAATCTGTGATACCTGATTCGAGATACCATATATTCACCGGGCCTGCTTTCTTTTTTTTGACTAGACCGAGCGTCAGCAAAATATTCAGATATTTAGTTATAGTCATCCTATTGATGCCGGTCTTTTCGGCGATTTCGATACCGGATAATCCTGCTCTATCATCCTGTAATAGACCCACTATTTTGTGCTTTACTTCATCAAGGGTATAGCGACGATACATGAACATTCAGCCTGATATAATGTAGTGAAGAGGACGGAAGCACTTTATCCTATCGGTACTAATATGTTCTTCTATAATGCTTGTGTACCTCCTTACTAATAGGAGGCTTAACTCATATATGCATCACATTTGGGTAAAGACTATTTCCCGTATCGTTACGCTTGCCTATGGATTAGTTTTCTATTCATAGTCTCTGCCAAATATCATCATATTTAAGCCTCCATCATCCAGTGACAAATTTTGAGTCTGATATCTCGGTCCAAAGGTTAAATTGAATTAGAACCAACGAGGAGGGTATTTCCATCTGCTTAAGATTATCCCTTATGCTAATCGCTAGAGGCAATCATAGCTAATACCGAATTCATAGCAGCCTTAGCATCCAATTCGATAAATTATATAACCTAGATTGAACATTATTATAGATTCTCTATAATCCATATAATAATTAAAAAAGTCGGGCTTATATAGATCATTGTCGGCATGTAATTAGGTTAATGGCCCAAATACCAGCACTAATACCAAAGGAAGTCGAAATCCAGAGACTAAAGAAGATTTACATAATGGTTATTATGTTGGGTTCAATCGCAGCATCAGTCGAGGTAGACAACTTCGTTGATGGATCTTTGCACCAAACAGCAATTAGAGACAGTGCATTCACTCCTGCTCACTGGTGGTTATACAGCCACTTTGTTGCACTTCCACTAGGTTGGGGATTTGTAGCAATGTATGACAGAAGAGTCCCAAGTTTGAGAGGACCAAATAATTCTATGAATACTGGATTGAAGATAACCATAATTGGATATCTAGCAACCATGTTCACCATAGGAATCAACGAAATGTGGCACTTTTGGTTCGTAGAAGAAATATTTGCAGTCCCTAATCACTGGATGTTTAACATGGGTGTAGTAGTAGCCTTCATGGGTGCACTAGCTTACGTAGTAAGAGTATATGCACGTCTAGTAGAACTAGGTGCAGAAACACCAGCAAAGAACCCATACGTAGCCGAAATGTATAAACTTGCTCTGGAAGGGAAGCTTTACAGCAGATCTATCCCATAGAATTTTTTTTGTGGGACAAGTACCGGAGTTAACAACTCCAAATTTTTTTGAATGCGAATAACCACAAGACATAAATTTAATGATGTAAAATGAAGCGCCTATAATATGGCTAAACAGAAGGTCGTTCTCGCATATTCAGGAGGTTTGGACACTAGTGTATGTATAAGATATTTACAAGTCTTACATGATATGGATGTTGTTACCGTAACTATTGATTGTGGTCAGAACGATGATTTCACAGAAATTGAGAAAAAAGCTAGATCCATCGGGGCTATAGATCATATAAAAATTGATGCAAAGGAAGAGTTTGCAACAAATTTTGTTATCGCCTCTATCAAGGCGAATGGACTTTATCAAAATAAGTATCCTTTAGGTACGGCATTGGCTAGGCCTCTTATCGCGTCCAAGCTGGTCGAAATTGCACATCAGGAAGGTGCCCCAAATGTAGCGCATGGCTGCACTGGCAAGGGCAACGACCAGATACGGTTTGATCTCTCGATACGGGCCAAGGATCCCAGACTTAAAATCATTGCTCCTATTCGGGACATGAATCTAACGCGTGACCTTGAAATAAAATTTGCGAAGGAGCAAAAGATCCCAGTTACAGAAGAGGCAAAAAAGTATAGCATCGATCAAAATATCTGGGGTCGTTCGATTGAAGGCGGTAACCTGGATAACGCATTCTGTGAGCCTCCCATTGACGCATTCAGTTTTGTGGAATTCGATAATGATAGCATTGGTCAAATAGAAATGGAATTCCAGAACGGCATCCCTGTGGCTGTTGACGGCAAGAGAATGAAAATGGTTGATCTTATTGAGTATTTGACCCGGCTAGTTGGTTCGTTTGGGGTCGGCATAGTCGATCATATCGAAGACAGGACAATAGGCATAAAGTCTAGGGAAGTATATGAGGCACCTGCAGCCATTGCTATAATCGAGTCACATAAGGATCTTGAAAAAATGGTGCTGACCAATCATGAACTACGGTTCAAGGCATTTGTTGAGGAACACTGGAGCTGGCTTGTATATTCAGGGCTGTGGTACGATCCACTCAGACGAGACTTGGATAAGTTTATAGATGAAACACAAAAAAGGGTGAATGGAAAAGTTAAATTAAGAATGCATAACGGAAGTTTACGTGTGACGGGTAGAGAATCTGATTATTCCCTTTATAAGAGTGATGTCTCAAGCTACAGTGCGTCTTCCTCGTTCGATCAGGCTCTAGCAAAGGGCTTTGTCGAACTATGGGGATTACAGACGGTAATGGCAAATGCCATAGCAGATAGGGTAGAGTCGAAAACCTTAGGGTGAGAACGAATTTGAACATAGAATGTAAAGATTGTGGTGCAGAAATGAAGGTTCCAAATGATTCCGTGGTTGGGGAAATTGTAACATGTCCCGATTGTGGAGCAGATTTTGAAATCACTTCCAAAGTGGAAGAAAAAATAGAGCTGAAACCAGCAGAATCAGTTGGCGAAGATTGGGGCCAATAGATGGTAGATATCTGCATAATTTATGACAAGTTGCGGTTTGAAGAGAAAGCACTCTATGATAAGGCAATAAAAAAGGGTCTAAGCGCCCAAATAATAGATGCCAAAAATATGACAATATGTACGACAAGCAAGAAATCTGAATTACAATTTGGAGATATAGTGTTACAGCGGAGTATTAGTCACTTTAGAGGTTTGTACATTACTGCATGTCTAGAATTCGTGGGATTTAGAGTAATAAATAATTTTAGAGTGAGTCAAATTTGTGGAAATAAGCTGGTTACTTCCTTGCAACTTGCAAAACACAATATTCCAGTGCCTAATACCTCTTTTGCATTCAGCTCCGAAGGAGCTAAGAATTTAATGAATGAAATCGGATATCCAGTTGTCCTCAAACCGATCGTAGGATCATGGGGAAGAGGAGTCTTTCCGATAAGAGATGAAGAAACCGCTAATATGCTGGTAGAAACTAGAGAAGAAAATAATAGTGCACTCTCCCGAATTTATTATGTTCAAGAAATGGTCGATAGACCTCCCCGTGACTTAAGGTGTATTGTCGTAGGTGAAAGTGTGGTCACGGCGATTTATCGCTATTCCGCAGACAATGAGTGGAGAACAAATGTGTCGAGAGGCGGAAAGGCTGAAAGAGCCACCATTACGCGTGAGCTAGAAGATATCGTTCTCAAGGCTGCAAAGTCTGTCGGGGGCGGCGTACTGGGGGTGGACCTAATGGAAGATACAAATAGGGGTTTACTAGTAAATGAGGTGAATAATACTGTCGAATTTAGGGGCGCTCAAAATGTTTCAGAGATTGACATTGCCGACGCCATATTGCAATATGCAATAAATGTTGCAAGGAAATAAGGTCAAGAATTATAAAATTAATTGGGGTATACTTTTTATCAACAGTTTTAATCAGGACCGTTCTCACGATAAAATTCATAAAGTGTGGCCGCAACAAAGAAAAAGGAACTAGAAAATGAAAGTCGGAGTCGTTGGAGCATCGGGTTATGTTGGCGGTGAACTATTGCGCCTGCTCGTATCTCATCCTAAGATTGAAATTACTACTGTGACATCCAGACAAAGGGCTGGTGAATACGTGCATAGGATACATCCAAGCCTGAAAGGCTTCATAGAGCTGACTTTTTCTCCATTTGACATAGAAAAGTTAGCCAATTCATGCGACTTGGTCTTCGTCTCTGTTCCTCACGGGAAGGCGAATAAAGTTGTGAAAGAATTGTACGAAAGAGGCATGAGAATAATTGATTTATCTGCCGACTTTCGGTTGAAGAATCCGAAAGATTACGTAAAATGGTATGGTTGGGAGCACCCATATCCAGAACTACTATTGAAGTCCACATATGGAGTTCCAGAGTTACACAGGAATGATATCAAGAGATCTCAGCTAGTATCTTGCCCTGGCTGTATGGCCGTAACTTCCCTACTGGCAATTAAACCTCTAATCGAAAACAATCTTGTAGACACCGAACACATAGTGGTTGACAGCAAGATTGGATCTTCGGGTGCCGGTGCTCAGGTAAATGCTGGAACGCATCATGCGATGAGATACGGTGTCATAAGGCCATACAAACCAGCACGACATCGACATACAGGTGAAATTGAACAGGAACTCGGCTTAATTGCAAAAAAGGAGATCAAAATAAGTATGAGCCCCCATGCCGTTAATTTGGTAAGGGGTATACTTACCACCAACCACACCTTTATGACTAGGCTGGTTTCAGAAGTGGAATTATGGAAAATATTTAGATCATCTTATAAAGATGAACCATTCATAAGATTCATACGGGATAGAAAGGGGCTTTACAAGTTTCCCGATCCAAAATTTGTAGTCGGATCAAACTTTTGTGACATCGGTTTTGATATTGATGATGACAATAAGAGAATTGTCGCTCTATCGGCCTCCGATAACTTGATGAAAGGGGCTGCCGGCTCCGCGATTCAGAATATGAACCTCATGTGTCAATACAACGAAAAGGACGGGTTGAATTACACACCGCTGACGCCAGTATGATAACTGTCAAAATTGGCGGAAGCGTAGTTAATGATCTGAGCAATACCACCATATTAGACATTAAAAACATCCTTTCAATCGAGAAATTAATACTCGTTCATGGGGGCGGAAAGGAAGTCACTGATATAGCTGTAAGGCTGGGTAAGGAGCAGAAATTTGTTGTCTCTCCAGGGGGAGTTAAAAGTAGGTTTACTGACAAGGAAACTGCTGAAATCTATACCATGGTCATGTCTGGAAAAATAAATAAGGCGATTGTAAAAATGTTTTTGCAACATGGCATAAGGGCTGTAGGGATTTCAGGTGTCGACGGTGGATTATTGAGAGCTAGCCGCAAAAAGAAGCTAGTTATACTTAATGACAAAGGGAGGAAAATGACAATAGAGGGGGGGTTCACTGGAAAGATAAATACAGTTGACGCTAGTTTACTCAATGCATTAGCGGGAAATGGCTTCCTTCCTTTGGTTTCACCGATCGCACTTAGCGAAGAGTTTGAATTCTTGAATGTGGACGGAGACAGAGCAGCCGCGTACGTAGCAGCTGGAACTGGAGCCAATAAAGTAATTTTCTTGACAAACGTGAAAGGCTTAATTTTGGATGGCAGCCTGGTAACCCATATGACTTTAGAAGAGGCAAATTCAATTATCCCTAAAATTGGATTCGGAATGGAAAAAAAAGTATTTGCATGCACAGAAGCTCTTAAAATGGGAGTCAATGAAGCCATTATCGGATCGGGGTATGTAAATGATCCACTATCTTCGGCACTCGCACACAACAACTGTACAGTGATTAGCAAGACATGAGCGAAGAAGATCAATACCTTTCAACCACCCTTTATCAGAAATTCCCGGTTAGGTTAGACCGTGGAAAGGGGGTAAGAGTATGGGATACCTCAGGCAAGGAATATATCGATTGTATGGGGGGCTACGGTGTAGCTCTTGTCGGTCATTGCAATCCGAGGGTAGTGGAGGCGATCAAGAATCAGGCAGAAAAACTCATCGTTTGTCATATGTCATTTTACAATGACGCCAGAGGAGATTTCCTCAATAGGATGGCAACCATCGCCCCTAAAGGACTAAGTAAAATATTCTTCAGTAATAGCGGTGCTGAGGCTGTTGAAGCCGCGCTGAAATTCTCACGACGCTACACAGGTAAACCCGGAATTATTTCAATGAGCGGGGGATATCATGGTAAAACTTTCGGTGCCCTTTCGGCGACGTATAGCGAAAAGTATCGAAAACCATTCATGCCTCTCTTGGAAAATGTCAAGTTCCTTCCATATACAACAACAAGAATTGAGGATGCTGTAAACGACAATATTGGGGCAGTAATTGTAGAGCCCATTCAAGGTGAGACGGGTATTATCCTTCCCCCTGAAGGACTGCTCCAGAATATGAGAGAGGTATGTACGAAGCATGGGATTGTTTTAATTTTCGACGAAATACAGAGCGGTCTAGGACGGACTGGCAAGATGTGGGCAGGAGAGAATTGGAAAACCATCCCTGATATAATGTGTTTGGCGAAGGGATTAGCCGGGGGAGTTCCCATTGGTTTGACATTGAGTAAACCTGAGATCGTTGAGGCCCTCAGAGTGGGAGAACACTCGTCGACTTTTGGAGGAAATCCGCTCGCATGCGCCGCAGGTGCAGCTACTATTGGTTCTCTCATTGAGGACAAATTAGTTGAAAATGCTGCCGACGTAGGTGGTTATTTCAAGGATGGTCTGCTTAAGCTAAAGGAGAAACATAGAATAGTTAGAGACGTTAGGGGGTTGGGCATGATGTTAGCACTGGAATTACGTTTCGATGTAAGAAATTTGTTATTAGATGGAATACGACATGGTTTATTGATGTTATATTCTGGCAAGAATATACTTAGATTGCTTCCTCCACTGGTAATGGATAAAGAAACGATCTCGCAGGCATTGGAAACTATGGATGAACTTCTGTCAGAGGAGGAGAAGCGACGAAATGTCTAGTGATCTGAATTCAATTGATGAGAAGATAATTCACATTTTGCAAATTGATTCACGAAAACCTTTCGTTGAAATTGCCAAACAAATCGGACTATCAGAATCGGCAGTTAGGAGAAGAGTCAAAAATCTGCTTGATAACAATACAATTAAGCGATTTACTCTGGAGCTAAATAGCACAAACAGAACAAGCGCGATAACGCTAATTTCTGTATCATCTACAGCAGATACGTCGGCTGTTTCTGCGGCCTTGATGAATTTGAAAGGGGTCGTAGTGATTTATGAAATTACAGGGCAATACGACATTGCCGCCATTATAACTGCTTCATCGGTGATTGAAATCAATAGATGCATAGATGATGTACGTAGGATCGATGGCGTCTCAGATACAAATACTGTAATTGTTTTAAAGACAATGTATCAATCGTAGAATCCACATTAGAAGTCTACGACGATATTCAGATCGTTTTCACAAGGATACTTGGATTTTTCGCGCCAGTTGTGCGGAAAAGGTTTATAACTGGTCTGAAATGAGCTTCAATAGTATTATTATGTCACTGATATCAGAGGATGTTAATTATTATGCGCATCAGTATAACTCATCGGATAGAGACAAGAAAATAATTACAATTCTTGATTCGACTCTTCGCGAAGGAGAACAACATCCAGGAATTTCCTTTACAACAAAACAAAGAATACAGATAGCATGGATGCTGGATTCTTTTGGTGTGGATCAGATTGAGATAAGCCCAGTTATATCAGGAGACCACCTATTATCTACCAAGACAATAATAAAACAAGGACTTAGTGCCGATATAGTTGCACACGTTCGCGCTATCAAGTCCGATGTAGATATTGCAATAAGCTGTGGGGCCACATGGATCGCAACATACATGGGAATCTCTGATGTACATTTATCTGCAAAATTAAAGATTACACGAGAGGAAGCCAAAATCAGGGCGCTTGAAGTCGCAGACTACATCAAAGCTCATGGGTTAAAGGCCAGGTTCACTATGGAAGACGCAAGTAGAACAGAACCAGAGTTTCTGACAGAAATGTGCAGGGAAATGAATGCACGGGGGATTGAAAGGATTAGCATTCCCGATACAGTTGGCATCATGCGCCCACGAGGTATGTTCAATCTAGTTAAGATGGTCTCTGAGGCTATAGACCCTTCCAGAACTTCATTGGATGTTCACTGTCATAATGACATCGGATTAGCGCTGGCCAATGGATTAGCGGGATGTGAAGCTGGGGCCAATCAGATCCATACTACCATAGATGGATTTGGAGAACGAACTGGAATACCCTCACTTGCCGAAGCGGCAGTAGCCCTAACTCTTATTTACAAATCAACCAATCGTCTTAAACTGTATATGTTGAAGGATCTTTCAAAGACTGTTTCACAGTATACAAATCTGGGAATACCGGAATCCAGACCAATTGTGGGCGATAGTGCTTATAAGCATAAAGCAGGAACACATCTCGCTGCGATTTTAAGGAACCCATCGGCATACGAAATCCTAGAACCAAAAACGGTTGGAAATCGCCGGAAAATCGTATTTGGAGAGTTGGCTGGAAAGAACGGCGCGGCCTATTTGTTGTCATTGTTGGGGTTACAAACCGATGAACATGAAGCAGAAACCCTTGCTAGAGGGATGAAGGATCTACGCATGGGTGACATCTTGGAGTTGTATCTGGACGATCGGCTTGAAAGAAAGATACTTAATGATGCTTCTCCTGGTATAGGTAGTAAGGAGTAACAAGTTGGTAAAATGTACAGAATGTGATGCAGAAATTAAGGTACCTAACGATTCGGTTGAAGGTGAAATTGTAACATGTCCCGATTGCGGAGCAAGTTATGAATTAGCAAAATCAGACCAAGGTTTCACAATAAAACCAGCCCAGGCTGTCGGAGAAGACTGGGGCCAATAGAATGGAGGTGCCATCTCCATCTTCGTCTAAATCTCTCATTATCCTTTACGATGCTATCCGGTGGGAAGAAAAGTCGCTTTATGAAGCCGCCAAAAGAAAGGGAGTCCAAGATTGTCAGCTTCTTGATTGTAAGGATTTCTTTGTTGATTTGAATCAAGTGAATTCTGATTATGAGCAAAAAATTGTTATGCAGAGGTCAGTGAGTTATTTCAAGAGTCTCCATTCAACCGCAGCGTTGGAAGGCTTGGGTGCATCCATTATTAACCCTCTTAATACAGCCATCGTATGTGGCAACAAGTTGTTCTGCCACATGATACTTCATAAGCGAAACATTAAGACACCAAAGTCCATTGCTGCTTTTTCCGAAAAATCTGCTCTAGAAGGCTTAGAATGGCTAGGTTACCCCGCTATAATTAAACCGACGGTTGGAAGCTGGGGCAGGCTAATCGCTCTTTTAAGGGACAAATATGCCGCTCGAGCAGTAATCGAAGATAGGCAACACATGTTCCCTCTTTATCATGTGTATTACTTCGAAGAATTTGTGAATCGGCCGCCAAGGGATATTAGAGCTATTGTTGTGGGCGACTCGATCGTCGCAGCGATCTAC
>Ga0193741_1000583_pt1 | contig 10882 bp, 12 predicted proteins | sample L2s2metaG_FD_143059 | JGI IMG/M metagenome (GOLD analysis project Ga0193741, IMG submission 143059) | Soil microbial communities from a riparian zone of the East river system, Colorado, United States - L2s2 | ecosystem: Environmental > Terrestrial > Soil > Riparian zone | place: USA: East River...
GTGAATTCCAAAAAATATGAAACGATTTATCAACCATTTCTTCCAACATGGGGACTCTCAGCACTTGTAATGATTCTAGTTGCAAAGGATTTGGGATTTAAAAATATTATAGATATCGGATCAGGTGATGGAAGATTGATATTTTGTGGTAGTATACTTGGTCTTAATTCTATAGGAGTAGAGATTGATAAAGATCTATGCGACCTCCAAAATAAAATATCTAATTCCTGTAACGTAAAATATGAAGTCATTAATGGCGATTCGAATTCAATAGACTACTCGCAATTCAACCTAGAAAATACCATTATATTCATTTCTGCATTACCTGACTCAGGTGAAATATTATCTTACGGCATCCTAAATCACTTGAAAAAATATAAAGCGAAATTGCACAACGTAGGTATTACGCTAATGGGAAGTCATGCCTACAGTCGATATTCACGAGATAAATCTAAGTGGGGGTGGGGAAAATTCATAGATGACTCTGGACTGAAAATATTGAAGTGTATAAGCCTTCCCAGTTCTTGGACACTTGACGAAAAAAAAGAAACACCATATTTGTTTACACTTTTTAAATGCTGAATATTGTAGCAGAACTAGATTATGATTATTTCAGTTCGTCAACTATTCTTCTCGTTTCAACCAGACCATATGCCTTAAGAGTTGTAACTCGCACATTGCCCAACGCGCCGGTACCTAAGGAAACTGACATCGCTATTTCATCACTGGGTAATTCTGCAGTTACTATTTCATCTTTTAACATGAGTTAGACTTTTTTTATTTATTAGGCCAATCAAAGAATTTTGAATGTGGTATAATTTAACGGGTTTAATCAAAACGTCTATATTTTTACCGTAAAAAATATCACGTCTTAATATTTCTTGTCTTACAAGTTCAAATGCGGTAATGAAAATTATACATGCAGCAGGAAATTTCTTTAAAATTTCTATAGCAACCTCAACTCCGTTCATGTTACCAAGCAATCTGTAATCAATTAGGTAAACGTCTGGTGGCTCAATATCGATATCGGCTAATATAGTGTCAGCGTTAACATATGTCCTAAGTACTCTATGACCCTTGCTTGTAAGAAAGTCACCGTAAAGTTTCAGGATATCCTCTTCGTCATCAAGAATCATTATTGTGTAAATTTCTGTTTTTGTTACCATGATAATCAACCTGAAGATCAATTAGTCGAGTTGATAAACAGGCAATATTGGTGGCCCAACATACTATATACAGATTAACAAACCGATTTCATTATTCTCAATTGCATGAATCATTACTAATTTAATCCTGCAGAAAGAACGCCAGAAATATTTAGGTTTTATATTTTGAGCAAACTGCTGGATTAGACTTTAGATCTTACCAGTGTTACTACCGTTAACAGATTCCGGAGTTAATTGTTCAGGAATAGTGGTATTGGCAATCTCTGATCGGTTCGTGAAATTAGAATCGTTACGAGTAATATTAGATGAATTTGTCAAATGTATTGTTTGGAAGCGATTGATTATTTTGTGCATTGACATTGACAGATATTCCCGTGTTCGATAGTACAGCGAAGACTATTGTCAAGCTTATAATTAGGAATACGTATATTTGCACAATATCAATTCGTGAAGGTAAGTTAAAAGGCTTGAGATCAGACAAGCATAAAATTGTTCGGTCGGCTCAAAGACCTATTCCCAAGTCCTACCATTCATTAGCATTAGAATTCGATAATAAGCTGATTCTTGTTATTAAAAACTGAGACTAAAACTGAACAATTTTAATAGTTGTTGGACATACATACATCGGAGACAGGAATATTGACAACGATTGGAGAATTAATGACCAACAAAATTCAGACAATTGAAGGATCTAGTTCTGTTCAAGACGCTGCAAAGAAAATGCGCGGTAAGAACGTTAGTTCATTAGTGGTTGTGAACAGCACCAACAGACCTATTGGTATTATAACAGAGCGAGATCTAGTAAGGAAAGTATGTGCTAATGATTCAAGCAGTAGAAAAACAAATGTTAAAGATATTTTGTCGGATGTGCTAGTGACTACAGATGCAATTTCAGAAGTCGGGGTGGCTGCTGATTTAATGATACATAATAAAGTTAGGCATTTACTCGTTGTAGAAGGAGACGATATAACTAAGCCACTTGGCATAATCACTCCTACTGATTTTGCAGGTTACCTAAAGCAAAATTTGAATATGGACAATGTAAACACAAAGATACTTGAATCACTAAAAGAAGCAGAGTCAAACTCGGACAAGTACGAATAATCTCAATTTGTAAATTAGTTATCCTGTATTAAGTTTTTTATGGAGCTATATGTAAAGCCTATAAATTGGAATGAGAAATTTGTATCATGAAAATTGGAATATAGGGTCAGGAGACGTAGGACGGAAATTAGCAGATGGCTTTATTGAACTTGGGCTTCACGTTAAAATAGGCTCGCGTGATCCAAACCAGAGTAAAATTACCGACTGGATAAACAAACATGACAAAGAAAAGGCATCGTCAAGAACATTTGCAGAAACGGCAAGTTTTGGTGAACTTGTTGTGTTAGCAACTTTGTGGGAGGGAACAGCAGATGCTATACAACTGTCAAATTCCAAAAATCTTACTAATAAAATTGTAATTGATGTTACCAATCCACTTGACTTTTCTAAGGGAGTACCACCAACCCTTGCTGTAGGTCACACTGATTCTGGTGGCGAGACGGTTCAAAGAATGTTACCTGATTCCAAAGTGGTAAAGGCTTTCAATATTGTTGGAAATCCACATATGGTACACCCGGATTTCCCTGACGGGAGACCTACCATGTTTATATGTGGAAATGATGAGGCATCTAAAAAGATTGTAACAGATGACATACTTTCAAAGTTTGGATGGGAAACTATTGACATCGGAGGCATAGAAGGCTCTAGAGTTCTAGAACCACTTGCACTTCTATGGATATTACAGTACTTCAAAACCGGTAACGGGAATCACGCGTTTAAATTGTTACTAAAATAGCAGAATAAAACTCGATCACAGGTCTTCGGACGTCGGGATGCGTATTGTTAACAATTCGGATCCAAAATGTTTCTGCAACAGTATTCAAAAAATTAAAAAGTAAATTATATAATTCTTATATTGGGACCAGTGGGATTTGAACCTTGCCGATAAGTGGGTCAGTTAATTGTGTTTAATAAAGTGGGCCCTAAATAGTCTGGCACAAGCGAAGCTAAAAAGTAGTCTGATTTCTGGACTTATGTGATCTAGTTAAAAATATCTTCGCAGCAAGATTCAAGATAATCTTAGATCCATCCCTAATTCTGATTTTACAATTGGTTACCTACGGTCGTTGCCACAATCAACCAGAGAGATCCAAGAGATAATAGATAAGGCGAATGATCATAGAAAAACTACAATTTGAACGAATCCTGAACTATAGTAAGAAACGACTACGAATTTTTGCCAGATTCATTTTTGTTTAAGATGGGAATTTTCAAATTGGCCAAATGAACCCACCGTCGATATTGATGTTCATTGAATGAAAGGGTTTATCTTTTTGTATACCATCATCTATTCATGGGAAAGAAGTTCTATCGGGATTATCTTTCTTCTCATGACGCAATAAAAAAGCATAATAGTTCAAAATTTATTGGGAAAACTCTAGCATCATATTCATATCCTAGTACTATAGATGGTTTCTGGTTTATTGTTAGCCCAAGCACACTGCTTAATACATTTGACTTTGTCACTGTGAAAAATCATCATGGATCAAAAACAATTGGATTAGTTCAAGATATAAGGGCGCTGCCATCTATAACCTTTCAGGATTCACAACAATATAGCGAACTTTCCAATAATGATATACAAAGAAATGACTCTTACGTTGAAAAGGAAAGGTTCCTAACAGGTGAACACGGAGCCATAGTAGCAAGTGTAGCAGTAATAGGTAACACCGGTATAAAATCGAAGTCGGGTAAGCTGAAAACAATAAATCTTCCAATTCTTGCAGGCATGGATGTCCGATTTTCTAAAAAGGATGAAATATTATTTGCATTAGGAATCCCGAAAATGGAAAACCCAATCGCAGCTGGAATTATTGAGATGAGTAATGGTCTCCAAGTTCCTGTTTCGCTAGATATTACTTATCTAGCGGGTCCGGATACTGCCCACATGAATGTTACAGGGATATCAGGAAATAAAAAGACATCTTATGTATTATTTCTTTTGCAGTCATTATACCAGAAACTACGGAATAGAGATACTACTCCGAATAAGGATAGCAATACCATCTCGGCAATAATATTTAACACAAAGGCCGATGATCTGTTATATCTCCATCACAAGGCTAAACACATTGAAAATGATACAAAAAAGGCATTCCAGAATCTAGGATTGAAACTTCAAGGCTTTGAAAATGTCACATACTTCCTCCCTAGAGGAGCGGATGGAATGCCCAACTCTCTACACGTACCCAAACAATTCAAAACATACTCTTTTGGACTAGATGATATTTATGATAGGTTAGACCTCTTATTTTCGTCAAGTTTGGAACTGGGTGACATGTCCCCTCTATTAGATTACATACATGAAAATTGGCCATTGAAAGACAAATCTCGATCAAGTATATCGAATTGGACTGACTTGACTAAATTTAACCTATATCCTAAATTTGTAACATACAATAGGACAATATTGCAAGATTTCATAAGTCACATTCACCGGATTAGAAAGTCTCCCCTATTTGTTGACAAGAAAAGTAAGAGCACATATTTAGGTGATGAAATTAAGAAGATAAAAGCAAACGAAGTTTTTGTAATAGATGTTTCTGCAATATCGTCTGTAGAGGAACAAGCGTTTGTAATAGGTGACGTTTTTAAGAGTGTTAACGAGCTCTATTCGATCGGCTCTCCAAATCGTAACATGAGTCAAGGTCATACCAGTTTAGCTGGATCTAAACTAAATAAAACGAATAATGCAAATGAACAAAACACACAGGAATTTAGTCCTAAGAGAAGAAATGAAATTCCAAAATATTTGGTTGTTTTTCTTGACGAAATAAATCGATTTATTCCCAAATCAAACCTCACGTCAAGATTAAATCCAGTGGCTGATCAGATTATGAGATTTGTAATAGAAGGTAGATCTCGCTGCAACATTCTTCTTTCTGCACAGCAATTCAAGAGTGAAACCGATATTAGATTTCAAGAGAATATTGGACTACATGTAATTGGCAAACTAGGAAGATCTGAGCTTCTTGCAGAACCGTATTATTCCATGATAGAGGAGAGAGTAAAGAAGAATATAGCTCGATTGGAGAGAGGGGAGATGATCATAATTCATCCTGCATTTAGACATCCAGTGAAAGTATGGTTTCCAGGTTCCTCATACCAAAGACCTTAATTTAGCGCGAAATTTATCAAAGCGATTTGATAGACAGATTAGGTACTTTGTGTTAGTTAAGTAATATAATGATCTTATTATAATATGAGAATAGTACAAATATCAGATCTTCATATTGGAGGCCTCTTTAAACAGGAGGCCTTTGATACACTTACTACAGAAGTAAACAAAGACCTAAAACCCGATGTAATAGTGTTCTCCGGCGATCTGACTGATGATGGTCTAGTATTTCAACTCAAAAAAGCACAAGATGAGATAAAGAAATTTGATTGTAAAAATATTATAGTATTTCCAGGAAACCATGATTATCGCCATACGGGATATCTCATATTTAAAAAATTCTTTCCTTCATCATTAAAACGGGTGTACGAATTCGATGACGGTAAGGTCATATTAGTTACTGTGAATACAGCAAGACCAGATAGAGACGAAGGAGAAATAGGGCGTAGTCAGATCTTGTGGATGGAAAATACCCTTAGTAAATATAATGAGTATACCGAAGATAAGAACATTCCGAGATTGAAGATCGTTTGCATGCATCATCATCTAATTCAAATACCTGACACGGGGTATACGAATGTTGTAGGAATTTCTGATGCTGGAGATGCATTACGTGCTTGCTTAGAAAGCGGCGTCGACGTGGTAATCTGCGGCCACAAACACAGACCCTGGATGTGGAATCTAGGTAAAGTGCTTATTGTATATGCCGGCACTGCGTGCTCATGGAGATATAGAGGTGTATTCGATGATACATATAATATCATAGATATTAAAAATAATAAAGTCCATGTTGACATGAAAATTGTTGGAGGTAAAAAAGTACCTCTCGCAGAAATAGTGAAGAGGTTCAAGCAGGAGGTTAGGGCACAATCTATGCCAAGCTGACATGGGATTGACCACCTAATTTTTTACATCATTAACCCAAATGCGTTCTATCATATGGGAAGGTATCAATTCTCTGCGTAGGATGGAATTCTCCTTCTCCTGTTTATAAAATGTAATTGTAACAAAATCAGCTACAACCTACACATTTACGGTTTCACAAACTTCTGGATCTTTTAATGCGTCCAATTCTTCAATCAAAAAACCATTCGGCGTGTTATGAACTCTTGTCGCATAGCGAATTACTATGTTCTCTACTTCAGAAGCATGAAACTTGATTATCTTCTTGTTGTTAGGGACCACTACTACCTTTACAATGGTCTTCTGTAAAATAGTTTTTGCACATTTAGTATATCAGTGAGAAACAGCAGCACGATTTAATGATATAGCGGTCTTGATTGGGCGACGAGATATAAAGAACACATGCAAAAAACAAGTCTGGTTATTCGAGAAGTAACAAGTTAGCGATAAATTATTAAGGTAAATCTTCCGGCGTCGGGGCGGATCTGATTTTTCTGATTAGTCGGATTTAGAATTTCTAGTTTCTTTATAAAGAGAGCTTACTCCACAATAATATAAATGCAGAAATTAATATCATTTTTGGTTTAGTCCAATAAAATCGCTATTTGATGGAACGATTAAGCGTTACTAAAATCCAGATTCTCCAGGACTAGGCTGATTTTTCGTTTCAGGCAGATCAATGGTGCTGTAGTAATCCTCAAAGGTTGCCTTTACAATTTTGAATGCCAGACCTTCTTCATACGGTCCCTTGGATATAGTTTTCAGAATACCACGCTGAACTGATTTTAGTCTTTTCTTATCCAACATTATATCTTGTGGAATCTCGATTTTTAATTCCATTTTTAGTAATAGACTTTTACTCTTAACCAATAATTACGATATAAAGTCGATATTTAAAAAGATGAGTCTATTTATTTGCTTTTATAAGCACTGTAAACTCCAAATCTATTACTTATTTCGGAATTTTTTTTCAGAAATTTTAAGAGTATCAATGACATATAGTAATTATTGGAACGAACTTACACAATAAAATTAAGTGTAGTTATAATTTTAATCATTGCCATTGTTTTTTCGAATTCCGATTTAATTCGTATAGCGAATGCCCAAATAGCAAATACGAAAGACGTCTTTAAAGTAATCGTTACTTTGTCGGGTATAACAAGTTCAACAAAGGATATTCTTATTTTAGTAAATATTAAAGATCAAACGAAGTCCAAGCTATTCAATGCTCAAGATCCACAGATAAAAGGGGCAGATAAGGTAAATTACACGATAACATTTCCCGGCTCTACTATTGACGAGGATGATAAATTTACTGTTTGTATTATGAGCATAAAAGACTTCAAAGTTGAGTGCGACAATGCAAATAATTCTCCACTGAAAAAACCTGAGTTTGTAGACATTAATCTGGCAGCGGAGAATTCAAATAAAAAAGACAAAGATAAAGGCGATAAGAACACTTAGACTCCCGTTTTGGTGATTTGCAGACATTGTTGTTTTCTGCTTTTTATATTATGCAGCTACTGTATAACCGGCTAATTTCTGGGTTTTCATCTGGTGTACCTCATTTTGGAATAAATGCAAATTTTATAGTAAAATACTATTAACATGTTTAAGTTAACTCTAACGTTGACAAAAAGTCTTAAAGTAACCGTCTTGCTTGGGTTCTTACTCGCAGGAGTCGGACATATTTATTTAGGTTTTATAAAACGCGGAATAATCATTCTCATTATTGGAATAAGCTTTGGGTATATAGTATCATTGTTTGTTCCGTTTCCTTTGAGTTGGCTACTTATTGGCCCTTATTGGATCTGGCAATTAGTAGACGTATACAATCTCTATAAAAAGATGACATTTGAAAAAACTTAAGCGAACAATTGATTTAATATTTTGTTTCATAGAACCGATTTATATTATAAGGCTCTTGAAGTATTTAGTGTCAATTAATTACCATGGAAAGTGCGAGCACTGTGGTAAAGGCGGCCAGCGTATAACTGTGGATGTTCATATACATGACATACCTGGAACGCGGGGAAGCGAGGAATGGTGTTTGGAGTGTGTCCGAGGAATGGGTAAAGAAAAAACCGCACAAAAAAGTTCCGGTAAAATGACCCGAAAGCGAGTTAGTTAGAATTTCTAAATTTTCTATTTTCTGTAAATTGTATTGTTGATAATTATAAAAGAGCAAGGATGCCTTACACTCTTCTTGTTAAAGTTTATCTAATAGTTGGTATCAAAATAATTCCTTGTCTTTCGACGCCTGGAAGAAAATGATGGATGAACAGAATAGAATAATCAATGAAGCATTAAGAAGTCAATCCCAAATGCTAAATGATGCGATTAAAGAGTTCAGCGAAAACAATCCCAGAATGATTATCAATGCTATACAACAGCAAGCGGAAATTTTTAACCAAATAATTCAACAGCAGGGCCGAATATTTGCTGACGCCATGAAACAATTCGACGAAAAAAAGACTAAAGCGTTACAAAATGGGACTGATCAATCGAGTAATGTGAACAGTGAGAAGCAGCAGAAAAAGAAAAAATAGTAACAGGCAAATCCTCATTCAAACCAAGTTGGAATTATTATTATTTTTGATCTAATGAAAATTTAGTAAAAAGGACAGATGCATACTCTACTATTTAGGGTTCTTCGGAATTCGAACCTTGATTGTAGTGGGGTTCTACTACTTGGTATTTAGCTTTTACTGTAACAGAATATGTGGTTCAAAAATAATAATTGGACAGTATATTTCCACTTAAGACAGTCCAACTACAATACTTGACACGAAATTTCTAGTAATAGATCCATCTTTGTCAAGGGTAGGGTTAAAGATCGTTATACTGATACCCACTGCTTTCTTCGAAGATAGTAATAATTTTAATAAATTACTTAATTCTGCGAAAGTAATTCCACCAGGTAAACGATAATCCACTGCAGGCATAATGGAGTCTTCTAGAACATCCGCGTCGAGATGAATCCAGAATCCAGTAAGTTCATTTTTTAGAAGCGTTGCTATCCCCAGTGTAGCGGCATTTTGGAATCCTAACCTTCTCACTTCGCCTAATTCTATGGCTTTCATCATCGTCGTTTTCTTTATATCTTGACATCCATACTTAGCTGACTGTTCTGCATCCCGATATCCGAATACTACTATGTCTTGTTCCATTACAAGTGGTCTAAGATGGTCAAGATCGCTAAGAATTTCAGGACCACGACCTGTTACTATTGCCAAGTCCATATCTGCTACCTCGCCCGTTGGAGATTCTTCGGGCAAGTAAAAATCTGCATGTCCATCTATAAAAAACAGTCCATATCGACCTAGGCGTCTAAGGGCTAAAACATTTCCAATTAGGATACTGCAATCACCTCCAAGGACTATTGGAAATTTATTGTTTTGAAGTAAAAGCTTCATAGAATCTGCTAGTCTTATAGAATAATCTTTGATAGCTTTAGGATTCAGTAATTTACTCATTGTATCCCGACTACTCTCGTATGGTGCTGAGGGAGTAACTGCTCCACAATATTCTGCGTTTAATCTTTCCAGCAAACCTGATCGTCTTAATGTTTCTGGAAGAAGCTCGACTCCAGTCGGGCGTAATCCCAATATAGAAGGTGCATCTACAATAGCATACTTTCGTTTCAAAGACATTTGTATTTACTAATATCGTATTATTTACTTTTCAATTATACATTCGAGTACCGAGATGTCGTTACCTTTGAAAAGAGTTTTCGGACGTCGGTATGCGCGATAAAATTAGTTCTGTTAGTAGATTCTATCAATTAGTGAGACTTGGTTACCATTAAAGTTTTCGTTGACTAATTGAATATTCCAGTTCGTCGGAATTCATATTGTTAACAATTCGGATCCAGACGTGAGGAACAGGGCTGAATAATTTCATTGAAACCCCTATGTGCCTATGATAAATTTACCTTAAATCTATCTCCAATCATCTAGTGCATAGACGTCCTCAATATGATACCCTGGATCATTATTTTTAGTCATCATAACGCCTTGGGATTCAGTCCTGAACCCCATGGAAATCATTTTCCTGTAGGCCGCCAAGTTACCTAGATTAACTCCAGCAACAAGTTTGGATAGTCCCTGGGAGGCCGCAAAATGTTCACAGTACTCAATAAGGTCATTAAAATTATCAGATTCGGACCTGTTCCTACTTGCCGTAACCGAACCAAACTTAACATAGCATGAATTGCTTCCAGCCTCGGTTTTTGGTCCACAGTGACAGACTGCTAGACCTACCAACTTGTTACTTTTGTTATCAGTCAAGAGAATTGTATTTCCAAGTTTCTGATTTGCCACAGACAGTATTTCAATCTTGAGATCTAATCCATTATATATCGAATCTGTTAGAGAAGAACAGTTGTCAAGAACCTGTGATGTTTGCTCTTTTTGGATGTCAGAATATTTGGTCCAACTTATCTTCTCTTTGCTTTCTTTCTCTGTATACTCTGGCTTGACAGGTTTTGACATAACTGCGGTAAGAAACCTAGGCCAAAAGTCGTACTTTTGATAAAGGTGGATATGTTTAGGACTGTGGGAGAAGGTGAAGAGTCCAATGTGTTTAGTTT
>Ga0193741_1000584_pt1 | contig 10871 bp, 9 predicted proteins | sample L2s2metaG_FD_143059 | JGI IMG/M metagenome (GOLD analysis project Ga0193741, IMG submission 143059) | Soil microbial communities from a riparian zone of the East river system, Colorado, United States - L2s2 | ecosystem: Environmental > Terrestrial > Soil > Riparian zone | place: USA: East River...
GACCTTTACCGTGGACCCATCGACCGCAATGCCATAGACGAGGCCCAGATCGATGATGTTGAGCTGAAGGTCGGGATCCTTTACGCGTCTGAGCGCGAGCTTTACCTGGTCTTCGGACACTACTCCGGTCGTGGCAGGAGCATCCGCAGCAATCCCTGTGGGGTTAGGTGTCGTAACTATCTCGTCGCTCATACCGATTCCGCGTTGGGCTGTCGAATAATCACCCGCGCACAGGCTCCGAAACAAGAGCGGGCGCCGTCAAGGCGCCCACTTTGGTGTGTGTTGCGGACCCAGAGTGCTATTTAGTCGTTTTCGAGCTGGTTTTCTTCTTCAGCGCCGCGGCTTTCTTGCTTGCGGTGGCTTTCCTTTTCGCAGCAGCACGGCTGCGCGCTGAGGCGCTGGCAATCGTGTGATGCCTCGATGGGGGGCGACGACGCTTCGTCACCCGGCGCGGGGGAGGATTCCAGCCGACCTCGCGATCGGAACGGAACTTCCTCGAGCCGGAGGCGACTTTCGGGCCGTCAAGGATCGAGAGAACTGCCGCATCCGAGAGATCGGCGCGAACGTCAGAGATGACCTTCGCGGGGCGCAAGGCTCGGGCGGCGTGCACGCGGTTGGTAAGGAGAATCACGAACATCTCCCGCTCGGGATCGATCCACATCGAGGTGCCGGTGAAGCCCGTGTGGCCGTATGCTGTGGCGCCGAGGTAGCGACCGGAACCGTAGTCCCCTTCCGCAGTGTCCCACCCGAGCGCCCGGTGGCCGAACGACCGGGAGGTGAACAGCTCCACGGTCGGCTTGCTGATGATCTGGACGCCGTTGTATTCGCCTCCATTGAGCATCATCTGGGCAAAGACGGACAGGTCGGACGCCGTGCTGAACAAGCCTGCATGCCCCGCCACGCCACCAAGGGCGTAGGCATTCTCGTCGTGCACCTCGCCCCGCAGCGGGTAACCGCGAGGAGGCGTCACTTCGGTGGGGGCAATGCGGTAGCGTAGCGAGTCGGCCGGCCGGTAGAAGGTCTCGTCCATCCCCAGGGGCTCGAACACCCGGCGGGTCAGGAACTTGTCGAGCGGTTCCCCGGCGACGACTTCGAGAATGAGGCCGAGAACATCGGCTCCCAAGTCGGAGTAGATGTACTGGGCGCCCGGGCGGCCTTCGAGTGGGGTGTTCAAGACCAGCGCCCGCGCTTCCAGGGGCGTCTGGGCGATGCGCCAGATGTCCCGGCCAGCCGGCAGTCCGGAGGTGTGGGTGAGGAGCTGGCGGATCGTGACCCTGTCCTTGTCACCGCCGCCGAATGTGGGGATGTAGTTCACGACCGGATCATCCAGTCCGATCTTCTTCTCGTCGAACAGAATCATGATCGCCGTCGTGGTGCCGACGACCTTGCTGAGCGACGCCACGTCGTAGATCGTACGCTGCGCGTCGACGGGAGTGCTGCTCGAGCTCCATGACAGCCTTCCGAAGCCTTTTTCGAACACCGCAGCGCCCTTTCTGCCTACGATGACCGATGCCCCGGGGTACCCACCAGCCTTGATTCCGCGCTCGATGACCCGCTCGATGGCACCCAGGCGGTTGCCGGACATCCCGACTTCAGTCGGGGACTTGACCGGCAGGCCATCGCCCGCGCGCGTCATAGTCATGGCTGTGAGAATGACTCTAAGCAACGCTAACTCCTTGGACTACTTTAATTTATACGGACCGCAAGAGCCGAAGTTCCACCCGGCCGGGCTTACACCTGCCGCTCCGCGGTATGGCGGGGCCTACGGTTGCAAACGATTCCGCAGAGCGAAAGTCACCGGCTTTTGCGAGGAAACTCTATAGCATCGAAATGTGACTAAGACAATGTCCGAGATGCCAATCGACCAGCTCGACCTCAAGCGTGCGATGGCCGGCGATGAGAGAGCGATGCAGCGGCTTTGGTCGCAGCACGCCTCGCACATCGACGCGGTCGTCCGCAGGCTGTGTGGTGATCCCGAGCTGGCTGCCGACATCTCGCAGGAGGTCTGGATGCAGATCTTCAGGGCGCTTCCGAGCTATCGGGGCGACTCGCAGTTCGGCACGTGGGCGCACCGTATCGCGGTGAACCGTACTCTCAACGCTCTTCGCAAGATCAGGCGCATTGCGAACCTCGAGGTCGATATCCAGGACGACTCGGCGATCTCGGAGAACGACAGCGACCGGACGTTCCTGGCGGAATCGATCGAGCAGGCGATGACGAAGCTGTCGCCGGGCGCGAGAGCGGTGTTCGTGCTTCATGACATCGAAGGATACACGCACGGAGAAATCGGAGAGGAGCTAGGCATCACGCCGGGTGGATCGAAATCGCAATTGTTCAAGGCGCGGGCGAAGCTCAAGAAGCTGCTCGCCAATCTGATGGATGAAACAACAACTGTCGCACCAAAGGGGAAAGCACATGTCGCACCTATCTGAAGAGCAGCTGGACCAGATCATCGCCGAAGAGAGGGCGCGCCCGCAGCCGCCACTCAACGAGTGGCGGACAATCGCCGCTCGAGCGAGGGAGGAAGGTCTGATCCGCGAATCGTCTTCAAGTGGTTGGGTTTCGAGCCAGCCGTGGATGCAGGCAGCCGCGGCGGTGCTTCTATTGGTTGGAGGAATTGGTATCGGGCGCTCGACGACAGGGCTGCCAACCGCGACGCAAATGCTGACCGCTCCATCAACTGCAAGCACACCCGCTCCCGCGGATCCGGTTGCTGGCGCCACTTTCGGCTCGGGTGATACAACCTTCGCTTCCTTCGAGGAAGCTTCGGCCACTCTCGATAGGGCAGTCACCGACTACAAGCGCGCGACTGCATTCCTCGCCGCGAATAACTCCTCAACGGGCTCCAGCGACAGTCTCGCGATGTACTCGGCACGGCTGGAGGCGCTCGACAAGGTCTTTGACGCGACAGAGAGCGCTCTCCAGGCAGCTCCGCACGACCCGGTGATCAATCAATACTATCTGGCCACCATGGGCGCACGCGCAGCGACGCGGCAGATGGTCGCGCGGCCCGTTGCATTGACGGGATTCTAGGAAATGAACATGGAAATGCTTCCCGCGTGCGCAGCCCGGCTCCTCACGGCAGGACTGATCTCATTAAGCGGATTCCCCGCCATCCTCGCTGCCCAGTCGACCCCGTCCCTCCCCGAACCGCCCGCTGGGTGGCTTGGCGTAACGATTTCGGACAACGCGCTGGTCGATGAAAACTTCAACGCGTTCTTCGAAGCATACCCGGTCGTGAGCAGAGTCGACCAACGGTCGCCGGCGGCCAAGGCAGGGGTCAAACGAGGTGACGTGCTGCTCTCCTTCAACTCCCACGACATGCGGGGAGGCGCCGTGCAGATGAAGAACTGGCTCAAGCCCGGCGCGCCGTTCACGCTGCAATTGCGCCGCAACGATGTAATGCGCGAGGTCCGCGGTATCGTTGGAAAGCGGCCGGAGGGATGGGAGGAAGTCGCGATTGTGACGGTGACGCCGCGTCAGGAGATCGAGAGCCGGGTGGGAACGATCGGCGGAGTGCCGCTCAAACCGTCAAGGGTGACGGTGCGCAGGCAGATGCCGTCGCCGGAGCCGTTGCCCCAGGTTCTTGCCCCCGCGATGGGATATGGGGGCGGAGTCTATCCTTTTGCCGGCGCCGAGTTCACCGCGCTGAACGACGATCTTTGCGAGGCACTCGGCGTCAAACCCGAAGGCGTGTTCGTGACGAACGTGATGGATGGCTCGGCGGCGAGAGTCGCCGGACTGCGTGGCGGGGACATCATCCTCAAGGCCGACGGGATGAAGACCAATACCCCGTTTGATCTGGTGGGTGCAATCCGCAATGCCGACATGCGAAGCACCACCAGCCATTCTATCGAGCTGCAGATCCTGAGAAAGCACAAGCCACAGACACTGACGTTGCGCTGGTAGCGCGGTCAGTCGGGGAGTCTTCTCGCCTCTGGAATGAGCGAGGCGTGGATGGCGATCGCAGCAACCGCTCCGCTCGCTGCCGCGCCGATCGCCAGCTGGGGGCCGGGCGCAATGTCGCCGGCGGCGTAGACATTCTTCACTGATGTGTGGTTCCGGTCGTCGATGACGAGCCGTCCGATCTTGTCACGCTCGCAACCCAGCTGCGCGCCCAGGTCGTCAGCCGGGTATTGTGCGATCGCGAAGTAGAGCCGCTCGCAGTCCAGCGACATCCCGCCCTCGAGCTCGATTGCCGAGATCTCACCCGATTTTGAAGCGACTGATTTTATGGGCGCTTCCAGAACCGGGATGTTCAGCGGCTTGAGCGTGTCGAGGAGCACCTGGGTCATCTCCGCGTCCTCGCCATTGGTGCAGATGACGATCTGGCTTGTCCATGTCGTGAGCGCGAGCGCCATTCCAACTGCTTTTCGTCCCTGACCAACGACGACGGTTTTCTTGTCTCTCGTCTCGTAGCCGTCGCAGTCGGGGCATACGTGAACCGTCTCGCCGTAACAGCGCTCGAGTCCCGGAATGTCGGGCCAGACATCCTTGATACCGATAGCGAGGAGTATTCTGCGCGCTTTGATCGCCATTCCACCGCGGAGCTGGATCGAGAACAGCTCGCCGGGCTCATCGATGGCGGTATCGACTATCCCTTCAACGAAGTCGACTCCGAAGTTGGCGCACTCAGCGCGTCCCAGAGCGCGAAGCTCGGGGGACCGGATGCCCTGGTGTCCCAGATATCCGTTGATGCCGCGCGTCTCCCAGTTGCGGGGATCGCCCGAGTCGACGACGACGACCTTGTGGAGGTAGCGCGCGAGCCAGAGCGCGGCGCACAGTCCGGCGGGGCCACCGCCGACTATTGATACATCATAAAACTGTTCGGTCATGACGGGCGCGGGTGCAAGTTCGATTCCCTGCACCCGCCGTCTCTCACTGCGCATCCCAGGCGCAGGATTTTCCAGAGCTCCCCGTTACACTAGAACCCGGTGGTCAACAGAACGCGAATCGATCGCGGAGAGCCCGGGGTGATGTTGTTGTTGCCGTTCGCCAGCGGGTAGTACTTCTCGTTGAGGATGTTCTCGAGATTCAGCTGCGCGCCGATGCTCTCGGTCAACGAGAGATAGACCCCGCCGTCAACGCGCGTGAAGGCGGGGAGCTTCACGGTATTGCTGATCGCGGCGTACATGTCTGTCTGATGCATTAGCCCGAGACCGAGGCTGAAGCGCGGTGCGATGTGGTATTTGTTCCAGAGAGAGAAAGTGGCGGCCGGGACCAGGGGAACGGTCGCTCCCGATTTTGCGGCGGACGTGGTGCTCGTTATTACGGCACGCTGTCTGGCGTAGCCACCAGTGATGTCCCACGCCGGGGTGATGCGACCGGTGATGCCCAGCTCATAGCCGCTCGAGCGCTGACTTCCGGTTTGTACTGTGAGTCCGGGATTGTTGGGATCGGGCGCCCTGGTGTTGAAGCGATCGAGCCGGTACAGCGCGGCAGTGAGCGCGACTCTCTCGCGGACATCCCACTTGGCCCCCGCCTCGATGTTTTCAAACTTCTCGGGCTCGAGCGCCTTCGTCACGTCGCTGAGGGACGAGAACTGGTCACCCGCGCTCGGGAGGAATGACACGCTGTAGTTGGCGTAGATCGACGCTGCCGGAACCGGCTTGACCAGCAAGCCGACGCGCGGGGAAATCATCGCGTCGCTACGGCTCAGAGTGGAATCGGACCGGTTGTTGTGAAAGCGAATTCCGAAGCTCTCATAACGAACTCCGGCGATCATCTGGAGATGTTCGGATAGCGAGAGCTGATCCTGAGCATAGATCGAGCGAGTCGTGTTGGTGACGTGATTGTCCGCATCGGAGGCGCTCTGCCGGAAGGACACCGGAATCGCGATCGTGGGCGCCGTAAGGGGCGCTACAAAAGTCGCCGCGGTGTCGTTGAAGAAGCCGGTCTCCCGGAAATTGTCGGTGACCTGACGTCCGATCTCCGCGCCGAGAAGGAGCGTGTGACCTACCGGACCGGTACGGGCGGCGTAGGTGAGATCCGTCTGATTGAAAAGATTCTTGCGCTCGTGCGCGTTATTGTAGGCGGAGAGGGTCACCTCGGTTCCGCTCGCGCTCACGGCACCCGGGAACACGTTCTGATAAATCTTGTCGTAGGAAGTAAAGCGCGTCTGATTGCTGACATTTAATCCATTGGACGTCGTGTGCGCGGCCGAGGCGGATGCGCCGTTCACTCTCGCGGCCGAGTAGCTGAGAAACGGGTCCCCGAAAAAGGTAGAGATGTTCGTCTGAAGGGGCCCATTCGCAAATGATGGAATTCCACGATCAGCTGTGCGATGATCGTTGAAATTCTCGTAGCCGACGCTCAGCCTGGTTCTCCGGGAGGCCGACGCGATCGACAACGTCGGATTGATTCCCTGACGCTTCAACCAGACATTGTCGCGAAATAGCCTCGAGTTCTCGTACACACCGTTGAATCGCGCCGCGACGATGTCGCTGAGTTCGCCACCGACGTCGAGGCTGGCCCGCCGGTTGTCGTATGATCCACCCTGTACCGTCAACTCGCGCGAGGGTGTCCACTCCGCTTCCTTCATCACGCGGTTGATCACGCCGCCACCGCCGCCGCGACCGAATACCATCGCGTTGGAGCCCTTCAGCGATTCGACGCGCTCGACGTTGTACAGATCGCGGAAGTACTGGGAATCATCGCGGACGCCGTTGACGAAGAAGTCAGCCGTCGTCGAGTTGCCCCTGATCGTCGGCTGATCGCGATTTCCCTCGCCCTGCCCCATCGTGATTCCCGGAACGTAGCGCACTACATCGGCCATGCCCTGCATTCCCTGATCCCTGATCAGGGCGCGATTGATTACTGTTACGGCCTGTGGAATGTCCCGAAGGAGAGTCGGGGTCTTGGTCGCGAAGCCCGTCTCGAGGCGAAGGTAGCCGGGGCCACTGTTTTTACCGATGACGCGCACCGGCGTGAGCTGCGGCGCAGCGGACGCTTCATTTCCTCCCGTTGTGTCGGCAATCGGCGCGGCGGGAGGCAGCGAGTCGCGAACGACAGTGTCTCTTGGCGTGGGTGTTGGCTCGGATTGCGCGTCAGCGGTGCTGACAGCCGCGAATACCAGTGAAGGGAGAAGAATTCCGAGAGAGAGCGCGCGCATATTCGTTCCGTATTACCAGTTGAGGAGACTTATGAGGCGGGAAACTAAGCGCCGTTTTTAATCCAGACAAGTCCTCTCGGGATTAGTATTCTCTGGTAAGGAGGCGCTCGAATGAGGTCGGGTTCGCTTGAGTGCATCCGATCCTTCGTCTAGCTTCGAAATCTGAAAGTCGATCTCATTCACTCCATTCATTCAGATGAAAATTGCGATTCTCGACCCCGCCAGCGGCATTGCGGGAGACATGTTCCTCGGCGCCCTCGTCGACGTTGGGCTGGATAGGGCATGGCTCGAGCGACTGCCATCCGCACTGGGATTGTCTGGAGTCGAGGTTCGAATCACCGACGTGCAGCGGTCGCACGTTCACTGCATGCAAGTGGACTTCGAGATACCGCCGCAGCCGCACGGCCGAGCGGTGTCGGAAATCCACCGCCTGATCGATGCGGTCAAGATTCCCGAAAGGGTCGCACGCTCGGCGCACGCGGCCTTCGAAACGATCGCGGCGATAGAGAGCGCGATCCACGGTGTCACGCCCGACGAGCTGCATCTGCACGAAGTCGGAGCAGTCGATGCCATTCTCGACATCGTTGGATCGATTTGGGGTGTAGAGCTGCTCGGGATCGAGCGCATCTACAATACGAAGGTCGCGCTGGGTGATGGCACGGTGAAAACCGCGCACGGAGTTCTGCCCGTTCCCGCGCCGGCGACGATACGGCTCCTCGAGGGGTTCAATGTTCGGCACGGTCCGCCAGGATCGGGTGAGCTCACGACACCGACCGGAGCTGCGCTGCTGCGCGTTCTCTCCAAGGGCGCACCCCCGCAGGAATATCGCCCGCTGCAGAGCGGCTACGGCGCCGGCACGCGCGACATTCACGGGCAGCTCAACGCGCTCCGGATAATCGTTGGCGAAGCCGCCCTCGATGAGCACGATCACCACCATCATCACCGCCACGAACACGTCCACACGGAGCACCTGCACGTGCTGAGCGCCGACATCGACGACATGTCGCCCGAGGAGCTGGCCGGAGCGGCGGATGTACTGCGGGCCGAAGGCGCCCTCGACGTGGTGCTCCTGCACACGACGATGAAAAAGGGAAGGCTCGGCACCCGTGTCGAAGCGCTGGTACAGACTTCCGATCTCGCTCGACTCGAGGAGAAGATCTTCGTTCAGTTCACGACGCTGGGGGTGAAGACGTTCGACGTGGTGAGGAACGCGCTCGAGCGCGAATCCCGGCTCGTTCGATTCGATGGCCGGGACATCAGGGTGAAAGTAGCCACCCTCCCGGACGGTACGCAGAGGGCGAAACCCGAGTTCGATGATTTGCGGCGCGTTGCAGAGGAGACCGCGCGACCGTTGGCCGAAATCCGGTCCGAAGTGATGAGCGCACTCAACGAAACCGAATTCGGCGCATCTCCGGCGAGAGGAAAATAGGTTGGATCTCGAAGAGAGACTCGTCGCGGCAATTCGCGCGTCGACCCGCGACCGCGTCGCATACGTCTGCTATTCGGGCGGAATCGATTCGACGGTCGTCCTGGCGGCATCGGTGCGCGCTGGCGTCGAAACCGTCGCGCTGCTCGGCGTAAGTCCGTCACTCGCCGCCGCGGAGCGCGCTGATGCGCACCGGATTGCCGCCGAGATCGGGGCGCGGGTTGAAGAAGTGGAGACCAATGAGATGGAGCTCGCCGGATATAGGGAGAACGCCGGCGATCGCTGTTATTTCTGCAAGAGCGCGCTGTACGATACCGTTCAGGCACTCGCTGCAACGAGAGAGTCGGGCGAAGTGATCTTCGTGGGAACGCACATCGACGACCTCGGCGAGCACCGGCCCGGCCTGCAGGCGGCGATGGAGCACGGAGTCGTGGCACCGCTCGTCGACGCCGGCTTCAACAAGGCGGATGTGCGCGCGCTCGCGCGTCGATGGAATTTGTCGAACGCCGAGAAGCCGGCCGCGCCCTGCCTGGCCAGCCGAGTGCCGGTGGGAATCGAAGTGACGCCTGAGAAGCTCGCCCAGATCGAGGCAGTCGAAGAATTTCTGCGGAGCCACGACGTCTGGCCGGCCCGTGCCCGCTGGCACGAAACGATCGTTCGTCTCGAGATCCCGCCGGAGATGTTCGAGCGCGTTCTCGCGGATCCGTTCCGCGAAGAGCTGCGCCGCGCGTGCCGCAAAGCCGGATTCAAGTTTGTCGCTCTGGATCTGGGCGGACTCCAGAGCGGAAGTCTTTCTCTGCCTTTGGCTGCAACATGACGCAGGTTCGCTGGGACGGCGACCGCGAGTCGCGCACGGGAGTTCCCGAGGTGGTCTATGGGCCGGGGAAGACGACCGCGCATCTGCGTCAGATCTTCGAGAACACGAGTGAGCTCCGCATCGCGTCGAGACTCAGTGACGATCAGATGGCCGTGCTTGACGATCTCGCGACGATTCATCGCGAAGCGCGGATGGCGGTGCGCAACGCGCGAGAGAAAAGGAGCATTCCGGTGATTCCCGTGATTACCGCCGGAACCGCCGATATCCCGGTAGCGCTGGAAGCCGCTGTCACGCTGGATGCGATGGGTGTGCCTACTACAACCCACTTCGATGTGGGAGTAGCGGGAATACACCGCCTGCAGTCGATCCTGCCGGAGCTCACCAGCGCCCGTGTCTGCATCGTCGTCGCGGGAATGGACGGGGCGCTTCCCGCGGTCGTCGCCGGTCTGGTGCGAGCGCCCGTGATCGGCGTGCCGACTTCAGTCGGAACTGGAGTAGCTCAGGGGGGAATGGTTGCTCTGAACACCATGCTGGCTAGCTGCAGTCCGGGCGTCGCGGTCGTCAACATCGACAACGGTTTCGGCGCGGCGTGTCTCGCACTCAAGATCATCGGAAGCGACAGGCCGGACTAGTTGCAGATCGGTGCATGGCCCATGTTGGCCAGCACCACCGCGGCGTTGCGTTTCAGCCCGCGTAGCTTTGCCCGCTTCATTGGCGAGTCCTTGAACGCTGCGCTGAACTCGTCCTGCGACATCGCGAGCAACTCTCGCCCCAATGTGCGGGCATCCTTTCCGGCGAGTACCTCACGCGGTGCGAACTCCGGCACCTTCAGATCCTGACTGAAGCGCACGTTCCAAGGACAGACATCCTGGCAGATATCGCAGCCATATAGATGTGTGTCCATCTGCTCGCGCAGCTCCTCGGGAATCGCGCCTTTCTGCTCGATCGTGAGATACGAAATGCATCGCGTTGAATCGAGCACACGCGGCTCGACGAACGCGTGGGTAGGACATGCGTCGAGACACCGCGTACACGTTCCACAGCGATCGGCTTCGAACGGTGTGTCCGGCGCGAGATCCAGATCGACGAGTAGCGACCCGATGAAGAAGAAGGACCCGATGCGCGGGTTGACGAGATTCGTGTTCTTTCCGAACCAGCCGAGGCCGGCCCGGCGAGCCAGGTCGCGCTCGAGAATTGGACCGGTGTCGACGTAGGCCTTTCCCCTGATGGGAGTGCCGAGCTCGGATTCGAGCCATTGATGCAGCTCTCTCAGTTTGCTGAGCATGACTTCGTGATAGTCGTCTCCGCGGGCGTAGCGAGCCACAGGTCCGCTTGGCTCGCGGCCACCGTAGTCCAGGCCTACGACAATCGCGCTGGTCGCTCCGGGCACCGGCAACCTGGAGTCTCGTCGTTTCTCGGCGCCGCGCGGAAGATAGGCCATCTCACCGGCGTACCCATGCTCGAGCCAGCTCTCGAACTCGCCTGCCGTGTCCACAGGCCCCAGCGAAGTGATTCCC
>Ga0193741_1000585_pt1 | contig 10863 bp, 9 predicted proteins | sample L2s2metaG_FD_143059 | JGI IMG/M metagenome (GOLD analysis project Ga0193741, IMG submission 143059) | Soil microbial communities from a riparian zone of the East river system, Colorado, United States - L2s2 | ecosystem: Environmental > Terrestrial > Soil > Riparian zone | place: USA: East River...
GACGTCGGCGATGTCGCGCATGTAGACCGGCACCCCTTCGCGCGTCATCACGACGATGCCTTTGATCTCCTCGATATTGGTGAACTGGCCGGGGCTGCGCAGCAGCAGCGTGCGGTCGGCGTCGTTGACCTCGCCGAGCGGGATGTTCTGGTTCTCGGTGCGCAGGATCTGGATGATCCGGTCAGGTGAAAGATTGAGGGCCGTCAGCTTCTCGCGCGACAGGTCGACGTGGATCTGGCGGCGCAGGCCGCCGTTGATGGTCACGGCGGCGACGCCGGGGACGCGCTCGAGGCGCGGCGACAGGTCGTTCTGCGCGATTTCACGGAGCGTCACGGGGTCGAAGTCGCCGCCGACACCGATGCCCATGATCGGCATCGCCGTCGAGTCGAACTTGAACACCGTCGGCGGATCGGCATCTTCCGGCATGCGGCCGCGCACGCGGTCGAGACGCGTGCGGACTTCATCCGCCGCTTCGCTGAGGTCAGTGCCCCAGCCGAAGTTCAACCGGACGTTGGCGCTGCCTTCCGAAGACGTCGAGTCGACGCGCTCCAGACCGGCGACGGCGCTGACCGCCTGCTCGATCGGGCGCGTCACGAGCTCTTCCATCTCCAGGGGCCCGACGCCCGAGTAATTGACGCGCACCGTGATGGTGGGCATCTGCGTGTCGGGCATCAAGTCGACGGGCAAGCGAGTCAGGGAGATGGAACCCAGCAGGATGATGACCATGCTGATCATGAACATCGTGACGGGGCGCTCAATCGCTATGCGAGGAATACTCATAACAGTCCTAATCCGAAAACCGGCAATCGGAAACTGATCAGCAATCTCAAATCGTCAATCTGAAATCTACTGCGGCCGCTTCCGTGGCTGGCCGCCTTCGCCGCCGGGCCGCTGGCCCTGGCCCTGGAACTTGCGCGCACTGTCGCCGCCGCGGCCGGGACCAGCCGGGCCGCCGGGGCCACCCTGGCCCGCGATGATCAACTGATCGTTGTTGCGAACGGCTGCCGCTCCCGTGGTCACGAACTGGTCGCCTTCCTTGAGGCCGCCGGTAATCTCGACGTTGTCGCCGCCGTCGATACCGAGCTGCACCGCCACGAATTTCGCGCGGTTCTCGTCGTTCGGCATCCAGACCCCGCGCCTGTTCTCGAAGTCGATCACGGCATTTTTCGGCGCGACGAGCGTGCCCTTGCGTTCCTCGACGGTGAGGTTGATGCGCGCATACATGCCCGGCTTCAGCTTGTTGTCGCCGTTGGGGATTTCCACTTCCATGGCGGCGGTGCGTGTCGCCGGATCGAGCACCGGCGCGACCCGCGCGATCCGGCCGTTGAATTTCTCGCCGGGATAGGCGTCGACTTCCACTTCGGCGACGTCACCCGCACTGACCATGCGCAGATCCTTCTCGACCACGTTGACGACGAGGCGAAGGCGCGAGATGTCGACGACGGAGGCAATCGCGGTGTTGGTGTTGACCATGGCGCCGGGATCGACGGCGCGGCTGGCCACGAAGCCATCGACGGGGGAGGTGACGGACGTGTGCTGCAGGTTGATCTTCAACTCTTCGAGACGCGCGGCGTTCTGGGACAACTGAGCGGTCGACAGGTCGAGCTGTGCCACCGCCGCGAGATGGCGCGACTCGGCATCGTCGAGCGCCTGTTTGGCGAGCAGCTGGCGCTCATAGAGGTTCTTTGAGCGTTCATAATTGAGCTTCGCGACGTTGAGGTCGGCTTCGCGCTGGCGAATTGTCGCCTTGGCCACTTCCTGCGATGCCTCGGCGGCGCGGACCTGTTCGACGATCTCGCGATCCTCGACCTTGGCCAGCACCTGGCCGCGGCGCACGCGATCGCCGAGCTGCACATTCACGCTGAGGAGCCGGCCGCCCGTGCGCGGCGCGATCGCGACCGTCTGAAGGCCGATCAGGTTGCCGACCACGGTGAGGTGTGCGGAGACGTCGCCCTTCTTCGCGGTGCCGAGTTCGACGGTCATCGGCACGCGCGGCTGGCCGCCACCGCCGCCCGGGCCACCCGGGAATCCGCCGCCGCCACCGAATCCACCGCGGCCGCTCGCACCCGGTGCGCCACCGCCGCCGGGTCCGCCGACTTGCGGTCCCGCCGCCGCGGCGGCATCACCCTCGCGCGAGAAGGCGCCGAAATATGCTGCGGCGCCACCGGCGACAGCCACCACGATTGCGATCACGACAAATTTACGCATAAACCTTTCCGTCTGTCTCCGCTACTGAAAATTACTGCTGCTGGGCGAAGTTGCCGCCGCCACCGCCGCCCGCGGGCGACTGCTGCGAGCGCTCGAAGTTGACGAGCGACTTGCGATAGTCGGCCAGCGCGCGCAGTTCGGTGTTGGCCGCGTCGCGCAAATCGCGCTGCGCCTGCACGACGAAGAAGTTGGTCGTCATGCCGACGTCGAACTTGCTCTGCTCGGCCTCGAGCCGCTTCTGCGCCAGCTCGCGCGCCGCGGTCGCGGCTTCGACGCGCTTCAGGTTGCTCTGCACCGTGAGCGCCGCATTCGCGACTTCGGCCGCGATCTGCACTTCGAGCGCGCGGATGCGGGTCATCGATTGATTGCGCTGCAACCGCGCGCGCGCGTGCTGCGCGGTCGCCTGGCTGCCGAACAACGGATAGCTCATCGTGACGTTGAAATTCCAGTTCGGGTAATCCATCTGGCGAAGCAGGCCGAGCGCCTGGGCATAGTTGCCCGGAATGATTTGACCGGTCGTCTGGCTATCGATGCCGCTGCCGGCGCGAACCAGCTCGGGACCGCCCAGCCCCTGCGCGCCGTAGCTCGCGGTCACGTCCAGCGCGGGCATCGACAGGTCCTTGAAATACTTGATGTTGATGTCGCTGGAGTCGAGGCCCTTGCGGGCGTTGATGATGTCGGTGCGCTCGGAGAGCGCCCGGCGCACCGCGCCCTCGACATCGGTCGGCGGCGGCGCGAGAGACGGCAGGTCCACGGGGCGAATCGTCTGCCGCCACATCGGGTCGTCGGTGCCGCTGACGAGGAAGCGCTTCAGGGCGAGTTCGGCCGTCTGCGCGGCGGCTTCAGCGGCGGCCAGGTTCTGCCGGCGCGTCGCGGCTTCCGCCTGCGCCTGGACGATGTCGAGCGGCGCGAGCGTGCCGACTTCGACGCGCGCCTGGTTGTCTTCGACCAGCTTGTCGGCGAGCTCGGTGGCGCGCACGGCGACGTCCACCGCACTCTGCGTGAAGACGAGATCCCAGTAAGCGTTGCGCACGTTGGCGAGCGTCTGCGTGACGGTCGCCCGCGCGCTCTCTTCCGAAATCTCGCGATTGATCAGGTTGATTTCCAACTGCTGCCGGAGGTTGTCGATCTTGAAACCGCGGAGAACGGGCTGCACGTAGCTCGCGACCAGACCCGTCGTGTACAGCGGATTACGCGTGGCGAGCGCGTCCGACGAGGCGACGCGCTGGTTGCTCCACGACAGGCTGTAGTTGCCACCGAACTTCGATACTTCCTGCGTGAGCGACGCGTTATAGGTGGTGGTCGCCTGGTTCACGCGGGTGCCGCCGTTGATGGTGCGCGTCGGCAACTGGAACAGATCGCGCTGGCCGACGGTCGATCCGAGGACCGGCTGGAACTGGTTTCGGAAACCCGCGACGACGAAATCCACCGATTGCGGCTCGAGCTTCGCCACCTGGATATCCAGGTTCTTCTCGAGCGCGAGGGAGACCGCTTCCTCGAGGCGCAGCTCGCGGAAATCACCGGACGACGTTCCCGGCTGGACGGCGCGGGAGCTCGCCGGTTCCTTGATGTCGTTGAGGCCATGCTGATACGTGCGCATGGCCTGCTTGACGACGGCGTCCTGACGCGCCGCGTCGGTGGCAGCGGGTTGCTGCGCGAAGGCGGGGGCGCCGAGCGACATGACGATAGAGATAGCGAACGAGGTAACGCGCTTCATGATCTTCTTTTCCTGCGATGTGCTTGAGAGTTACTGACAGTCCGAGTGGTCGTGATCGTCCCGACCCGGGCCCTTGTTGTTGCCTTTACGTTCGCGTTCGGATTTCTCGCGCTCGGCGCGATCCCTGGCGTGCATGGCGTTGATCTTGAGGTTCTGTTCGTCGGTCAGGACGCGGCGGATGCGGAACAGCATCAGCGTGCGGGTGCGGCTGACTTCATTGCGCGCCGCCTCGAGGCGATCGGTCGCCTGGAGCAGCATGGCCTCATTGGACTTGGGATCCTGAATCACCTTCGAGAGTTTTTCCTCATGGCGATCGATCGCCTTTTTCTGCGCGCGCAGGAGCGGCTCGCTGGCCTGATAGATGCCTTCGATGCGCGTGATTTGGTCGCTGGTTAGCGCCAGTTCTTTTTGGAACCGATCGGTCTGCCACCACTTGAACCCCTGGGCGGAGGCGGGTGCCGCCACGGAGAGTGCAACCAGAGACAAAACCAGACAAGTGAATAACTTACGTAGGGTCTTCATGGTCTTGATTGCCTTACGACCGGGGTCGAGCTGGTGTTTACGAAAAAGTCCGTGGAAATCGAGCGTCCGGGCAGCGGCAATTGCTTATTAAGCAAGGGGTAAGCACGGCTCCGGAAGCGGAGCGCTCAGCGCGGATCAGCCAGCGGCGTGATTTCGTCGAGGGCGCGCAGTTCGGCGGCGCCGCGGAGCTGCATCGCGAGCTCGATTTCGCCCAGCAGCCCGTCGTCGGTCGAGGCCGATACCGGCACAAACGTGGGGCCGGACGGCGCGCTCGGCGCCATGGACGTGGCCATCGGCGCGAGGCGGCGATTCGACTGCGGCACCAGGTGGACGAGCTGTCCGCCCAACAGGCCGATGATCAGGCCGGCGGCAGCGGCGACGCTGATCCAGCGGCGGTTGACGCCGCTGGTGGGCACCTCAACGTTGCCGGCCTTCGGGAAGCGGATGACCTTCGCGGGATGTCCGAGATGGGCGAGGCGCGCGAGAATCTTGTGACGCTGCGTTTCGAGCGCGCGGTCATCGAAATGCGCATCGGCCTCCGCGCAGGCGGCTGCCCGATACGCCTCGAGTGCGGCGTTCTGGTCCAGCTCGCTCGTGTCGCGTCGGTTCATGCCTGACTCCCCAGCACTCCTCGTAGTTTCCGCAACGCCCTGAACAAATGCACCCGCACCGTGGCCTGGCTCATGCCGGTTGAGGCGCTGATTTCCGCCGGCGTCCGCTCGTCGAGATGGCAGAGCGTAAACACCAGCCGTTGCCGATCGGGCAGGGCCGCCACTGCTCGAGTGACTTGCTCCCACCGTTCCTTCGCGAGAAGGCGCCGCTCGTGCGAGGCCTCCGTGGCCGGCACCTGCTCGACGGACCGGCCGTTCTCTTCGTCGGTCGAATGACTGATCCAGCGCTGCTGCCGGCCGCGGGCCTTCAAGCGATCGAGCGCGGCATTCACCAGGATGCGCGTGAACCAGACATCGAACGGCAAATCGCTGCGGTACTGCTCGATGTGCAGGAACACCTTCACGAACGCGTCCTGCACCGCCTCGTCCGCGTCGGCCGCATCCCGCAGATACTGGAACGCAATCCGGATCGCCCGCCGCTGTAACACCGCCACCAACGCGCCGAAGCGCTCGCGCGCCGCGTCACGATCGCCGGCTTCGATGAGTGCCTTGATCTCGGCGGCCAGCACCGAGGCCGGCGACGGATGCGCGGCATCAGTCGGGCGGGGCTGCCGTTCGACGGCACGGTCGGCGTTGGTCTGTCCTGCCATTGTTTACGGGAGTGGCGTTACGTTCGTTTACACATGCGTAGGCCGCTGGTGGAGATAGTGTAGCAGGGCTCGGGGCAAGTCCGTAGGTAATGGGTCAGTTTGAGTTTTCATGCGGCCTGCTTTGGCACGCTTTCGAGTAATCCGACTAATTCTTCGATTGACCAGACGTGATCAGACAGTCCGGCTTCCATCGCTGGCGTCACCCGCAACGTCTGGTGAACCTTGCAGAAGTTGTAGTAAGTGAAAAACAGCGCCACAGCGTGCGAGTGGTTTTCGAGCTTCTTGGAAAACCCGTTGGTCAAGCGGGTGAAGCGGCGCATGTGCATCCGCATCGTGAGATTCGACCGTTCAACGAACGACGTGGAGATGTGACCCGCGTCTGGATTGCCTTTGACGGTCACGCGCGTCGCGCCCATGAACTTTGCAGGGGAGTAGCGCCCGCTGCTCGTCTTGCCAGCGCCAGCACCGGTGTAGATTTTGTTGAGGATCGCGTAGTCCACGTCTCCGAACGCATCTTCAATCGCGCTCAGGTAGACACCGAGGCCGTCCGTTGTGATCTGGATTCGGTTGGTAATGCGCGAGGCCGCATCGTGCATGAAAATGCGCGCCGTCTCGGCATCGCGTTGGCCGACGAACCAAGACACCATCAGCTTAGAGTCGGCGTCAATCGCCGTCCATGTCCACGCATCGCCCCAGCCCTGCGCCTTCTGTTCTTCAGTTGCATTGCGCTGTTTCGCACCGACAAACGACCAAATCTCGTCGCACTGCACGCGCTTGGACTTGAGATTCCGAACGCGCGCGTCGTGGAAATCTACGCACGCGTTCCCCATCTCGACGATGAGTTTCGTCACCGTGTTCTTCGCAACGCCCGTCAGCCTTACGGTCGAGCGGATCGAATTCCCCTCAACCAAGGTTGCGATTACACGGGCGCGGTCAGAAACAGAAAGGCGATTCATACTGACCATTATACTTGACCGACCAAGATAGTCAAGCATAATGGTCAGTTTAAGCTAACCCCTTTAGTCGCCGGAGTTTAGGTCCGATGTCTTTTGACCTCTTAACTCGGCGAAGATGTCTCTAAGTTCCGACACGCTCTCCCGCGCCGCCTCGACCGCTTCCGTTAACTCGCGGCTCTGGTTGCTGGCCGGGTCGCTTGGCTTTAAGCGGTCTTCCGCCTCCGCGCACGGCCTTTGCTGGCGCGACGGTCGTATTGGGCCGTGAGGCTGGTTTTGCCGTCGGTTGTGGTGATGGGACAAATCCATGGAATGAGTTCCTTTCGATGTCGAGCAGCGCATCAGCAAGCCTCTCGTCCTGATCCTTTGGCAGTCTTTCAACTGGCAAGCCCAAGTCCTTCGCTTCGTCGATGTCGATGCAAAAATCATGTGCTGGGTAGCCCCAAACCGCCTTCTTTATGATGTGGGCGGCGCGGGGGTTGCGCGTCAGAGTTAGCATGCGGTTCGCGTACTCTTCGCTTATGGCGATGGCTCGTCTATACCCACCCATTTCAATGGGATCGATTTGTTGAAATACCGGTTTCAGAAGCTCTGTGACCAACGGAATACTATCCCTTAAGGCTTCCTTGATGCCTATCCCATACCGCCGATGCATTGCGGTGGCGTAGAAGTCCATCCATTCAATCGCCTGCTCGCGCATGTATTCCAACGACTTGAACTCGTCGAGCGGCGAGAAGCTCCGTGTTCCGTGTTTCACAGGATCATCAATCTGAATATCAATGGGCCCTAAGTCAGCCAGCTCACCCAGGTAAATGCGATCAGCGCCTAGGCACATCAAAGTCGCTGCACTTTTTGCCGTCAACGGCACGAGGACATTCACGGTCTTGTAACGTCGGCGCAAAAACTTCATCACGCGATATGCAATATCCGGATGCCCGCCGCCCGAGTGAATCAGAACCTCAATCTTGTCTCCACTGCCGATTTCGCCGCGTTGGGTGTAGATCGAATACAGAGTTGGAAAGCAGATATGGCTGTTCGGATGCACCATGCACCAAATCCGCGACCCGCGTTCCTTTTCAAGACTCCGCACCGTCTCACAAAAACTAGCGAAGCCGGACGTTGCATTTCCACTGTCAGCCATATTCCATTCCTCTACCTTCCGTGCCAGCGTGCCTTTGCAGCCATCGACGCAATCTTCCGCCGCTTGGTCGCGCTAAGCTTCTCAGCACGAGCCTTTCCGCCCTTTTGGCCGCCGAGGCGCCCAAGCGCCACGGCGTGCGGATTCTTACTCGATTCAGGCTCCTGATCCATAGGGGAACCGTCCAAATGCTCGCCGGTAGCTTCCTCGACGACTCGGCGTGCGAGAGTAACGAAATCACGGTCCATGCTTGAGCGCCTTGGCATATAGCCGGAGCATAGCACGGCCAGACGATTTTGAGGATTCGTCCAACCTTTGCAAGGGTTGAGTTCATGATTTCAAACTGACCCATTGCCAAGTCCGTATAGCGTATTGACTTAGCCTGACAGCCATCTGTACCATCGATGGTTTCGATGCGGCCCGCATGCCGTTCGAGTTTGGAGTCATATTTTTATGAGTACGACCCAGGTGGGGCAGGGCCTCGAAGCGCACGGCGTGCAGACCTCGAAGCCTGTCCATTTCAACCTGTCAGCGGCGGCCCTCTATGAGCACGCGATCCGCCGCCAGGAAGGGCTAATCGCTCCCGAGGGCCCGTTGGTGTGCCGCACCGGCGCGCATACCGGGCGCTCGCCGAACGACAAGTTCACCGTCAAGGAACCGTCGAGCGAGTCGAACATCTGGTGGGGCAAGGTCAACAAGCCGATCGACACCGCGCACTTCGACGTCCTGCGCCGCGACATCATCGCGCACCTGAAGGGACAGGAGCTGTTCGTTCAGGATCTCTATGCCGGCGCCGATCCCGAGTACCGTCTGCCGGTCAGGTTCATTCACGAGCTCGCCTGGCAGAACCTGTTCGTGCGCAATCTCTTTATCGTGCCTCCCGCGGCGGATCTCCCCGGCTTCCAGCCGCAGTTCACCGTGATGACAGCGCCGTCGTTCAAGGCGGATCCGGCGCGTCATGGCACGCGCTCCGACGTCGGCATCGTCGTCAACCTCGCGTCGCGTGAAGTGCTGATCTGCGGCACGAGCTACGCCGGCGAAAACAAGAAGTCGATCTTCAGCGTGCTGAACTACCTGCTGCCGCTGAAGGGCGTGCTGTCGATGCACTGCTCTGCCAACATCGGCGAAGGCGGCGACACGGCGTTGTTCTTCGGGCTCTCGGGTACCGGCAAGACGACGCTGTCGAGCGATCCACATCGCCGGTTGATTGGCGACGATGAACATGGCTGGTCGGATCGCGGGGTGTTCAACTTCGAAGGTGGCTGCTACGCCAAGACGATCCGTCTCTCGGCCGAAGCGGAGCCGCAGATCTTCGCGACAACGCGGCGCTTCGGGACCGTGCTCGAGAACGTGGTGATGGACCCGGCGACCCGCAGCCTGGATTTCGACGATGCGTCGCTGACGGAGAACAGCCGCGCCGCCTATCCGATCGAGTTCATCGACAATGCGGTGCTCTCCGGCACCGGCGGCCATCCCAGGACGATCGTGATGCTGACGGCGGACGCCTACGGCGTGCTGCCGCCGATCGCGAAGCTCTCGGCCGAAGGCGCGATGTATCACTACCTCTCCGGCTACACCGCGAAGGTGGCGGGCACGGAGAAGGGCGTCACCGAACCGAGCGCGACGTTCAGCACGTGTTTCGGCGCGCCGTTCCTGCCGCTCAATCCCAACGTCTACGCGAAGCAGCTCGGCGACCGCATCGCGAAGTACGGCTCGCGCGTGTGGCTCGTCAACACGGGCTGGACCGGCGGGCCGCACGGCGTCGGCAGCCGCATGAAGATCGCCTACACGCGCGCGATGATTCGCGCCGCGCTGTCGGGTCAGCTCGACAACGTCGGCTACCAGCGCCATCCGATCTTCAACATCGACGTGCCGACGAGCTGTCCCGATGTGCCGGGCACGGTGCTCGATCCGCGCGGCACGTGGGCGGACAAGGCGGCCTACGACGCGCAGGCGACGAAGCTGGCGAAGATGTTCATCGAGAATTTCAAGACGAACTTTGCCGACGCCGAGCCGACAGTGGTCGCCGCCGGTCCCCGTGTCTAGCTACGAAGCTGTTATCGGCCTCGAGATCCACGCGCAGCTGCTGACAGCCACAAAGATTTTCTGTGGCTGTCCAACTGCGTTTGGCGCGCCGCCGAACGCGCATTCGTGCCCGGTGTGCGTGGGGCTGCCGGGCGCCCTGCCTGTCCTCAATCGCAAGGCCGTCGATCTGGCGGTGACCGCGGCGGTCGCGCTCGGCTGCGAGGTCCAGGAGCGATCGGTCTTCGCGCGCAAGAACTACTTCTATCCCGATCTGCCGAAGGGGTATCAGATCTCTCAGTACGAGCAGCCGCTCGCGCTCGGCGGCGGCGTGACGCTGCCGGCCTCGCTGGGATCGAAGTTCGTGAAGCTGACCCGCATCCACATGGAAGAGGACGCGGGCAAGTCGCTGCACGAAGGCTTTCCCGATTCCGATCGCAAGACCTACCTCGATTACAACCGCAGCGGCGTGCCGCTGATCGAGATCGTCAGCGAGCCCGACATGCGATCGGCGGAGGAGGCCGCGGCGTTCTTCGAAACGCTGCGGCAGATCCTGGTGTGGCTTGGCGTCAACGACGGCAACATGGACGAGGGCAGCCTGCGTTGCGACGCCAATGTCTCCATCAGGCGGCGCGGCGAGACGACGCTCGGCACCAAGGCCGAAGTGAAAAACGTCAACTCGTTCCGGTATCTCGAGAAAGCGATCCAGTACGAGATCGGCCGCCAGATCGACGTGGTTGAGCACGGCGGCCGCGTCGTTCAGGAAACGCGGCTGTTCGACGCCGCGCAGGGCAAGACCAACTCGATGCGCAGCAAGGAAGAAGCGCACGACTATCGCTATTTCCCGGATCCCGATCTGCCGGCGCTCGTCGTCGATGCGGATCGGCGCGCGCGGATCGTCTCGGCGTTGCCGGAGCTTCCCGAGGCACGACGCCGGCGCTTTATCGCGTCATACGCGCTGCCCGAGTACGACGCGGCGCTGCTGACGCAGACGCGCGGCCTCGCGGACTACTTCGAGGAAACCGCGAAGCTGTCCGGCAAT
>Ga0193741_1000587_pt1:0-7500 | contig 10859 bp, 5 predicted proteins | sample L2s2metaG_FD_143059 | JGI IMG/M metagenome (GOLD analysis project Ga0193741, IMG submission 143059) | Soil microbial communities from a riparian zone of the East river system, Colorado, United States - L2s2 | ecosystem: Environmental > Terrestrial > Soil > Riparian zone | place: USA: East...
CTCTATGGGATTAAATCCCGAGTTATTGTATTGTGAAATAAAAAAAAAAGATATTATGGAAGTAAATATTCTTGCATTTATTGCTACTGCACTGTTCATTTTAGTTCCTACTGCTTTTCTACTTATAATTTACGTAAAAACAGTAAGTCAAAATAATTAATTAATTACTTTAAATGAAACTCGACTTCTGAATTCTTTGAAGAAATCAAAAGAAAAGTATTCTATTTTTGCTGAAATCAAGGGGCTATAATCGGCGATATTCTATGAGATCCGAGAGTATGGTAAGTAAGAAATTTCTTTCTTACTTACCATACTCTCTATTAGTGTTATAGTAGTGTATAAAGTTGTACTTGACTTTCTAATAAAAAGGGTATGCTATATTAGCTTCTATCTTCAATTCAATATATGTAGTTATTAATCCATATTTGGAATTGACGTAGGACCCAATCTTTTCTTTCATACATTTATATATATATATATTTATATTTATATTCCAATGAATCTGAAAACTTCCAATGAATCTGAAATAATTGTTTTACTGTTATAGAATACATTTCTCCACTAGAATCTAATGGAATTTCGAAATGAAGATATTTTTATTTGAAAATTATTTCAATTTAAATAAAGAATGCGTTGCAGAACGATCTATAAAACAATTGATACCTTTTCATTTCTCAACTAAATTAGGAGTGCTTCTAAAGTCCACTTCTTCCCCATACTACGAGTGAAAGGGAAAAAGTAAAGACTACCATTAAAGCAGCCCAAGCGAGACTTACTATATCCATGTGAATTATGTCCCTTATCTCTATGATAGAATTATTCCATTATTGCTCACTAATAATAGTAGAATGAATGGTCCAGAGTCAAAAAGGGATTCTGGGCGAACACTATTGATGAATCAATCAAATAAATGGATTTTAAAAATTCCTATATGATTTATAATCCGTACCCTTTCCCGATTGTCTCTCTGAAGGAGTTGGGATATAGTATATTATACTCTTGACGAGGGGTAAAAATTGTTTTGGGCTTTTTTTTTATTTTCTATAAAAGGTAAATTATCTATCCAATCTCAATCTAATAGTGATTGAATGCCTGAACACTCAGAGATTCTCGCGAGTCTATATATGTAGATTACAGTATAGAAAGTACTTTCCCAACTAGTAGTGGAATTCTCGGCCGGTTATCCAATGTAATTCAAGACCCAATCAATAGACATTACATTAGCAGTAGAAGAGAATCTGGAAGTCTTGCTTCGACCATTATAATCTTTCTTTGAATTTTAGATTCAAAGATTTCCAATCTTTTACAAAATCCCCAGAACATAAAAAAAAAGCGGAACAGAATAAGAGATTTCGATTCGTTTGTTGATGAGGCGGCACCCGGATTTGAACTGGGGAAAAAGGATTTGCAGTCCCCCGCCTTACCACTCGGCCATGCCGCCAAAACGATACACAATAGGATCAAAATTTCCCTTTTTGAGTTGGATTAGTAAACTTGAGTTTATTGTACTTGCATCCCTTTTTAATCCTTTTTTCTAATTTTTCTAAATTTAGAAAAATTAGAAAAGAAACCGTTTTTCCCCTTTTGATTGTATTTGATCTGCCCCTTCGATTGATTGTATAGTATCTCAAAACACACAAACTTCCACTCACTTTTATATTGAAAAATAAAATGTATATTTTCACTCAAAAAGCCTAAATTTATGGGAACCATTAACTATTTATTGACTGACAATTCGTGAATTATTCTTGGATTTGAATATAAATTTTGGTTTGCCTAATGACATAAGAATAAGCAAAAATTTTTTGATACATACTTAATTTATTTTTTTAATCAAAAATCCTTCTCAATTTCCATTATAACAAAAATTATAGGTATATGTAAACCCCAGAACGGATATTCTTATACAGATACCAAATTGGCTATTTATATTATAGTATGTTGCCTATAAATAAAGGGAATTCGTTGGAACAAAAAAAGGCCTGGCTGGGTATTGACCGGGCCAGGCCCAAAAGGCACTTCGAACAAAATAAAAGAAAGAAGGTGTTCTTTATTTATCTTTCTATTTGGATCTTTCGAGCATCTAAATTGAATTGCTAATTATATAATAACGATAAAGAATGTGAAAGAAATACTTTCTTTAATCCTTACTTGATGTGTAATGTAACATAGTAATTATCTTTTTCAATTGGGAGAGATGGCTGAGTGGACGAAAGCGGCGGATTGCTAATCCGTTGTACGAGTTATTCGTACCGAGGGTTCGAATCCCTCTCTTTCCGTTTCCGTTGATGAGTTTCAATTTTTTCTTTCAAATTTTGCAAACCCCTTTTTATTTTTTCCTTGTTAAATGTGTGGAATAGCTAAAAAAAATCTTAAGAAAATGATAAAATCAAGCAATAAAAACAAAAAAATTATTCTTCACGTCCAGGATTACGTCCTGGATCATTGGATAGGAATCCAAAGATGAAGAGAGAAACAAAGAATATTACTACTGTATAAACGAAAAGTTTGAGAGTAAGCATTACACAACCTCCAAGATCATTTTTTGAAAAAGAAAAACGAGAAAAGACAATAGATCCTCCATTTTTATATCACATATCCTATTTTGACACCAAGAAAAGAATTCTAGAAATAGAAAAGAATGTTCAGAAATTCAAATGAAGTTGAAATTTGTAATAAGAGTCTTTGATTACCACAAATCACTTTCATACCCAAATTAGATATTGTAAGGGACCCGAAGCTAATAAGGTATTTCGCCGTAAAAAGGATTAAAATCAGGAAATAGGGCGTCTCGTGGCTATCCGAGAATTTCAATGTTTGAATCGAAGGTTCATACTGTCAGACTTATTTGATCTTATCAATTGTTATAATTTTTCTCGAATAAATATGAATTTTCTAGGATAGTATTAAAGATCTTATCGAAAACTTACAGCAGCTTGCCAAACAAAGGCTAAAAGAAAAAAGAACAGGGGTATGACTGGCATAACATCTACGATTGGATTCAAAAAAGCATAGGCTTCGGGCAATTTGGCCAAGAAAAGACTACTCGGATAAAGGGCAGAATTAAGACAGATCAAACTAAAGATATTAAGCATAACAGACATTTTTTTCGTCGAGATAATTGCATTTTGATTGAGTTATTGATATAAGGAAAAATGAAGTAAAGTAAGGTAGACAAAAAATCCTTCTTTTTCCGCTCAATCAAAAATCCTCCGATTCTCAAAGGAGAATAGAAGAAATCATACTTTCATACAATATCTTAATTGAATTATATGTAATGATCAATAAATTCCATTGAATTAATTCTAGAGATACACATGCCAAAATCCTAGCACGAATCTATAATGGATTCTATAAAGAATAAAGATTTTCTATAGTTGGACTGGAATTGACGAACACTTAATACCAATATTATTCTTTAATAGTATAAGTATCCAATAAAAATAGAAATGGGGCGTAGCCAAGCGGTAAGGCAACGGGTTTTGGTCCCGCTATTCGGAGGTTCGAATCCTTCCGTCCCAGAGCATATCCATTGTATTCTAATACTTCTTTTTTGTTCAACAAGGTTCTGTTTCAAGGTTTGGATAGACTTTTTTTATTCTTTGCGGAATCATATCTGACTTTTTCACAAACCAAACTAAATCGAGTTCAAATGACATGCAAAAGTAACTGAACCCTTTTGTGACCCATAGAAAATGGGGCATAGATCACAGTTGGAGAAAGATTACTTAACCTCAGGTTAAAAAAATATGAAAATACATATAAAACGAGGAAGTGCTTAGCCTATAGGTATGTATGGTTATCCTATTTCAGTGACAATAGTGTTTCCATTTTTGTGAAAACTAAATTGCATCCCTAAAATATGAAAATTTAAATATTTAACAATGATATTTCTTTTTATTGTTCGATCTATTTAGCTTATTTGCTTTGCATCATTGACAATTCCATTTGAAAAGAAACAGAGATCTTGCTTTTTTATGATAATAAAAAGGAGTCAAACTTGACTCAAAGAATGATGTAGAAGTAGAAAACTTTTTCAACTATCAAGATTTGTAATGATTCCTTCTAGGTTGGGAAGTTGAAAATGGTCAGTCTATCTTATTGAGTCACTTGAAGAGGCAGAGTCAAATAGAATTTATTTATTTTATTTGTGCGATTTCTGTTAGTTATGTTATTTCTATATTTGGATTTCTTAATATTTCTGTTAGATATTTTTTTGAGATAGAGATTTATAGAAAAATGTTCTATTCAGACAAAAAAAGACGGCATTTTGCTAAAATTTCTTCAGAAAAATCTTTATTATCTGTGTAGATATTCTCTATTAAATATAAATAACTATGTCTCTGTACCGACTGAACCAATGACTATTCATGATTCCATAATTGAATCAATTCCATACTGGTTCCAAATTAGAGGAATGTTATGGTAAAACTTCGTTTAAAACGATGTGGTAGAAAGCAACGTGCGACTTGAAGGACATGATCCGGTGTGGATTCTTATTGTTACATCCACCATTTTATATAGGAATGAAGGTGCTCTTGGCTCGACGTCGTTTGTTCTATTCTACTAGAACCCTTCTTTTTTTATTGGGTTCTAATGTAAATAGTTCATGATGGAGCTCGAGTAGAAAGTATTTATTAATTTCTCAGGGGCAACGATCTAGGGTTAATGCCAATTAATAAATTGGAACAACTTCGTAAGTATATCTTCGATATAGAAATCGAAAGGATTGCATTCCAACAAATTTTCAAAATTGTTGGAACGGCTAAAACTTTTTCGATCGACAGTGTATCGCGCATGAATCAACCTCGGTATGATTCTTTGATAGAAAGAAATCCCAAAAGGGGTATGTTGCTACCATTTTGAAAGGATTAAGAAGCACCGAAGTAATGTCTAAACCCAATGATTTAAAACAAAAATAAAGGATCCCAGAACAAGGAAACACCACTTCAATTGTCTCACGGATCCGAATAAAGAATCCAAATAAATTTTAAACGAGACAAAAACGGTGGGTTAAAGACCACTCAATAAAAAAATATCTTAAAGAAAAATCTTTAATATATTTGAGAATTTATTATATTATTGAACTTGAGTTATGAGTACAAATGATTTTTTTTCAGCAACGCAGCTAAATAAAAATGACTATGAGTTAAATTGAAATTTGAAATTATATTATAGACTAATTCATTTTACAGATTTTCTATTTATTCTAATTCTAATTTTATCCATAGACAAAACATCATTTTTTCTCGAGCCGTACGAGGAGAAAACTTCCTATACGGTTCTAGGGGGGGGGGTTCTTTTTCATCTACATCTATCCCGATGAGCCGTCTATCGAATCGTTGCAATTGATGTTCGATCCCGAAGAGAAGGAAGAGATCTTCAGAAAGTGGGTTTTTATGATCCGATCAAGAATCAAACTTATTTAAACGTTCCCGCTATTCTCTATTTCCTTGAAAAAGGTGCTCAACCTACAGGAACTGTTCAGGATATTTTAAAAAAGGCAGAGGTTTTGCCCTAATCAAATGAAATTCAATTAAATTAAGGAAATAAAAAATAAGGGTAGGATAATGATTTCTATATCATTTTGGATATCTTTTCTATACTATGTTTTTTTATTTCCTTCTTTTCTTCTTCTATTCGTATCTAGTTATCATTGTTTTTATAGAATCCTTTTTGATAGAATCTTTTTTGATAGAATCCTTTTCTAAGGAAACCCTTATTTGATTCATCCTCACAAAATAGAAATATTTTGGCATTACCTGCAATTGGATGGTTTTCATTCGACCTCTAATATCAAGTAAGAAACAAGGAATCGAAGTTCTTTATTCTATATGGATTCAATACACTCTTGATTGCATAAATACTTTTTCTACTTCTTCTTTGTTTATTCTCCATCTAAACTAAAATTTTTAGTATATATGTATATGCAGTGCCAATCCAACACAAGTCCCTTTTTTAGTATTCTTTCAATTTAAGTTCTTGTTTTTTTTTCATCGTATTCTTTTCTTAACGTTTATATTGACAACATTGTATCGAACAAATATAATTCATCGTGATAAGCAGTTCTATTTATTTCCGTCCCATAGGTTTTATTTTTTACCTGTTGATTCAAATGATGGGTTCGTTGGATTTGATACCCGGATTTTTGATTGAAAAAGTGTATAACATAGAAATAGGGGATGGTCTAGCATTTTTTACATTTCTTTATTTATTTTGATCGGGAATTTTTTTTTTTTCATCTAATTTAGTCATTTTTATGTTCCAAATAGATTAGAAATTTTTTTCTATTTTTTATTTCGTAGATTAATGTTTTGATTTAAGAATTTTTTTTTATTCTGATTGTATCTACATACCCCTTTTTATATTTGGGTTGCTAACTCAACGGTAGAGTACTCGGCTTTTAAGTGCGGCTAGGATCTTTTACACATTTAGATGAAGCGAGGGATTCGTCCATACCATCGGTAAAGTTTGGAAGACCACGACTGATCCTGAAAGGGAATGAATGGAAAAAATAGCATGTCGTATCAATTAAGAGTTTTGAGAATATTTTATTCTTTCCGGCTCGGTACAAAGCCTTCTTTAATTTATTGAAAGGTAGGAAACTAAAGTCAATTTCAAGTTGGGTCGAATTAATAAATGGATAGGGCCCCAAAGCTTCAATTCATTTCATTTTTTTTTAGGGAAAGAAAAAGCAACGAGCTTCCGTTCTTAATTTGAACGATTACCCGATCTAATTAGACGTTAAAAAAATATTAGTGCCCAATACGGGAAGGCTTTCTCCCAGGAATGTATTCTTGATTTTTTAATGAATCCTAAATATTATCATTCTCCATTTCATAATGGAAACGTATGTGTATAAGAAACAGTATATTGATAAAAAATTTCCAAAATCAAAAGAGCGATTAGGTTGAAAAAAGTAAAGGATTTCTAATCATCTTGTTATCCTATAATGAAAACGAACATAAATACTTAAATTTAAATGGAAAAAGAGAGGATAGAGAATCCGTTGATAAGTTTATCTGTATCCGAGGTATCTATTTGGTTTGTACTATAATACCTTGTTTTGACTGTATCGCACTATGTATCATTTATAACCCCAAAAATCCTCTACCTTTCATTTAAATAGAATTTCAAATGGAGAAATTCCAAAGCTATTTAGGGCTAGATAGATCTCAACAACACTCTTTCTTATATCCACTTATCTTTCAGGAGTATATTTATGTACTTGCTCATGATCATGGTTTAAATAGATCTATTTTGTTGGAAAATGTAGGTTATGACAATAAATTCAGCTTACTAATTGTGAAACGTTTAATCATTCGAATGTATCAACAGAATCATTTTATTCTTTCTGTTAATGATTCTAAACAATTGGGGCACAACAATAATTTTGATTCGCAAGTAATGTCAGAGGTTTCTTCAATTATTCTGGAAATTCCATTGTCTCTGCGATTAATATCTTCCCTAGAAAAGAAAAAGAAAGGGTTAGTTAAATTC
>Ga0193741_1000588_pt1 | contig 10851 bp, 12 predicted proteins | sample L2s2metaG_FD_143059 | JGI IMG/M metagenome (GOLD analysis project Ga0193741, IMG submission 143059) | Soil microbial communities from a riparian zone of the East river system, Colorado, United States - L2s2 | ecosystem: Environmental > Terrestrial > Soil > Riparian zone | place: USA: East River...
AGGGATGAACACAATGGCATTAGATACCGATTGAAAAATCTACTATTATAGAGAATAATAATAGTTATTCAGTGATAAACAAGAATGTACATTTCCATTAAATAAATTTTTGGCACTTGATATTGTAAATGACTTTAATTCTCTAAAATATTCTGTGCAAAAACATTATTTCCTTTCGAAAATATTCCTAATGAATTAAAAAATTAGGAAAAGACAATTTCGATTACTTTTGTTTATTATTATATTTTTTAAAAATAGTGAAATACAAAATATTTAACCCTCTCTCCCTCCATTTAAAGTGATTTCCTTGTTTTATAATACTTGATTCAATTGAGCAAATGATTATATCGTTTGAAAGGAGTCTAGAAGAAAATATTGATGAAGGTATTAAAACTTTAGAATATCACATTAGTCCTCAAAATTCTCCAATTGTAAACAAGATGTTCCAACTCCAAATTGAAACATTACAATGGGTTCTAAATAAGCAAAAAAAGAATAATAGTTTAGAATCTTTAAAACAAATAGTAAATTTTAAAGTTAAAAGATTAGAATATGAATTGAAAATAGCAAGAAGAGATATAGAACATACTAGTAAAATTGTCTATCAACTAGAAATGTTGGAATGTTGCAAAATTATTATAAATTGGGAGTTGCAAAGAAGAACAAAAACAACAAAAGAAGATGGTATTTCTGCATTTTGCTAAAATTATTAATATTAATATATAATCAATAGAGGAGCATTGTTTTAGACGAAAAATTTCTCACATGTAAATTAATTATTCGAAGTTCTCCTATTGATAAAACAACAGAGAGGAGGAGGAGGAGCGTAACTATTTCTAACTACTTAACAACGAACAAAAAAGTTATGATTTTCCTCTAAAGTAATTGGAGTTAGGATTATATACACTAAAATCGTAATGTGCTCATCTTTTCTCAATGTAAAACTGAAAACTGAATTTTCCATTATTTTCCATAATATGTTTAATTACTAGTGAAACAATATTATTTGCTAAAGCATTCACGATAGCAGTAATTATATAATAGTTGTTGAATCCATAAAGATCTACGACTAATAAAGATCTTTATGTTATTGTGATTGATAGCTGTTATATATTTTTTATAATATAAGTTTCCATTTAATCTAAATTTATACTTAATCCAAATTTTAATCTCATATATACTAATAGTAAATTCAATTTAGAATATATAATACTAAAATAATAATCAGTTTTTTAATTTACTTCTTTTAGAATCAGTAAAAAATTGGATAACTACAGGACCTAAAATATTCAATAAGTCTAGAATAAAAGAGATCTGAAATGGTAATAAGGAACCTTTTTGTTGCGCAATGATCTTTGCCTTCTCCAATGCATCTTCAAGTGAATATTCTTCCGATAGGGATTTTAGAAATTCATATATAACTTGTTGACCTGTTGGTGTTTTTAGTAGTTGTGGTGTAAGTAGATCTGTCCTTTTCTTAATATTATCGACCATTTTGTTTTTATAATAAATATTTACTTATTAGTTTATCAGTATTATAAAATGATCTTAGCAAAAGAATCAGTATATAGTTATCCACTAAATATTTAATATTAGATAATAGACCCCCTTTAATGGACGAAGATTCGAGTCCCACTCTCAACGCTTAAGTTGTGAAATCATTTCTATATAATGAAAAATATATAGTCAATAGTATTAATTTTAATATCATTTAACAATTAATTTAGTATTCTTATGTCTTCAACCAAAAAAGATAATATAAAAGAAAGTACCAATCAGTTTAAAGAATCTACAAACAAATACCTAGACGAACAGAATCAACAAATTAAGAATACAACATCAACCTATCTGAAACTACAGACAAGATTAACGAAAGCATAAATAAATTTTAAGACAATAATAGAATAATCAATAAAAAGAATGAGGCTACTTTCAGGAGATATTAAGAAAAAATCAACAAAACAACACAAGAAATATCAAATAACACTCTAGAGTTACAAAAAAATGTTTTTAATACATATCAATCATCATATGTCCAATTCTTGGATAACATCTATAAATCATGAGAAAATTTCAAGATTCCAGAAAGATATTCTGAAACATATGACACATTAAACAAAAACGTACAAGAGTACACAGTCAATGTAACAATTTCGTAAATGAAATCGTTGTAGGTGGGATTGAGAATTTTAATAGAACAATAGAACTCTCACAAAGATATTATAACGATATCATGCAAAATAACTTTACAAAATAACTTTAATTACGCAAGAAAAATAGAAAGATCATTTAGTAGATAAAAAACCTTTTTTCCTTTTTGATTATTATAATATTATCGTTTTTGTTATATTATTGTCAAAATGTTTTATTAAATACTCTCTAATCATCAATAATCTTTTGATAAATTGATAGAGATTGTTTGCTCTGTAAATTATCTGATATTTTGATTTATGATTATCTTCTTCTTTATCTTCCGCTTTTTTTGATTCATATACATTTAATTCAAATTTGTCATTTTTTAATATATTAAAGAAAAATTTCTTATTTGTAATTTTTTCAAAACAACTTAACTCGTAGTCTATATAAATGAGAAATTGTCTTGGCAGTACATCATAACTACTAGCATTAATATTATTAAAATTGTTAAACATCAACAGTTTTAATAGTATCGTTTTATTATTTAATACTTTAATTCATTACTTAGTGAGCTTTTTAATAGTTCTGATTATCTATTTCAGACTATGATATTAACTTAAGTTATTAAATAGTATTTGTTTCTCTTGTTATTTTTTAAGAACTACTATATAGTATCATTAAAGGCGAATGGATAATAAGGGATTCACTTGCCATTTGACCTTTAGAATAACAAAGTTAATCAAATCTTAAATAATTAAATTATTCTAAATTAAAATGTAAACAAAATAGTTTACTCATTCATAGCCTTTGTCACAATCAATTGCAAGTTTTGAGATTTCTCGGCAATTGTTAGGAAAAAACAGTTAATTATATTTTAGATTTTTCTATCATTAACTTAATTTGTTATTTATAATATATACATAATATTAATATTAATTTTAATAATAATAATAATCTAAGGTTTTGTTTTTTTATTATAAAATAGTCAAAATTTATTCTTTAACAGTACTGCTACTATTGAAGTTCCAATGAATGGTGTAGTAAGATAAAGCCATAAATCAATATAATAACCAGATACAACAGCAGGTGCCAACGAACGAGCAGGATTCATAGAAGCACCAGATATTAATCCAAACACAAAGATATCTAAACCCACTATAGCACCAATTGCTATTCCACCAAATTTCTTTGCTCCCTTTGTATGTACAACTATCAGTATTACCAACATTAGTAAAGCAGATGCTAATATTTCAATTCCTACAATAACATAAATGGGAAAGTCAATATAATTTGGAGTATTAGCACCCAAATTTGCTTCATTACCCATGACAGAAAAAATGAAAATACTTGCCAATATTCCACCTATGATTTCTGCTAAAAGATAAACCAATAGTAACTTTTTTCTTTCTAAGTGATTTGTAATTAAAAATCCTACAGTGACTGCAGGATTAAAGTGTGCCATAGATATTTTTCCAAAAAGATAAATTCCAACAGCAACAGCAATAGCTGGAGCAATTGCGATAAAAGGAAGTCCTAATGCTCCATTCAATTTTGCATCCAATACAACAGATCCGCTAGCAAATACTATTACTATAAAAGTTCCAATAAGTTCAGCAAAAAAGATTTTTGTATTTTTGTCTAATTTATCTTTGAGTAGTAGTTGTAATTTCTGCAACAATTTCCTTTACCCTTTTTTCTATTTCATCTCTTATTTCTCTAACTTCTTCTATAGATTTTCCTTTTGGGTCTTCTAAATTCCATTCTATAACTTTTGGTAACCATATTGTAGGGCAAAAGTTTTTGTTCATACAACCCATATTTACTACATTATCAGATTCTCGAATCATTTCATCAGTTAACTCTTTAGATTTTTGTTTACTGATGTCTATTCCAACTTCTTTCATTGCTTCAACTACTAATGGGTTGATTTGTGATACAGGATTTGTTCCTGCACTCAATGTTTTAGCTCCTTTGGGAGCATATTTTTTAAAAAATCCTTCTGCCATTTGACTCCTTCCTGCATTTTCAACGCATACAAAGAGAACAGTTGTAGCATCATCTTTGTTACTACTACTTCTTGTTTTAGATTTTCCAAAAAATTTCATGATTATACCACACCTAATTTGTTATTGCTTTAACTATTATACTGACGATTTTGCGTCCGTCATTAAAATGGTTTTCATCCATGTAGGTTTTTTCATTTAATATCTCAATGTTTTGGAATCCTGCATCTTTACTGCTTTGTAAATAATTTTCTTTTGTTAATGCACCATCTATACAACTACACCAATTATTAGTATTGATCTCGTCATCTTTACTAATTTCTTTGGTTGTTATAAGATCAGAAATAATCATTCTTGCTTTTCCATTTATTTTCAATATACGATAAATTTCTTTAAAAGTATTTGTCTTATTAGAGGTCAAATTAATAACACAATTAATTATTACAACATCTACCGAATTATCGTCAATAGGGATTTTTTCTTCTATATCTCCTTTTCTAAATTCTACATTTCTATTGTTACAACCAATTGATGCTTTTCTTGCTTTTTCCAGCATTTCATCAGTCATATCAATTCCTATAACTTTTCCTTTATTACCTACCAATTTTGATGCCAAAAATACATCAATTCCAGCACCCGAACCAATGTCAACTACAGTTTCGCCTCTTTTCAAATCCTCAAACTTTAATGGTGCACCACATCCTAATCCAAGAATTGATTCCTCAGGAATTAATTTTAATTCAATATCCTTATATCCGACATTAGATGACATTTGTTTTTTAGAAATATTATTAATATCATAAATTCCCTGTGGACCACAACAAGAACCAGGGTTACCATTTAAAGCAATTTTACCGTAATTCTCTTTGATCTTTTCTTTGAGTATTTCTTTATGCATAACTCTGTTTACTAGGGAAACTATTTAAGTTATCAAGAATACTATAATACACAAAGTATCATGACAGAAACAAAGGGACAAAAAGTAAAGAGACTCCCTCTTTATGATAATTGTAATTTTGAAGGTTATGATTCTCAAAAACTAATGTTAGAGACTGCAAAACTTCGAGAATTGATAACCAAAAGAGGAACATTTGAAATGCTTATTCCGCTCTGTTGCACAACAAATCCTGTCAGATACAAACATTTTAAAGAATTAATGAAAGGTATTAGTAGTAAAACTCTTGCTCGTCGATTAAAGGAATTAGAAAAAGGCGGAATATTAAAAAGACAAGCATATAATGAGATACCTCCTCGAGTAGAATATAAATTGACTGAAAAAGGTCAAGAATTAGTTGAATCCATTTTAAATTTACTTGAATGGATGATAAAATGGTCTTAGATAATATAACAAATATTTAAATATTGTTTGCTGCCTTCCTCGTAAGGATGAAGTTTAGTATGTTGTTAGTGTCATCATCTCCACCAAAAACCTCTATACTGATAATGAAAAAATATAGAAATACAAATATAAGAATAGTAACAAGAATTTTTAAAAGAATAATTATTATTTTTCACAATCATTTTCCTCAATTGAAGTTTAATAATGCTATAAATGTAGGTACATAAAATAAATATTTTCTCATTATTCTATATAGTGAAAATATTTCTAAAGTGGATATCTAGAATCTAATTTCATAATTTGTCATGCATTTCGCTAAAAATTACTTGTTAAGTAGAATGCATAAAGAATCTCCAATTCTTATATTTTTCTTCCATTTGCAACAAATTAAAGAAAAATGTTATAACATATCAATAAGCTTTACAATTACCGTAATAAATTCTATAATAATTATAAGTAGTTATTATATATAATAGGTAAATATTAATAAAAAGTGTATATACATACTACAGAATTTACATTCTCTTTGTTATTTTTTATATTAATTATCGTTATGATAATAACTATTACCAATTATACTCACACAGGTGATCACTTATCTAAATTATATATCTACGCAGAACCTAACGACAACAACAAAGAAAAAGTAGATGAAAATGAAGGAAAAGAGATTAAAAAAGATAAAGAAGAGCAAGAACAAACAAAAGATAAAGATAAAGAAGAGCAAGAACAAACAAAAGATAAAGATAAAGATAAAAAAAATAGTGACGAAAACGAAAAATCCGATTCCTCTTATATAGATCCTGCTTATAGATCTTTCTTTCCTATAAAACGAATAGTAATACCTGAGGTTTATGAAACTATAGCAAACGGACAGACATACACATTCAACATTAATAATCCAAATGATAAAGTCCAAGTAGATAAAACAGATAAATCAAACGTCTTTACAAAACAAAATGATGATGGAAGTTGGAGAATAGACTATGGACGACCTAGAATTGATATTCATACCAAGGATGCAGGAATATTACCTGATAAAGTAGAACAATTAAACAATTTGTCTAAAGGTAAAATTCAAAGCTGGGATTATTCGGAACTAAAAAAGATTGGATATTGGTATAAACCAACTGATTGGAAAAATATAGAAGTCACTTTGATTTTTAAACTACTTGATTCCGCACGTTCTAAAGGAGATTCACATTCTATTTCAATAGTAACTAGATCCATATCTCATAGTCAACTTGATAATGATTATAAGAAAGGACCGAAATTTTTTTGTGGAGGGTCAAGTTATCATAACAATCTTTCAAATGAAGGACAAGTAAGGATGAAAAAAGAACAGTTTCATATTGATTATGAATGGGAACGCTACAATGATCAAATGAAAACAGTGGGAGACATATATAATAAAATAATCGGTTTTAAAGCAATAGCATATAATCTTAATGATACCGCAGTAAAACTAGAAACTTGGGTTGATACAGAAAATGGTGGTAAAGGACCCTATAAGAAAGTACATCAGGCAATAGATACTGGAAATTGGGGAGATAACATGAAGTTATGTGGTGCTGAAACAGATGGTCAAGCAATTACGTGGGGTTCTCCAATTGTTATAATCAAGGCAAATGATTTCAAGTTTGATATTTATGACATGGAAATAAGAGAAATACGTCCTCCAACTAAATTGTATGATGATAGTAATATTATCATTTCAAATTAAAGTATTTCCAATTTATAATAGATAATTATTTTATTTGTCCAAGGCGATTTAGAATTATCTATTTTGAAATTAATATCTATCGCAGTTAATTAGTAATAGATAAATCATTAAAAATAATAGATAATATTATGAATGATAATTTAGACACATTAATCAAATCAATATAAATCACAAAAATTCTACACTAACATATTCAATTTACTTGAAGTATATACCAAAAAAAATAAACTAATAATGTAGTCATTCCTATACTGAAATGTATGAAACATAAGGCAATAAAAGTAAAGTATTCATTTTAAAATAGACTCTTTCTGGATATTCTACTATTGATGGTATAAAATATAATTAATATTATCTACCGAAATTAAATTAACTAAAAATTCACTTGATTATAATTCAACAAGAATTGTTTAATAAATTTTTACTGTACTTTTTATGTGGAAAAATTTATACTGAAACAATAAATATATCAAAAACAAGTTCTTAATTAATTAATTAAATGATATCTAAAATTCCAATTCAGTATATCGTATTTATCATTGTTATAGTTTTTGCTAGTAGTATTTTTTTGGCATCTAATTCTGCTGAAATGGTCTTTGCTAAAAAAAATACTGATGATAATAAAAAAGATAAAAACCAACTAACAGTCAAAACCAGTATACACTTGGAAAATATAGATATGGAGAAAACCAAATTTTTGAGAATTACCGCTTTTATAAATGGTGACGACTTTAAGCAAGATATTCCTATTTCTTCAATAGACAAAAGCAAGAAAAAACTTGATGTTGAATTAAAAACAGACATAGATAACGGTATAGTGGAGGCTAATGTACCTGATGAATTTTTTGTATGTGTGTATCAAGTTGGAGATTTGATGACAGAATACAATTCCTTTGCAAAATTTGATTGTAATGAAGGAGATATACTAAACATAAAAAAACCAACAGAAATTGAACTGTTTACTGCTGGTTCACAAGTATATGCAAAAAGCAAAGTAGTCTATCAAGCAAATCTGAATAATGTAAGTGGTTCAAATAGCGGTACAGTTAAAATAAAAATTCTTGCTCCTCTTGCAGATAAAAAAGACACTAAAAAGTTAGTAATTGGTGCCATGATAAAAGGTCAAATACAATCAGAAGTTATAGAAGATGTTCAGGCAGAACTTGACAAAAGTGGTGATAGTACAATAAAAAGAACATTTACTTTTGACCGAAAGACGGATATCGGTTTAATACAAATTGGAGATAGATATCATGCTTGTGTTGCTAGTGAAGACTTAAGACCACCAGAGGGAAGTGAATGTGAAAAGAGAGTAGTTAAACACTTTGATAAACCTAATTCCTTGCCAGCCCGATAGAAAACTAAAGAAAGAAAGAAATTGTTTAATGTTACTTTGTCATAGTAGAAAATAGGTACTAAGTCAAGGAGAACAGCAACAACAATATTAATATTAATTAATTTATTTTAGTGAGAGAATATCATTAATTAACTTTAGAATTTCTGATTTCCTTCTTTCATTGAAGAATACAATTTTTTCTATTATTATATAAAATACTACATAAAAACACTATAAGGAAAAATAATATATCCATTGAAAATTGATAAATCCTATTTTTATTGAATATACATCTCAGTAATAAATAAAACTAAGTCTGGAAAGATATGGGAAAGAAGTGCCAATTATCAAACAAGGGTGACACATCGATTTATTTAAATAGACCAAAAAAGAATCCATCTTTATTATAGGATTTTTTCTTCTCATGATTTGTTGTACTTTCTGCATGGATGGAGTCCTCTTCTTCTTCATGTTGTTCTTCTTCTTCTTGTTTTTGTTGTTGTTGTAAGGAGATATAATAATCTGTATTGCCATATCTCATTTTTTCACAATCATTTTGCTGAGGAGTTGTGTCTTTTTGAGTAACATTGAAATCTGTTAGTATGTCGTTTCCTGTACTGCATATGAATACATCTTTGCCAAGTCCCCCAGTAAATGTATCATTTCCTGGACCTCCTATTAGTATGTCATTGCCTCTATCACCATATAATCTGTCATTTCCTGTTTCACCTTCTATTCGATCATTACCTGCTTTTCCCCTTAAAACATCTCTTCCTCCATTACCAAAAATAGTATCATCTCCACTTCCTCCGCTAATATCATCTCCAGCTTCTTTTCCTGTTATTGTATCATTGCCATTCAGTCCTTTAATAATATCCTTACTTTGGGTACCTGTAATGTTATCTGAATTATCAGTTCCATTGATCTCATTTGCCCACGCTATATTTATGATATTATTATTATTATTATTATTTTTGTTGTTGTTATATTCATCCTTTTCGAAAATATCACCTTCTAAATTTAGTAAAAATATAAGACCTAAAACAGAGAACATATAAAAACCTGTATAAATAAAATTTAATTTTACAAATCTAATTTTTTTATTAAATTCTATCATTTTCTTAGTGTAGAAAACAACTACAAAGCAATTAAAAGAACTATTGCAATATTTTTACTTAAATTTTAGATAGAAAATTCGACAAATGTTTTGAATAGAATAATACCCTATAATAATAGATAATACCTTTTAAATAATCAATTTATTATCTGATTCTTGGTAATAATAAACAGTAAGTTGAATAATAAGTAATTAAAAATCTACTTCCAATCCAAACTCTAAGATAATATTTTTTATAACATAGAAGAAAGTTCAAGCTGTATTCTTTTTTCCGTATAGAACTTTTTACTCAGATGCAGATAAATGCAGAATATTGTATAACTTAAAGAAGACCCTGAACAATACAACAGGTATTTGTCGGCCGGCGATTTATTTTTAGTTTATTGATGAAGATATTAAAAATGGTGGTTATTGAAATTGAAATGATTTTAAATTAAAAGTTAAATTAATTAGATAGAGTTTTTTATATATCAAACCTCACTAGCGCATACTGTGAAAGTTTTGATCTCAAATTTACTAATAATGACAAGCATAATACTAACTATTGGAATTTTATCTAACCCAACACTCATTGCATTTTCTCAACAATCAGTAAGTATTACACCTGGAGCGCCAGATGAAGGCAATCTTGAACCATATGCTCCAAATGCAATTAATGTTGTGCCAGGAAGTACAGTTTCATGGATAAATGAGGATATTACAGAACACACAGTAACTGCTAATGATGAAGGAAGTAGTGCTGCACCAGCTCTTTTTGATTCAGGTCCAATACCTCCAGGAATGGCATGGGATAACATGTTTGATTCTCCAGGAACATTTGGTTATCATTGTGTAATCCATCCATGGATGACAGGTAGGGTCACGGTTGGCTAATTTAAAAAAACAATCTCTTTTTTAACAATTAGAATGAATTAAACGCAGTACAATTCATTATATAATATACAAGCAAACTAAGTATAAACAATAAACAATGTCCTAGAGGAATCGTTGTAACATTACAACCTAATACTTAAAAAATTTTATTTTGCTCATCTTTTGTAAAATTATTATGTATTTCAGCTAGTAATTTTATTTATAATTTATAAATATATTTCAACTTTCTAATGCTGTGTTCAAAGTTTTATTCATTAGTTAAGTAGAAAACAGAATTTTCTATTCAAACAATTGAATATTAAAAGTTTAGAAAACTAAAAAATA
>Ga0193741_1000589_pt1 | contig 10842 bp, 19 predicted proteins | sample L2s2metaG_FD_143059 | JGI IMG/M metagenome (GOLD analysis project Ga0193741, IMG submission 143059) | Soil microbial communities from a riparian zone of the East river system, Colorado, United States - L2s2 | ecosystem: Environmental > Terrestrial > Soil > Riparian zone | place: USA: East River...
TCCATTGTCGTCTCCTGTGGTTGCTGGTTTCCTGCTCCTGGGCAGGGGATGCCGCTCCTCACCGGAGCGGGCACCGCTGCTCAGATCCGTATCTGCGCCTTGACGTAGCGAAGGAAGGCGGCATTGTCCTTCCAAGCTTGCTTCGTGACTGGGCTGGCTGCTTCGTTCTCCTCGGTCGTGAGAGCCTCATCAAAATGTCGGGCCACCCGGTCGAGAGCGTAATACAGTGTCACCAGTTGGGACTTGGTGCCCTCGATTGTGCGTGTGTACTTCCTCTCGGTCATCAGCGTCTCCCTTTCAAAGAGGCCCGCAGCGTGGCCTCGGTCATCTTCGGCGTCTTCGGAACCTTCCAGCCCTCATCGAGCAACTTGCGGTAGTAGGCGCGGGCCTTCTCTATGTCCATCTCCATATCCACGTACTCGCTAGCGGAGAGGACGGCTAGGACGTGCATGTGGCCGTTGGTCGCGGCCTGGCGGAAGATAGCTTGTTGGGTCTTGTTGGCGAGATAGTGGACCGCCTCATCAGCGGCAGGCTTCTTCGGAGGCATACTCAACTCCTGTGGGGTGATTGGAGCGGCGACCAGGGCCATGGGGGACACCTGCCCGCCGCTCCCCGGCCCTCCCTTCCACGGTGCGAAGGTGTTGGGAGAGGACCGGAACCTAGAGCAACTTGAGCTCTGCAAGCTGGTGGAGGATACAGTCGCACGTCTCGTGGCGCCGCTTCCCTTCGGGGCAGACCTCAAACTCAGCGACGACTTGCCGAGCTACGGCAAGACCCTTCGGCGTGGGGACGTATTCACGAGAGTCAAAGTCATCCTCCGAGCTACCATCTGAGACTGGCTCATCAGCGCTCAAGGCATCAAAGCCAGCCTGCGTTATCCAAACGCAATCGTCTTTGCGCTTGTCGCCGTTCTCGGTTCCCGCAAGGCCTTTCTTGACAAGGCTCGACATCACCCCGGAGAAGCGGCGCGCATCCGGCGTTCCTTCCCAGGGGTTAGCGCTCCAGGTCCAGACTAGGTTATTGATTGGGTCTTGACCATCTTGATAGTCGCTGGCGCAAATCCCGCGCAACGCTTCCATTTCAAGTGGGGTCGTCTTGGTCATGGTAGTTCTCCGTTGGTTGCTGGTTTCCTGTCAGTGGACAGGGGATGGGCCTCCCCGGAGGAGAGGCCGCACCGCTGTTCACTCTCGCGTGAAGCTCAGAGGCTTGCCCTGGCGCTTACACAAGACTGCATATTCCATTTCATCCTTAGCCAGCGAGGCAAAGTCTACCTCGATCACCCGGTTGTACATCTTGACGCCGAACGCCTCACCGAACGTCTTGATCAGGGAGGCACGCAAGGTCTTGAGCCCATAGTCGAGGTCTGAGTGAGACTTGTCGAAGTTGTACATAAGGGAACTAAGACCAGGGCAAAGCAGGAGCCAGCCAACTTCCGCAGGGGTTATCGGCTCTGGGCTCTTGATCTTCCCGGATTTGATATCACGGTACATCTGTAGTCGCTGCTTGGGGGTCTGTTCCATCGGTAGTCTCCGTGGTTGCTGGTAAAGGGAACGGGAACGGGAGGAAGCACCACGCCTCCTCCCGTCTCGGACAACGCTGTCACCGCTACGTCGTCAGAGCTCAGTCAACGCAGTAGATCATCTCACAAAAAATCTGGAAGTGCTCATCGAGATAGGCCTGAGCCTCCTCCACGTTGCCTTCCGTATCTACCAGAAGGTTCTCCGACAGATCGTTGTCGATCCACTTGATCAACTTCTGAATGTTGCGACCGGCCACGTTGATGTCGTCATTCCCAGATTGCGTATCGCGGGCCGTCACGAGATACGTCCAACCCTTTGGCGCGATAGGCGGTTGTTTGCCGGTCCCTTGAGGAGCGTAGAGGAACTGATGACTGTGCTTCTTCATCACTGACACTTGTGTGGCTTTCTTAGCCATTGGAGTTCTCCGTGGTTGCTGTCTTCCCTACTCGATTGAGCGGGTGTCTCCCCTCCCCGAGGGAAGAGGAGCCAGCCGGTCAGTCGATGCGGTCGGCATCGAGGCAGCGGTAGTCGGAGCCGCCACCGCTCGCCAGAGCGAGGCCGGAGAGGACGGCGAAGGCAAGCAGGCTGAGGAGGATGTAGGTCATCGTAGTTCTCCGTGGTTGCTGGGGTCTTGTCTCCGTTCGGGACAAGGGATGGCTCTCCGCTCCCGAAGGAGGAGAGAGCGCACCGTTGTCTCGGTGGACCTTGTCCTTCTATCCGTTTGGACCGGACTAGAGAGAGGCCGTTCGCGGCGTTTCTATATTCTTGCGCCGCGCCCTACCGGAAACCAGATCGACGAGCTACCCGGAGAGAGGAGCCCCTAGGGGCTCGTCGCCTGCTCGCCTGCCTACCGGCTAGGGGGGACCGCTCTACTGGGGAGCTATTTAGGCGGCTAGTCCCGAACCGCCAGTCCAAGAAGTATCGCCGATTTCCCTCAGAAAGAAAACACTATTTGGACGGAACGGAACAAGAAAGCGACCGGGCCGGAGCTGGAAAAGAGTGTTTTTTCATCCGGAGGCCAAAAATTGTCGTTGGTAACCTCTTGATAACCTCCTCCTCGGCCTCCCCTGAGGGCGCGAACGGGGAGAGGTTCCCGACGCGGCTAGGGCGCCCGCTACCGAACCACCGCCCATCCCAAAAAGGAGCACAGGAAATGAACGCGAAGACCACACGCAACCTCCCCGTCAAGCACAAGAGCGCGCCACTTCCGGTCCGATCCGAGGCTGAGGAGTTTGAGGCGATGGCCGGTGCTGGCCTCGAGACTGTGACGCCTGCCGATCTTCTCATCCCTCGTCTCGACATCCTCCAAGTCTCCTCCCCCAAGGTCAACAAGAAGCGCGGAGAGTACGTCAAGGAGGCAGAGCCCGGCCTCATCATCGACCACGGCCTCAATGAGCTGTTCGCTGACGGGGTGTACTTTTGCCCCTGTGCTTTCCGCAAGGTCTTCCTAGAGTGGCAACCGAGAGAGAGCGGCGGCGGGCTCGCAGGCATCCATCAGCCCGAAGCGTCGGCTAAGATCAAGCGCGACGAAAAAGGCTACATGGACAACGGCAACATCCTCCAGGAGACCAGTCAAATCTACGGCCTCAACCTTTCGACGCAGACCCTACGCCAGAGCTTCATCCCGATGAAGAGCACGCAGCTGAAGAAGGCTCGTGGCTGGCTCAGCAAGGCCCTCGACAAGAAGCTCCAGAGCCGGGACGGGAAATGGTTCCAGGCTCCCTTCTTCTCCTCGGTCTATCACCTCACGTCGGTAGAGGAGAGCAACGCCAAGGGTGATTGGCACGGCTGGGCTATCAACGAGTTTGAGGACGGCATCATTACCTTCTGCGAGAAGAACGATATCGACTTCACTGAGCTGAAGCGCAAGGCGATGGCCTTCGACATGGCGATCAAGAGCGGCGACGCACAGCCGCTCGATGTGGGCGAGCGAGACGAGTAACGCCCATGGCGACGAAGACGAAGACGAAGGCAAAGAAGCCTCCGAAGAAGGAGAAGACCCTAGGCGCGGCGTTTGAGGACGCCGCGCGCGCGGCTAGGGTTCCGACCGAGGCAGAGATGGCCCAGCTGTACGCGCAGCTGGGCGAGGCCACCAAGCTGAAGGAGCAGGTTGCTCAAATGGAGGCCGATCTATCTGCTGCCAAGTCGGCGTATCACGAGTTGCGCACGTCCACAATCCCACGGACGATGCTCGACTTGGAGATGCCAAACCTCACTTGGCGGGACTACAGCATCAGCATCGAAGACTTCGTCAACGGCTCACTCCCGAACGACCCAAAGCTGCGGGAGAAGGCTATTGCGTGGTTGGACTCGGTTGGTGGGGGTGAGTTGATCACTACGGATGTGGGGGTCAAATTCCCCCGCACCCAACGCAAGGAAGCTCTCCAGGTCGCTAAGCGATTAGAGAAGCTAGGCTGGACGCCTAACGTCTCCTCCGGGGTCCACGCGCAGACGTACAAGGCGTTTGCCCGTGAGCGCCTACGCGAAGGCAAGGACGTTCCAGCGGACATCGGATTGTTTGTCGGTAAGATCGCGAAGATTGAAGCGGTCGCGTAGCTGAGCACTGGGGTCTGTCTCGCGTCCCCTCCTACATCGTTCACTCAGGAGGACAGCAATGATCATCGTCGGAGCCGGCATGGCCGGTCTTCTAGCCGCGGCCATGCTTCGAGACGAGGCCAAGGCAATCTTTGAAGCCCAGGAACACCTCCCCAACAACCACAGCGCGCTCCTCCGGTTCCGCTCGAATGTGGTCGGGGAGGCTCTCAATATCCCCTTCAAGCAGGTTACTGTCCTCAAGGCCATCGTCCCCTGGCGCAACCCAGTGGCCGATGCGCTTGCCTACTCGCACAAGACCAACGGCACGGCCCGGCTGCGCTCGATTATCTCGGCTAAGGGAGAGAGCGAGGCCAGGTGGGTCGCGCCGACTAACCTCATCGATCGGATGGCCCGTAAGATCAGCTGCCCGGTGTACATTGGGGCTCCCTACCTCTCTTGGAAGGCAAAGGAACAGGTTATCTCGACTATGCCAATGCCCAAGCTCATGGAGGTCCTAGGCTACCCCATCACTGAAGCCTTCGACCACATCCCCGGCCACAACATCGTCGCGGACCTAGACCGGGTGAACGCCTATTGTACCCTCTACGTCCCCAACGAGGCCCTAGCCTTCTCGCGCGTCTCGATTACCGGGAGCCGACTCATTGCCGAGTGCTACGGACGTAGGGAGCCACCAACTGAGGCTGACATGTTCGATGCCCTCAACATCGTCGGCCTCGATCAAGGCTGGGTGAAGAACTGGGAGATCAAGCAACAGCGTTATGCGAAGATCGTCCCCATAGACGAGAGCTATCGGCGCGGGTTCATCTCCTGGGCCTCTCGCGAACATAACATCTACAGCCTCGGTCGTTTCGCCACGTGGCGTCCGGAGCTGCTACTAGACGACGTGGTGAAGGACGTTCGCGTGATCCAGCGTCTCGCGGGCGGCGAAGAAAACGAGCGTTACCTCCAGACCCAGAAAGGGAACCTCAATGCGCGTTTCACTGCTTGACTACACCGGGGCCGGTTGCTCTGATCCGGCTCGCCACGCCGCCAACGTCCTCATCTTCACAAAGAACACACGACTGGAGATGGACCCTGACCAATGGGAGAAGGTCAACAAGATGGACCGGCTCCAGGTGGAGGAGGAGCTAGGCTACATGGCTCGCACTCTCCCTTCCTCTTGGGAGTTTGTGCACTACACCTTCCTCATAATGGGGGTGACGCGGGCCTTTACCCACCAGCTCGTGCGTACTCGGACAGGGAGCTATGCGCAGCAGGCGATGCGAATTGCTCCCATGGAACAATTCCGCTACGAGGTCGGGCCCAGCATTGAGCGTGATCAAAAACTTCAGAAGCAATACGATGCGACCATGCACATGATCGCTAGGGCCTATGGCTCCTTAGTCGAGCAGGGAGCGACGCGAGAGGACGCGCGCGGCGTCCTCCCGACCAATGTCTGTACCAACATCGTCGCTAGCTTCAACATGCGTACCCTCGCAGACCTGTTCCGCAAGCGAGTCTCTACGCGCGTCCAAGACGAGTATCGCCACGTGGTCACGCAGATGCGATCCGCAGTGGAGCGTGTCCATCCGTTCACCAAGATGTTCTTTAACCGGAACCTCGACACCGCCGCAAAAGAGTTGGAGGAGGAAATAGGCAAGCTGGGCCTTGAGGAGCACCACCGCCTCCAGCTCGTGAAGCTGATCGACCAGATAAGGACACTTGACTAATGGAACGGATCAGAAAGCAGATCGTGGTGATTGATCTCGATGGGACGCTGTGCGATGACAGCCATCGGGAGCACCTGGTCATCGCCAAGGAGTACGATGCGTATCACGCACTGCTGCGGGACGATGTGCCGTGGCCGGATGTGAAAGCCTATCTCTCCTTGCTGGGGCTCGACAGCGTGACCGTTGCTCTTACTGCGCGGCCGGAGACGTATCGGGCGGCGACGCACGACTGGCTCATCGAGCATGAGTGCGTCTTTGATCACGTCCTGATGCGTGGCAAGGATGACTTCCGGAACATCACAGAAGTCAAGCCGGAGCTTCTCAGGATGTTCCTTCAAGAGAATGATTACTCTCCGGAGGACGTTCTGGTGATCCTTGAGGATCGTGAACACATGGTCGAGAAATGGCGCAATCTCGGCTACCGGTGTTGGCAAGTGCGCCCAGGAGGATACTGAGGTGTTGAATAACGGCAACCTAGTCCTAGTCAAGCATTGGGTGCGCACGTTCGGAGGCAAGAACAAGCGGCCCGCTGGCCACGCACTAAAGACGCTAGGCGAGTGTATCGAGCTAGCCTTTGCGGCTGGGGCTAGCATGAAGGAGGTCCTAGCCACATGCGCCGCAGAGATTGAGAAGGCGGAGAAGAAAGGAGAGATCACCTGCAAGTTCAACAGGGACCAGTTCCGGGAGGAGATGGCCGATGTACTCATCTTGCTGGCGGTCCTGGCGCTCCATAACGACATCAACACTGATCGGGAGGTCACAGAGAAGATCGCCACACTGATGAGCCGAACGTGGGAAGTTGACCCGGATGGCGTGCTGCGTCGTCCTGGTCGTTTGAACTCATAGGAGAAGGAAATGAGACAGAGCGCATTCGCAAAGTCGAAGGACGACAAGGACCGCAAGGTGGCCGTTGAGTGCTATCCCCGGCGCAACTTTCCAGACAAGCCAAGTATCGCCATCTGGGATGGCTGCTCGAAGGACCATCTAGGGAGGGAGCACTGGACGTTCCTTCCCAAGACCCAGATCAGCTATGAAGAGAGCGACACCCTCAACAAGAACACCGTCATGGTTGTTGAGATGCCGTTCTGGCTCGCTGATGACCGTGGGCTCAACTATGAGGAGATTGACTAACATGGCCAAGATATATGTCGCAAGCTCCTGGCGGAACGCCTTCCAGCCAGGCATCGTCACCAAGCTCCGGAATGCGGGGCACGAGGTCTATGACTTCCGCGCTCCTCCTCACGGCCGGGGAGGCTTCCACTGGTCAGAGATAGACCCTGAATACAAGCAGTGGACCGCCAAGCAATACATCAAGGCACTGCGGCACCCGATATCTCAGTCCGGGTTCTACTCAGACTTCAATGCTATGAAATGGGCAGACACTTGCGTGCTCGTGCTCCCCTGCGGCCGGTCGGCGCACCTGGAGCTCGGCTGGATGGCCGGGGCCAAGAAGCGCACGGTGATCCTGACGTGGGACGGAGAGGAGCCGGAGCTAATGGCGCTCATGGCTGATAAAATTGTCTCCACCCCAGGAGAGCTGCTGGACTATCTCGCTGTCGCAGAAAAGATGACCAAGGAGGCCGTGGCATGAAGAAGAGAGAGCTAGCCAGCGGAGAGCGGATGTTCCAGAAGCTCAAGCCACGAGTGGACGAAGGCATCACCGCCGGTCCGAAGACCGTCCCTGAGCTCCTTCGGGCTGGAGCCGCTACCTACGAAGAACGCCAGAAGAGCTACGGCGACAACTACAAGCACTTTGGGACCGTGATGAGCGGCTTGTTCCCCAACGGCCTCACCATCAAAAGCAAGACGGCCTGGGACCGTCTCGGGCTCATCCAAAACTGCGTCTACAAGTTGGGGCGCTACTGTAACGACATCGAGAAGGGTCACCCTGACTCGGCCCACGACATGTCGGTATATGCGGCAATGCTGGAGGAGATGACCGGTGAATAAGACAGAGATACACGGCAACTATATGGAGGCTCTGAAGAAGGAGCACGCGTGGAAGCCTTATCCAAACTCTCACAGCGTCCTCTTGACCGGGGACAAGCGCAAAGGCTCTATCGGGGAGTGTATCCGGCACAACCTCAAGGCTCTGAGTCACAAAGTCGAGTCCTTTGACGGCGATGTCCGCTCTGAAGGAAGAAGATTGGCTCCCAATTACACCGCCCTTGTGATGTGCCACGGCTACACCCATCTTGGGTGGCTTGAGGATCAAGACCCAGTACAGGTTCACAAGCAAATCACGGTCAATCTCCTTGGCTCTATCATGATGGTCCAGAGCTTCGTGAACGCCACGCTGAAGAGCGAGACAAAGAAGGCCATCATCATGATCGGCTCGATGGCCCACAACAACGTGCTCAACGGCTCCTCGGTCTATTGCGCGAGTAAGGCCGGGCTGAACATGTTCGCGCGCTGTGCGGCCTGGGAGCTAGCGCCGAAGGGTTATGACGTCTTCATCATCAATCCCTCGAATACCGAGGGAACGCCGATGACCGAGGACACTATCCAGGGGCTCCAGCGCTATCGCGGCCTCTCGCGCGGAGAAGCGGAGGCGTACTGGGGTGCGGTTTTGCCAAGGGCCAAGTGGCTCCAGCCGGATAATATCGCGGACTTGGTCACGTTTCTCCTCTCTGGGGACGGCTCCTATCTATCCGGGGCCACACTCGACATGCCGGGAGGCCAGCGATGAAAGCTCTTCTGTTCGATACCGAGACGACTGACTTGATCAGCAACACGCTCCGGGACCTAAAGCACCAGCCCAGGGTCATCGAGTTCTTCGGCCACATCGTGGACGATAGCGGCAAGGTCCACGCCAAGCTGGAGTTCCTCTGTGATCCTGGGATACCTTTGCCGCCTCAGATTACTGAGATCACCAAGCTCACCGACAAAGATCTTAAGGGCAAGCCAGCCTTCTCCCACTATCTCCCGGAGATCAGGGCCCTGATGAGCAAGGCAGAGGCGGTGGTGGCGCACAACCTTGCCTATGACTTCCGCGTCCTCAACTTTGAGTTCGCGCGGGCCGGTAAGGAGGCCAAGTGGCCCGTGCGCCGTATCTGTACGGTGGCTGAGACGGAATACATGAAAGGCTTTCGCCTCAACCTTACCGCGCTCCACGAGGAGCTATTTGGCGAACCGTTCGCCAACGCCCACCGCGCGCGTGACGATGTCGCCGCGCTGACTCGTTGCTGGTTAGAGCTACGCAAGAGAGAGATCGTGTGATGATAAAGGCCATCGAGGTCTTCTGGTGCTTGATCGCTCTTGGACTAGCGGGCCTTGCTGGCTGGGCCTTGCGCAACGCGGTCAAGGCAGCTCTTGCGAAACGAAAGAGAGAGGTTGTGTGATGGAATCGTTGTGGCTGTACATCGGTGCTATGGTCTGCTTCTTCGCGGCCTTTGCTATCATTGCGAAGCAGGTTCAAGAAATGAGCAGGCGTGTCGAGTTCCTAGAGAATGCCCTCATGGGCCACCGGAAGAACCTAGAACGGCTTGCGCAGATGACGCAAGATCACATGCTTGAGCACAACAAGTTTGAGAAGAAGATCGACAACTTCAACGCAGCTGTCGAAGACTTCAACAAAGGGAAGCAAGCATGATCCGCATCCGCACAGGCTACTCCTTCCGCCAGGCCGTCGGCCATCTCGGGGAGGTCATCAGCAGACTCAAGGAGGTCGGCGCTACTCGCGCGCCGATTACTGACCGTGGGTCTACGTTCGCTTGGGTGTCGTGGGATGAAATGGCCCGGAAAGAAGGGCTCATCCCGGCCTTTGGGGTGGAGCTAGGCGTCAGTCCGTCGATCAACGCACCCAAGAGGCCCACGGTGGACCACTGGGTGTTCCTTGCCCGAGGGTCCATCGAGCCGATCAATCGCCTGGTCGAGTTGGCCACCCAGCAGTTCAGGTACCAGCCCCTCCTTACGGTTGAGCAGGCGCTGAAGGCGGCGAAGACCGTCTCAGTCATCCTCGGCAGCAAGCCTCAGGTCGATTGGACGAAGAAGCCGCCGAAGGGAGCCTGGCTAGGGGTGTCTCCGGCCACATCCCGTGGCCTCCTAGGGCTGGCGAGGAAGGCGGGCTGGGGGTTATGCGCTACCGGGGAAAACCGCTTCCCTAGGCCTCCGGATGAGGGCTGGTATGAGACCCTGGCGGGACGGAACGCGAACGTCCAGACGTTCCCGCAGCATATCCTCTCCCCCAAGGAGTGGAGGGAGAGCGTAGCGCACCTAGGTCTAGGGTCTAGAGAGCTAGGGGAGGCCGAACGCGCGTCGGCGACAATCCTCGCAGCCTCTACGGCTGTCCTAGAGAAGGCGGAGCTACCGGAGCCCCGGAGGCCGGCAACCCTACGCAAGCTCTGTGAGGTGGCGGCTAAGGACCTAGGGGTCAATTTGAAGGACAAGGTCTACAAGGAGCGACTGGACCGGGAGCTGAAGCTGATTACGGCGAAAGGATATGAGGACTACTTCTACATCGTGAGTGACCTTTGCCGGTGGGCGCGCCAGAATATGATTGTGGGCCCTGCGCGCGGCTCCTCGTGCGGGAGCTTGGTCTGTTACCTCCTCCGGATCACCACTGTCGATCCTATCCCGCATGGGCTCATCTTTGAGCGGTTTGTAGATGTGAACCGCAACGACATGCCGGACATCGATATCGACTTCAGCGACCAGCAACGTTCGATGGTCTTCAAGTACCTCAATGAGACCTATGGCACGGCCCACGTCGCGCGCCTAGGCGTCACGACTACCTACCAGCCACGCTCTGCTCTCAGGGAATGCCAGGCGGCACTCCAGCTCTCCCCTTGGCTCGTCAATGCGGTCAACGAGAGTCTGATCATACGCTCCTCCGGAGATAGCCGCGCACTCCAGGCCCTAGAGGATACCCTTCACGGAACGCCAGCGGGCAAGAAGCTCCTCGCCACTCACCCGGAGGCCAAGGTGGCGATGCGCTTTGAAGGTCATCCTCGTCACTACAGCCAGCATGCGGCTGGGGTCGTGGTCGCCAAGGAGGCTATCACCAAGTATGTGGCCATTGATCACCGCTCCGGAGCGGCGATGTGTGATAAGCACGA
>Ga0193741_1000590_pt1 | contig 10835 bp, 24 predicted proteins | sample L2s2metaG_FD_143059 | JGI IMG/M metagenome (GOLD analysis project Ga0193741, IMG submission 143059) | Soil microbial communities from a riparian zone of the East river system, Colorado, United States - L2s2 | ecosystem: Environmental > Terrestrial > Soil > Riparian zone | place: USA: East River...
CGTTTGTCCACATCCTTCCGTTTTAGGTGGACATGACCGCATAGGTCTCGAAAGAGACCTATGCGACCAAATGCACCTAAACGACGTAGCTGTCCGGGTTGTCCGAATTGACCAGCTTGGACAGATCGTTCATGAATACAACGAAACACATGAATTCGAAGACTTCGCGGTCTTCGTCCGAAAGGTCCGAAAGGTTGCTTTCGTTGAGATCGCCCGATTCGATCCGTTCGAGCAGATTGTCGATTCTGTTCGAAACGTCCGACAAGTCCAGGTTGTCCGTTCCGGCCCAAAGGTCGGAGTTGTCCGTTTCGACCGGAGTGCCGTCCTTGTCAGTGAACGTGGCGGTTCCGATGCTCTCGTTCATTTTGTCTCCCTTGTTGTGTTCCGTGGCGGTTAGTCACGGATGGCACGCAACGTCCCCTCATGAGACGCTACGCACCAATCGTGGCTAAGATCCCTTATGTACCAGATGTCCGTTTCCTCGCACGTGGATCTTGCGAGAGGTGATCATGATCTTGAGGGTGGGCGAATGCACCCGTTTAGCCCAATTGTCTAGATATACATTCCATTTCCGGATAGGTCCGGGTCTGAGATGTTTTTGGTGTTTCATGGTAATCCTCCTGTTTTAGGGGGACATGGAAGGTATTGTCCGTTTCGGGACAATACCAACCAAATCTGCCTAATCTAGGACGATTTCAGCGAACATGCGCATAATGTCCAGTGGGTCCGTTGTGTCCGACTTTGCCCAGTAATGTGGGTTTAGTACAGCATCGGGAAAAACGTTGGTGTTTGCGAAGGAATGCCAGATTTTGTACGTTCTGTCCGATTCACCCAGATATATGACGTTCTGGCGGGAATCAAACCTTTTGTACGCTACTGCTAGAATTGTGTAGCCTTCGTGCATTTGCCCTACCTGAACCATTTTGTACTCCTTGTCCGTTTTGGTAGGTAAGGCACCAATCGGACTCCTTTGTCCGATTAGCACCTTATCTATCAGAAGGGGAGGTACATGACGTATGTTGCGATGTGGGTGGAATTGCCCGAATCACGGAGGTATACCTCATACATGAGGATTGCCCCCAATCCTGCCAAAACCTCCACAATAAAGTGCATACAGAACGCTTTCGCACGAGATACGTTCTCATGTACCTTGTGCGGAAGCTTGTCCGGGTTTGCGCTATGCCTACCCATTTGGTCTCCTTGTCCGTTTTGGGTGGGTCACAGCCATGATCATCCTGGTTGGGATGATCATGACTGAAATCCCCCAAATGTCAGAATTCGGGAGGACCTGCACCATCCTTCGTCTTTGCGAACATTGCGTAAAAGATGAGAGATATTACGCTTGTACCGATTATGATGATTGGTAGGTAAAGAAGGTAATTGTCCATTTCGTACCTTTCTAGGTGGACATGACCGTATACGTACCTTTTGGGCACGTATACGACCAAATCTACCGAGTCATGAACTTACGACCCAATTGCGCGTCATGATGGGCTTGCGCCACAAATGACCGCTCTTGTCCGACATGCTCTGGATTGTGACCTTCGTGGTCTTGGACCTCATTCGCCACTTCTAGCCCGAATTGGGTAAGAAGGTTGGCGTATGCCCGCCTTAGGTGCTCATGGGCGTGTAGCACCGTTTCGAGCGCTACGAAGTCTTTGCGCGCTTTGAGCACTTCCTCCAACATGTCCAAATCGCGCTCAACGGTGGAAATGTTATGAGCCATGGCTTGTGTCATGGTTGATGCCTTTTGTCCGGCGTGTACTTCCATGATACACATTGTCCGTTTTGCCCTTCTGTTTGTTGACCTATGCCACGTTAGGCATATTTGGCACCATAAGTGCCTTTCGGCACATATGGCACCAGAAGTACCTAACGTGATGCTCCGTCCCGTAATAGCTCCTTTTCAGTGCTATCATCCAACGGTGTACTGAATGTCGGAATTGGCGGAGTTGGTACCTTCTGTGATGGTTTGGTGGTCTTTGCGGGAGTTGTCCGCTTTGCGGCAGGTTTGGTAGTTTTCGCAGGAGTTGTCTTCTTAGCCGGAATTGTGGGTGGTGTCACATTTGCCGGTGGTGTCCGATTTACCGCAGTTGTGGTGGTTGGTACCTTCGCGACTAGGATGCCCGCTGCGACCAACATTGGTGCATCTGTGATAAATATGTAAGCTATCGCAGTTGTCCAGTGTTGTCCGCTTAGGGTAACATAGTCGAAAATGTGCCAGCCTGAACCATACATGGCGATTGTCATGATTAGGCCCAGTATGCCATATACACCAACCTTTTGCACCCATCCACGAGGGTTAAAGTACGCAATTAGGTGAGATACGGCAAATGCCACAACGGGAGGAAAAACGGACACGATAACACTTTCCGCGTTAATCTGCCCAGACCGGACATTTGCCCAAATGCTAAATGACCCGCATAAGAGCAATGTCAGGGTTGCCCACCTTTTACCCTTTTGATGCCGTGTAGGTGGATTCTTCCCGTTTCGACTGAAAATCTCCATCTTTGTCTCCCTTCCTATGGGGAAGGCATAGATCGTCCCGAATGGAGATGCTTTGTCCCAATTTCTTAGGACTGCATAGCATCCGGTACGATCTACACCTTTTCTATAGGAAGGGGACAAAAGTCCCTGTTTAGTTGAGAATGTCCGATTTAGGAGAGTTACTAGCCTTTCGGCGTTCTGCCCGCCTATGGCAAGTGTATCATAACAACTCTGGCATTTTGGACATTTTTGACTGTGACTTGCATCACTTCGGTTTGTCGCAATTGCTGCAATAGAGCACAAAGCCGTCTTTGTCCATTAAAGCCCATTCGTGATCGTACATGTGCTTTCGGCATGCTTCGCACTCACTGCCGTCTTTGTCCAGTTTGAGCAGTTGGTCCTTTTTGATCACTTCTGGTAGGTTTTGATCCACGGTTCTCCCTTCATATCCAGATATATGTGGTCATGCCCAACTTTGTCCGCTTTGTTCCCTTTGCGGGACTTACACGTAGTTGAGCGTTCTGAGCATTGAAGCCCATTCCTCCCAAATGTCAGCGAGAGTCAGGCTTGCCCTGTCTTGCCACATATGGTAGCTTTCGACCGTTACCACGTAGTTTGTCACGAAATTGGCCATTTGGTTGTGAGGTATCCCACCATGGGTGAAACGATGGGTTACGTCCACAAGGATGGTGATTTGGGTGGCTCCGCGAAGCTTGTCCCAGTCTTCCACCCTTTCGGCCAGTTCGTTACGGATGAGGTGATTGTCCGCTAAGTCGAAAACGTTCATTATGCCCCTTCTTTCCGGGCATGACCACATATAACTAGATATGTTCAGGTTTAGACTGCCATGTCCATTTTGTGCTTAGTGTCCGATTTCTAGTAGTCTGAGCGTTGTGCCCCAAACCGTCCACCTTTGTGGAGGTGTGACCTCTTTTGGACATTTGTCTGGTATGTAGAGATCTAGGCTTTGGACCGTTTCGATGTAGTTGGTTACGAATGCGTAGATTGGACTGGTTCCGTCCTCTATGGCACAGTTTTCCCAGTATTCCCAGAATTCGGTGAATTTAGCCATTGCGTCCCGAACGATGGCGTCTGTGGCGTAATCTTCCAGTCTGGCCCAGAATGGCACCAAACGTCTGAATTCCCCTGCAAAGTCCGTATACTTCAAGTTTGTCCCCTTTGATAGGGACATGGCAGTCTAAATCCAAACATATCCGGTTTTATGTAGGTATGGCCCATCTTGTCCGTTTTGGTTACTCTGTCACGAAGTAAGTGAGATCTCCGCTTTTGTTGTAAAAGTCCATTTCTTCCCATTGGTCCGGATCATACCGAATGCCCGGATCGTTCCGAATGACGTTGATATCAGCCAAAACACCCTCATACTGTGATGCTTCGGACCTTTGCGCCCTTTTCAGCAGATCCTCCACATACCCGTACAAAAGGTCAATAGCCTCTGAAAACGTACTGCACTCACCGAAAACGGTCTGAACCGGCTCGAATGGTGCATCTGAGGACGAATCCTCCGGAACCCACCTAGTCTGACCAAAAGACCACATAATAGCCCTTCCCGGGCCATACCCACATAGAACCGGACATGTACGATGTACCCACTTTAGACTGACATGTCCCTGTTGTCCGTTTTGTTACAGTTGTCCGACTTGCCACAAGTTGTTCGGGCTTTCACCGGTTTGAACGATTGTGCCCGTTTTGGTGTGGAATCGGCACAGTTGCACCCATTGTACGATTACTTCCGATTCGCCCGGAATAACCTCAATGACCATTCCGATGCATACGTCCAGTCTGCGCCAGTCGTCAACTTCGTACTCTTCGTCCGTTGTGTACGATTCGCACAACATATACCCTACGCGGTCTTCGTCATAATCGTACCGCTTTACCAGGGTTCCTACCATAATGCCCATTTTGTCCCCATTTCTAGGGACATGTCAGCTTAGAGTGGGTACAGCGTGGTATAGTAGCTTTAGACCGGCATGTCCTTTTTGGCCTAGTAACCGCCGGTGTCGATCGTTTGGTACTGATCTAGGTGATACAGGTAACTTCCTACGTAAAGGTCGGGATTGCCCGTTACGCCATTTACGGCGCATTTGACCCTTCCGCGAGTTGCGCCCGATCCGATGAAATCGTCCACAAAAATCCACTTATGTCCGATTTGGCCCTCAATCTCCAGGTCCGAGTGCCTTGCTTCATCTTTGCGCACGATTGCGAAGTATTTCCCAAATTCCCGAGCTAGCACTGGAATTACCAATGATCCCGAAAGTCCGGTTCCTACCATTGTGTCGTATTGGACACTTTCGAGCGCTTTGCGGGCTTTGTTCACTACGGCGTCAATGTCCCGAAATGCCTCATTCAACCAGAATGAGTGGCTTTTGTAGGAAAATTCGAGTATTTCCATGTTACTCCCCTTTGTCCGTTTTGGGGAGGACATGCCGGTTTAGAGCTACTATACCCTGAGTTATCCGGAGATAGGGGGTTATGTCTGTTTTGTCCGTCTTACGGCATATGCGGCTGAGTGATCGCTATGCGCCTTCTGGCTAGATCATCCCGAATCGCCCGTGCTGTGGCGATTTGGTCCTCTACGTCCCGATGTGGGATGGCTAGCTCTACTTTGTGGATGATTGTCTCGAATGTGGTATCTACGGCCGTTGTGCTAAGAATGTCCCTTACGACCGACAAGTGCACCTTTGGCTCACTTGGCCACAATGCTCCCCATACATCCGTTACCTTCATGTCTGACCCCTTAATCCGTTTTGTCAGACATAACCCCTTAACCCCGGATAACCCCTTACATCCCTTCCCCACCCTTATGAAGTTGTATGTACCATTTGAACTAATATAGTTATTTTTGACCGAATGCATACACATATGTCCAATTTCTTAGGACTGCATACGCATACGCCCCTCTATGGGACTTTTGCCCCATATGCACGGGTCTGGAAGGAATGTGCTGTTCATCCTGGTTTAGACGGACATGTCCTTTTTGCCTTACTTGTGCCAAACGCCCCGTTCTGGGCTGATACGGGTAAATTTGCAGTCGTTTGGGGGGCTATCCTCCGTTACGGAGTGACATGTGCCATTTGACCGCTCTAGGGCGATTCCAGCCATTATGCCCAGTGTGAGCGTGAATGCGGTAAATATGACACATATGAGGATTAGTATGGCTTGTACCCTTGTGTTCATTTTGTCCCCAATGTCCGTTTCTGCGCCCTGGCGGGCCGAAATGTCGGACATGTCCGTTTAGACCAGGATGAACCGAACAGTCTGGGTTTAGACGGGTATGTCTCATTTGCCCTAGTTAGGGCAGAAGTTGAAGATTTGTCCGTTTGGCAACAAACACCCTAAAAGTCCACCCTCGGCCGTTTCGACCGTTCCGTCCCCTACGCCCGATTCCTGCATATGGTACAGAATGTCGCAGATTGCCCAACCTTGGGTGGGTTTGATGTCATATGACTCGATTTTCGGCATTTCCATCTTTTGTCCCCAGATGCCGCGAATCACACTAATTACCACGTTTGTCTCCTTTGTCCGTTTTGGGAGACATACCCGTTTAGACCCAGACTGTTCCAGATAGACCCACTTTAGACCGACACGCCCGATTTGTCTTACTTGTCGGTAATGTCCACAGTTTCCGAAATGCCCTCTTCGACCTGTCCGTCCCATTCGTCCAGAACGGTGTGAATGTCGAAGTTGTCGTCAATGTCGGCTTGGAACTCTTCGACCGTAATGTCGGAATCGCCAGATTCGCGCAAATACTCCGCGATGTCCACCTTTGCCCGAACCGTGTAGCTTATGATGATTTCCACCATTTGGCCCGGCTTGAGCACAGTGTCCAGAGTTATCCCGTTTTGAGGCATTTTGTCTCCTTTGCCCGTTTTGATAGGGCATGTCGGTTTAGAGTGGGTCTATCCAAGTACGTACCGGTTTAGGTGGACATGTCCCTTTTGAGGCTTTAGATCGTTTCGACCGAAATGATTACATTCTCCTCTTCGGTCGTATATGACCTGAAATCGTCCCCGTTTTCCTCTTCGTCCGTTATGAACTCTTTGACCGTTAGGGCCGAATCGCCCAAAACGCCCGGCTCTTCCCATTGGTCCAAAACGTCCGAAATGGCGACCTCATACACATATGTCACCTGACGCACGACTCGCACATTTTGCCCCCTGTGGAGGGGTTTGTCCGAGTCGCGGTCTTTGCCCTCTTTGGCCTCTATGTCCCAAATGTCAAGCTTGGTCATTTTGTCTCCTATGTCCGTTACGGGAGACATGTCCACTTAGACCGGTACGTACCATTCGTTACTCATATCACCTTTGCCCGGCATGTCTGTTTTGTGTGTTTAGTCGGTGTTGCGGTCTTCGTCCGGTTCGTACATTCCGTCCTGGTATGGATCACCTTGTGACCAGAAGTCACCTTTGAGCAGTTCGTCCACTTCGTCGTCTGTTTCCGGAATGTCGCCATTGTCCAGATCGTACACTGTGTCTTCTTTGTCCCATTCGACCGAAGGGTCGAATTTGTCGCCTACGCACCAAACGCACATAATGTCTCCTTAGCCCGTTTTGCTAGACATGCCGGGTAAGGGTGATACGAGTAACTTGTCGCTACTATCCGGTTTAGGGGTGCACGTCCAGGTTTGACCTAGATCGCGCCGATTTTGTATGGTTCGACCTCTATGGTGGTTTCGCGAAGAACGTCGGTAACCTCACCATTGTCGCCGATGAGGCATTCGCTCAAAATGAGCGTGTTGGCCGAATTGGGCATTTCGCGTATTACGTAGTATTTGCCCGCTGTGTCCGGAGTTTCGCAAAACTCCGTAAACATGACAACCGTCCCGATTTCGACCCTAAAGCCGTCTTCGTCCAGATACCAGGTGGTTTCCACGGTTTGTCTCCCTTGTCCGTTTTGTCGGACGTGCACCCTTAGACCGGATAGTCGCAACTGCACCACATGTACCCTTTGCCTGGCATGTCCGTTTTGCTTTACTTACATACCAAATGCCCGTTGGAGGAAGGTTTCGGTCGCTTCCTCCAGGTCTGGGCCGATGTAGAAGCTTTTGTCCGGTATGCTGAATTTGCCAACTTCGAGAACTTGGTACCCTCCGTCCACAAACGCCCTGAGTTGTACCAGAACGTCCAGGATTGTCGGGCTCATCGCTTCTGCCCGGAGTGTGAAGGTAAGTCCCATTTGCGGGATAGACCCTAGTTCGCCTACGTATGGCCGCTTCGTCATCTTTGTCCCCTTTGTCCGTTATGGCGGACATGCCAGGTAAGGGGCACATGTGGTGTTTGCCCGGTTCTGTCACTGTTTAGTTGTTAAGTAACGATTGGCCGGATTGTCCGTTTCTTCCCGCGTGTGGTCATTGTCCCGGATTGCCCTAGCTTCACCGGTTTGCCCACCTTCGGCGGATCCGCCCGTTCTGTGTAGTTGTTGTGCTTTTGAAGCACTTTCAGTCTACACTGGGGACCTTTGCCGCAAATGTCGGATTTGTGGTGGTATGTAGGTGTTAGTATGCCCTGGTATGGGCAGGCACGGACGGCATGTCGGATAAATACGGGCACAAGATGGCAAAAGGGACATTGATCTGTGACCTGGGTCACACCTGTCCTAGTTTGCCCACCTATGGTGGCAAATGTCGCTTTTGTGAAGCCGGATATTCCCGACATAGCCGGGCATACCGGACTGTGACATGGGTCACATGTCCATAATGTGGCTTTTGCGTGCACAAACCGGCATACCCCGCATATGCCACATAGGGGGTAAAACGGGCACTGGCCTGCCCCAGGGCGGATTTGCCCGGATATATCGTATATGGGTGCAATGCGGCTAATGTCCGATATGTCGTTTTGTAATTACACGAGTGTCATTTCGGGCATAGCACACAAACCACACCCATGTAATTACACGGGTGTAGTTCGGACAATAGCCACAAAGCGGACATGCCTACCATGTACCCTATATACGGGCAAAAGGGACCCTGCCCGGCCCCCATCGGGACAAAACCGACATTTGGTGCAAAAATTAGGGACAATCTCGGACATTTTAACTATATTATCTTATATGCACATAAAACGGACATGAGGGATGGTCTAAAAAGATGTGGGAGCTTGAAACAGTGTCAGTAAATTTACACTAGTTGAAGAGTTTTTTGAAATTGTTTTTCAACTATCAAGATCATTAGCAGGATACATATAGCTGACATGCTTGTCAACCCTCTAAAACGGGGAGTATCATCTCGGACATGGACGACTGGGATGCAAATGCAGCGCTGACAAACCTCACGATGGAGAAGGCGCTGTCAGACCTAGGTAACCCCACTGACGTCGCCCGCAGACTTTTCGAGGAAAACCTTCCGCTTGCTACCATGGCGATTTGCCACTTAGCTACCAGATCAGATTCTGAGGCAATCAGATTCAATGCAGCTAAGTATGTAGTTGAACGCACTATGGGTCCGTCCGAGAAGCAGGACAAGCCTGAAGGTCGCCATGTTTGGGATGACATCTACGATGAGGTTGTGGAAGACTTGAACGCACAAGCGGAGGGTTATGCCAATGGGATGTAACTTGCTGGAGGATAATAATGGCCGTTAAACGTGCCCTTCGCGGTGACAACGTCATTTACCGCAATGCCAAAGGCGAATCTATGGCAGTTATTGTCACAGGTGGCCAAGGGGATGCACCTGCTGCGCCAACCATCGTAGGATCTGCATCTGGCGGAACTTTGGCCGCAGCTACCTACATTTATCGAAACACCTACGTAAAAGATGGTGTAGAGAGCGCACTCAGTGCATCTTCTAACTCTTACGTTGCAGGTGGTGCTACCTCGTCAGTAACGATTACCTGCGTAACCGTAGCTGGCGCGACTTCGTATAAAATTTATGGACGAACTGGTGGTTCGTTTTTGCTTCTTGCCACCCTTACTGCACCTACCGTAGCTTTCCTAGATACTGGTTCGGTTACCCCAACGGGGGCTGCACCAGCAACTAACTTCAACGTCACCTTCAGATCTCCGTACACTGGTCATCCTGAAATTACTGGTGTTCTACCAGGACTTGGGGCTAGCCAATACCAAAGGATCTGACATGGAAGGCGAGTAGAACATGGAGGAAGGCTAACATAAGACTGAACTGGGTGCGGGGGAGGCGAGTCTTATAGTTAGTGGCGGTGGAGCATGGAGTACGTTTATATAGCTTTTATAGCAATGATAGGTCCGGTGATTCTATCAATAATTAATGGTTACCAACGCAAGCGTGACAAAGAAGAAGACTGGGCACGTCAGGACTTGGTAGCCGCCCGCGTTGAAGAAGCAGCGCAAAAAGCAGTAGAAGTTGCCAAACAAGCTTCGGTAGCCGCAAGACTTCTTTTGCAAGAAAATCGTCGGACGGCTGAGTATAATTCAGTTACAAATGGAAAAATAGATGCGGTAGCATTGCAAGCTACCGAAATTCATGAATTAGTGAATTCGGCTATGTCCGAAGAAATGCGTCGGAACATGGAATCTCAAGAGGCAGTGCTACTAGTTCTATTAGAACTAAAGGAAGTAAAAGAAACTTCTGGATTAGGAATTTCGGAAGATCTCATTGCACGTATTGAGGCGACTAAATCTACCATTTCGGACTTGAAGACAGCACTAGTCGACAGAGCCAAGGCGGCCAAAGCGGCTGAGGTAATAACGAGGGAGTAGACATGCCTTGGCTAGCCCAGAATTTAGGCCACATTCAGATTTTCTACGTGTCTGGGTCTAAGATTAAGGTGAGACCAGGCATAATAACTAGTATTGTTAGCGGACAAACCGTAAACGCCAGAGTTGGACATACCTCTCAGACGTTTGCCTCACTACCTCGGCGGACGAATCCGATTGCCCAAGTGTACCCTTGTTACATTCCGATGTGAAAGATGTGACATGAGCCCAGCTACTCCGTCCGAGATTGCTGAATTCGACCAACGGATGGCACAATCTGAGACCGACTTAGCTGAGTTGGTCTCAATTTGGTCGAGCACCAGCCAAAATGAGTATGAGTATTATCGGTTGGTGGGTTTCATTGCGGCGTTGCATGATAATGTTGAACCCGAAGCTTTAGCTGAAATGCTTGGAATTGCTATTCTGCGCCTGGCTGCTGTGGGCTTTCCCAACTCGATACAGGGAGCGCATCGATGACTATCGATAGAATACTTTTCCTCGTAGCTGCAATTTGTTGGTTTATTGGAGCGATGCGAGCGTTTTTTGGTAATTCGCCGGATACCAACTCAAGCATTGGTCGCATTGACTGGTGGTTGATGGGTGCCGCTTTTGTTGCGTTAACGTTTGTCTTCTGAAGTCATATTTCTCGAGAATTTTAGGTA
>Ga0193741_1000591_pt1 | contig 10810 bp, 18 predicted proteins | sample L2s2metaG_FD_143059 | JGI IMG/M metagenome (GOLD analysis project Ga0193741, IMG submission 143059) | Soil microbial communities from a riparian zone of the East river system, Colorado, United States - L2s2 | ecosystem: Environmental > Terrestrial > Soil > Riparian zone | place: USA: East River...
CTGGCTATTGATTGGTAGGAGCATTTGAAGAGCTTGGGATGGATGAGATAAAACAACAATATGAGACCAACTTCTTTGGAGTAATAAGAGTAACCCAAGCTGTCATTCCCATAATGAAGGAACAAAAATCCGGAATAATAGTAAATATAAGTTCAGGTGCTGGTAGATTTGGCTACCCCGGTGGCTCTGCATATGTTAGTACCAAATTTGCGTTAGAAGGCCTTAGTGAGTCTATGGGTTACGAACTTGATCGTTTTGGCATAAAAGTTGCCTTAGTGGAACCGGGATTCGTTAGAACTAACTTTTCCAATGTAATAGCAAAGAGATCACAAGAGCCAAATTCGGAATACTCAAAAATGATGAAAATAATGGCTAGAAGAATCGAGGATATGAGGCAAAATAGCTCTTCACCAGAACTCGTAGCAAATGCAGTATTAGAAGCAGTAACATCTGAAAATCCTAATCTGAGATATCTGGCTGGAAAAGATGTTGAGCAATGGATAGAACAGAAGAAGAAATTATCAGATAAGGAATTTTTTAATATGATTAAAGAATCCATGTTATGAAAAAGAGAAAATTTTCTGTCACAGACACTATTTCAAAAAGACTTGTGAATATGAATTGTCCAAATTAAAACCACCAATTATGGATCTTCTGTAAGCATTAGTTTATTTAGTTCTAGTAATTGTTCAAATCTTCGGCCGTCGGGATTTGATTGAATATTGTAGCGGAACATAGTTACATTGTCTAATTTTCAGATTCTTTTTAGGGGTGACCAGGTTTCACAAAGCTACTATACGATGGGACCAAGGGGAGTTGAAATTGCATGTACTAGGGTTCTACTATCTTGGTATTTGACCTTTTAACATAAAAAATAACAGAATTAGAAGAAACTTTTTCTAACCAATATTATAGCAGAACATGCACTGGAATTCTAAATGCTATAAGGACAATAATTATATGAAAGCAGATCAAATTATTTAGTGGGTATTATTCTTCGAAAAAATAAATCACGCAACGAACTTAGATCCTAGTCTGGACAAAGTGCGGAACCTAAGCATTTATTCGGCAGATTTGCAATTCTACCAATGTTCTCGTTTTCTTCTGACACTGTGGGTGACGGTGTATATTGTGCAATGGGATTTGAGCCGGTCGCCTTTTCAACATTTGTTGTATTGATTATGTTCAGTCCTTTAATATCAGGATCCGTCATACCTTGTGGAATTACGTACGTAAGCATCACACCAGAAAGGATTGAGAGTATCCCTGCTACTACGATAAAAATCGTTAGGATGCCTCTACCCATTTATTTCAACTCTGAGGTGTTTGGTTCTCCATGTTTTGATTTTGTAATTTGATATTGTCTTAAGAACGAAGTATCTAGTAAGATATTCATTTTAATAGCTCCATTTTAATTATTTTTAGCTTCACAAGTTATAGATGGTGAAACTAACACTTTAAGTCTAGTAAGATGTCTTGTTTACTAATACCAAACCATTGGTATATTTGATATTAGAATTTTATTTCGCTGTTTACCCGTCGGGATTCGGACCGTGCATGTATTCGGGTTATCGCATGACATTTAGATTTTTATTAATAATAAAGGACTTATCTAGCGAACAAAAACCACGAATACTAGAGTTAATTCATGAAAGACTTTTCTATTTTTGAGTGATATGTTGTTCATGAGTGTTGAAGAAAATATGAAGTTGATGAAGACTTTAGATGATGCATGGAATTCACAGGACTGAACTTTTGGTGAACGTCATGCTGATGACGTGATAGTGAGATGGCCCGGTCAGCCACCTACTATAGGAATAGAAGAGCATAAAATTGAGGGAGAGTATTTTTTCAAGGCATTTCCTGACAATCATGTAGAGAACAATCCGTATAAGGTTTTCTTCGGTCAGGGCGATTGGACTTGTTCGATAGCCGATTTTACAGGCACCCACAAGGGTCTTATGAAGGGTCTTGATGACGAGATGATTCCAGCTACAAACAAGAAATTCAAGATAGATTTCTGCACGGTCGCTCGTTGGAAGGACGGTAGAATTGTTGAGGAAAATCTATTCTATGATACGGTCGGAATGATGAGACAACTTTGTTTGACGTAAATGATAAACAAAGGAAATCTGAAGTCTAGTATCAGAATTGGATTTCACAAAATCATTTGAGATTACATTAATTTTTGCTGTCTGATCTCTAACCAAAATAATACGCTGTGATAGAAACATAAGATAAAATACTATAGAACAAAATTAAGTATCTGTAGTAAAAGGTAAAAAGAATTACTTCTTCTTTGTTTCAATGCTGGCCTTGAGGGCCTCAAGAAGATCCTTGGTGGGCTTTGTCTCCTTAGGAGCAGATGAAATAAATTTTTTCCCTTTACTCTTTGCCTCTATAAGCTTTCTAAGTTCTTGAACATAGGTGTCGGAATAATCACCAATATCAAATTCCTTGCTGCGATATTTTTGCACCAGTATTTTACCAAGCGAAAGTTCTTGCGGGTCTAGTTTTGACTTTGTGTTCCCCATTTCTGGTATTTCATCTACGGGTTTCATGTCATCCAGGTAATTTAAGACATGCATAACAAGACCCCTCTGGTAAGGCCTCAAGGCTACCACGTTTTCCCTGTCTTTAAGAATGACCTTACCTATGGCCACCAAGTTATTATCGTTTAATATTTTCACTAAAAGTGCGTAAGCCTTTTCGTTTCCTTTTTTTGGGTCAGTGGCAACGTAATAACTGTTATCTATTAGGATGGGATCGAGTTCCTTGTATTCGATGAATTCCTTAATATCTATGGAATGACTTGTCTTTAATTTTACCTTGTTTAGCTCTTCCTTTTCGAATACTATGTAATTGTCTTTTTCGATTTCATAACCTTTTTTTATTTCAGAATAAGGAACTTCTCTTTCTTCCTCTGGACACCATTTTTTGTATCTAATTCTGTGACCCTTTTCACATAATTGATTAAAGACGTATTCTCTGCTGTTTGTTGCCGTATATAGTTTAACCGGGATATTTACAAGCCCAAAGGAGATACTACCTTGCCATAAGCTTCTCGCTGGCATGTATTATAGTTGTGGTCAACAAAGATTATAACAGCTCACCCATACTTTTGTTAACCTTACAATATAAGATTCTATTAAACATAAAATAATAACACACCACTAAATAAAAAATTTAAGATGCATATACAATACAATTTTGATTAGAAATTCTATCTTTTTTCGCACGTTTTAACTAAAACTTTCTCTCGAGATAATTTAATACACTGAAAAGTATAGCTAGAATGATATTAAGTAATGTTTGCTTGGCTAGTTGTATTATAGTCCAATTCCCATTCACCCGCTTGAATCCTTTTCATTAAATCTTCCAATTTAAAATCCATTATGCCTGCAGCTTTTAAGTCATCATCTACTAGTTTCTGAACATTTAACGTTATCTGAGGCAATATCGATAATTTTAATTCTAAATGCATTTAATTTATTTCTATATAATTTGCCTTTAAACATTATTTACTGCTCTGGTAAAGCTATGTCTTAATATCTTAAATAACTTGATCACAATAATAGTGGTGCAGAAATTAATATTATTTTTGGTCTATTTAGAAATTTTCTGTTTTCGAATCCTATTTCACTTGGTGTTTGACCACTTTCTCATCCATTGCATTAGATTAATTACAGATTCTACTAATTCTTGTCCCTTAGAGGTAAGTTTGTATTCTACTCGAGGAGGTATCTCATTGTATGCTAGTCTTTCTAATATTTTAGCCTCTTCTAATTCTTTTAATCTGCGAGCTAGCGTCTTACTGCTAAATCCTTTCAGTAATTTTCTAAATTCCTTGTATCTTACTGGCTGTGTGGAGCAACAAAGTGGTATTAACATCTCTATCGTTCCTCTTTTAGTAATTAACTTCCGAATTTTAGCCGTTTCCTTCATCAATATGGCTGCATTATATCCCTCAAAACTGCACTCATTCTTATACATCGGGAGTTGGTTTCCTCCCTGTCCTTTTGTTTCCAACATGTCACCTAGTTTACTAAAGTATTCTTAATAACTTAAATAGTTTCTGTAGTAAACAATAATGATATGAAACAAGAAACATTGAAGGCAAAAATTAAAGAACGATACGGCAAAATTGCCTTAGAAGGCAACTCAGAGAGTTGCTGCGGCCCAGAATGCTGCAGCTCTACTGAAGCCGATTCTCAAATGTCCTCAGTTGCCGTTGGTTACAATGGCGTCGCATTGGAATCTATACCAAAGTCATCAATACTTGGTCTAGGCTGTGGAGCCCCAATTAATTTCGCTAATTTGAAAACAGGAGATGTTGTGGTAGATTTAGGCTCAGGTGCCGGAATAGATGCATTCCTAGCGTCAAGAGAAGTTAAGGGCCATGGTAAAGTGATTGGCATAGACTTTACTGATGAGATGCTACATAAAGCAACTTCAGCTGCCAAAGAAAATGGATTTACCAATGTTGAGTTTCGAAAAGGAGACATTGAAGATAGCATTCCTGTTGAAGATAATTCGGTGGACGTCGCAATAAGTAATTGTGTTATTAACCTAGCTACTGATAAGGTAAAAACATTCAAAGAGATATATCGAATTTTAAAGAAAGATGGTAATGGAAGAATGATAATTTCTGATTTAGTAACAAGCAAAGAAGTTCATGAAGAATCAGTCAATGCAGAAGATTGGTGTAGTTGCATTGATGGTGCATTAACAAAGGAAAATTACATTAACAGCATAGAAGAAGCCGGATTTCAAAATGTTAGGATTTTGAATGAAAAGACATACATGGAACCAGATAACAAAAGTGATAGAAAAATTACAAGCGTAGTAATTCGAGCAGTAACAAATTAATGAAATTCTTCAAACGAGAACCTGTAAAGTCAATTCTGTTTGTCTGCGTAGAAAATTCAGGTAGGAGCCAAATGGCCGAAGGATTCTTCAATAAATATGCACATAAAGGATACGAGGGTATAAGTGCCGGAACAAAACCAGTTTCACAAATCAACCCAATTGCAGTTGAGGCGATGAAGGAAGCTGGAATAGACATTAGTAACCAAAAATCAAAGGAGCTAACAGATGATATGATTCGTAATTCCTCAAATATAGTAAATATGGGCTGTATGGAAAAAGAATCATGTCCAACCCTTTTCTTGCAGAATTTGCTTGATTGGAACATAGAGGATCCAAAAGGTAAGCCTATTGAAAAAGTGAGGGAAATAAGAGATGAAATTGACCAGAGAGTAAAAGAGCTTGTTGCAAGTATCAAGATTTACCAGTAAATTAACAACAACTCAAAAAAAATTTTTTGCTGAACTTGTTGGCACATTCATAGTAGTAACATCCGCTACGGGTTCTGTTGTTATTGACGCAAAACTAGGAGGAATATTGGGAATTCCGTTTATAGCATTTGCTCCTTTTGTCGGTGTGGCAATATCTGTTTACCTTTTTGGTAAAGTTTCTATGGCTCACTTTAATCCTGCTGTTACTATAGGTTACTTAATCACAGGACATCTACGAAAAAATCTACTAGCATGGTATTTTGGTGCCGAAATAATAGGTGCTTTACTTGCAAGCCTTTTTGTAAAGTATGTTATTGGAACGGAAGCTAATCTGGGAGCCAATTCTCCAAATTATGATTTTCCGATTCCTTTTATTTTCGGGATAGAAGTTTTGGCTTCCGGACTATTAATGGCTGTTATTTTTGCAGTCGTTCTAACAAAAGGACTAAGAGGATTTAGTGGTATTGCAATTGGTGGAATAGTTGGGTTGGATATATTCTTCTTTGGACTTATTTCGGGGGCTTCAATGAATCCAGCTCGCTCATTAGCTCCAGCTCTACTATCAGGTAATCTAGCGGATTTGTGGATATATTGGACTGCTCCTTTTATCGGCACTTCGTTGGTTGCTTTTATGCTAAGAAAAATAATAAATCCAAAATCAATTGAGAATTCATAAAATAATTATTTATGTATCTGTTCATGCACATAAGGTCTGAAGCCGTCGGGATCCGATTGAATATTCAATCGGAACTTTTTCTTAAATTCTAAATGGTAAGTCGGTTCTATTGTTACTAATATAACTACAAGTTTACAGTATATTAATTTATTTATTCATTACTTCTTGAGAAGGATTAAAGACAAATTAGTCCCTAGAAAAGGACTTGACCTAAAGAAAATGAGAAACCTAATAAGGGAATGCAAAAGTGAAAATATTTCATAGATCAAGAGATCAGCAGTATGTGATTTATGTCTAGTTATCAAAACCTAATAAGCACAGAATACTTTAATAGTATATTGCATTAAGAAGCCTATGTCTACTAACACTGTTCATTTACATCGTGTACTTACAGCAAAACCAGAGAAAATTTATCGTGCTTTTCTTGACCGTGATGCCATGGCTAAATGGTTACCACCCAATGGTTATACTTGTAGCGTTCATCACTTGGATGCAAAGGTAGGAGGAACCTACAAGATGTCTTTTACAAACTTTACCACTCAAAAGAGCATGTCATTTGGTGGAGAATACCGTGAGCTGGTTGAAAACGAACGCTTACGTTATACGGATAATTTTGATGACCCAAACTTATCTGGGGAAATTCAAGTAACTGTAACCTTGAAGAAGGTTTCACTAGGAACAGAAATGACCATAGTACAAGAAGGTTTGCCCACTGTCATTCCTCTTGAAGCGTGCTATGTAGGCTGGCAGCAATCATTGAATAATCTAGCAAAACTAGTTGAACCTGAAATCCCAGAGTAAAGTTAGATTTTCTAAAAAAATAACTTAATGCAATTCGAGTAAATTATACAGGTCTTATGAATGATTCAATATGTGTTCTGGTCACTAGTAAGGGCTTTGATTGATTACATTAAAGCCTTACAGGCCAGTCGGGATACGACTGAATATTGTAGCAGAACTAGATTATGATTATTTCAGTTCGTCAACTATTCTTCTCGTTTCATCCAGACCAAATGCTTTAAGAGTTGTAACTCGCACATTGCCCAACGCGCCGGTACCTAAGGAAACTGACATCGCTATTTCATCACTGGGTAATTCTGCAGTTACTATTGCATCGTATTGTCCAAAAGTGTAAAGAATATCAGTTAGCTTGCCACCTCTCTTCTCCAGATACAATTTAAGAGATTCAGCCCGCTTAATAGTGTCTTTAACATTTTTTATTCCCTGATCTGTCCAATTTAGAAGTAACACGTATTTACCCATGTAATCCATATTACTTTAAAGTATTTATGGTTAGCCTTAGCCTGTTGCAAATTTGCCTGCTCAAATCCACTTGTGTTCGGCCGTCGGGATACAACTGAATATTCAATCGGAACTATTAGTTGTGTGTCATAATTGAACTGTTGTGAATTAGGATTTAGACTGATGTAATTCCCATGCTTTATATATTAAAATTAGATTAAATATGAGAATATGAAAGGATATAAAACAGGGATCGAAAAAGACACCATAAATAACACCAACTTTAGGAAAGTTTTGTACATTCCAAGCATATTCAACTTGTTCTGATGAGTCTGTCACCTGGAGAGGAAATTGGAGAAGAAATTCATTCTGAAAATGATCAATTCTTTCGTATTGAAGGTGGTCATGGAAAATGCATTATCGACGGTAACGAGTACGAAATCAGGGATGGTGATGCAATCATAATCCCAACTGGAGCAAAGCATAATATCATTAATATTGATGGACAAGCAGATCTGAAAATGTACACACTTTATGCCCCACCCCATCACAAAGACGGAATAACAAGATCTACTAAAAAGGAAGCAGAAGATAACGAGGCAGAATTTGACGGAAAGACAACTGAATAATATGTTGAGTGTAGATGCTTAAAGAAACGTACTAACTGTTCCTAGTACAACTCATTTCTCCTAAATTTTCGCTTTAATGGTTGATTCTCTTAAATAGTTCCTATAAAGAATTAGTCCAGTTTCATTTTTTGATATAGTTTCTTAAACTGGTGATAGGAATTAGAATATCTTTCATCCGCAAGCATATTCTGAACGAAGGCATCTTGATAATATTGGATTAATGTGGGTTTCATATATGATATCATTCTTCTATCAGTGATCACTTTTGTATTGATAAGAAAAGATAACCAGTCTACAGTATTCAATATCCGTGAATAAAGTTCTTTCCTCACTTGATCATCTTGAGAGCTTGAACGTAACTTGGACAATTCTCGATCCAGTTGGCGGATATCGTTAAAAATAGTTTCTGTTACCCTAATTTGGTCTAATTCCTTCGAACGCTTGAACGTTAAGACTGTATAAAATAGTGCTACAGCATATATTATTGCAACAATTATCTGGATATAATCCGAAGATGTTAACAGCATTTAAATTCTGGAGATCCAATCACATTTTTATTCCTTCGGATTTCATAAGCTGTAAAGTTTGATAAGACGGGGGAATAAAATGGATATAAAGTAAATTTGATCACACTAAAGAGACCGAAATAAGCTTTAGACATTAAGATTTGCGTATATATGATTTAATTTTTTCCTTCATCTCGGGAGTCATTATCTCTTCTTCTTTGTAGCCATGGTCTTTGACTGCATGTTCTGCTGCATTCCTCATAATCTCTTCTTCTGTTTCTCCTTGTACAACACAATCACAATCCCTACCAACATCTCGACATGAAATTGTATACATACAAGGTTTCATACAAATTACGCACTTAAGTTTTTACCTTTATTTGTCTGAATATTGAGTCCTGTTCATATCGGATGACTACTTGCAAGTATTTTTGTTATAGAAATAAAAAAAATTAGTAAATAGTCCTATAATGCAAATAGATACTAGTAGTCAATTTAGAACTAAGGTCTTGAGCCGTCCGGAATGGTATTGTTAACAATGCGGGTCCACGTAGTTATTGAGTCTTAATTTTTGGTGTGTTGCATTGCCCAAAATATAAAGCGTATAAATCAGCAGAACAAAACTATATCATGAAAATCGGAATAATAGGATCCGGCGATGTAGGACGGAAATTAGCAGATGGTTTTATAGAACTTGGAAACCACGTTAAAATAGGATCACGTGATCCGAATCAGAGTAAGATTACTGAATGGATAGACAAACACGATAAAGAAAAAGCATCATCAGGAACATTTGCAGAAACAGCGAGTTTTGGTGAACTCGTTGTGTTAGCTACTTTGTGGGAGGGAACAGCTGATGCGATACAACTGGCAAATCCTACAAACCTCGCTAAGAAAATTATTATTGATGTAACGAACCCATTAGACTTTTCTAAAGGTATGCCACCAACATTAGCCTTAGGCCACACAGATTCTGCTGGAGAGACCGTTCAAAGAATGTTACCTGATTCCAAAGTTGTAAAGGCTTTCAACATTGTTGGAAATCCTCATATGATACATCCTGATTTCCCTGGTGGGAAGCCTACTATGTTTATATGTGGAAACGATGGGGAAGCTAAAAAGTTTGTAACAGATGATATACTTTCAAAGTTCGGATGGGAAACAATCGACATTGGTGCGATAGAAGGCTCTAGGGTTCTAGAACCAATTGCACTACTGTGGATATTACACTACTTCAGAACCGGTAACGGAAATCATGCTTTTAAACTATTACAAAAATAAGTGATCTAAAAAATATAAATTTAAAATGCAGATTTCGGACGTCGGGGTCAATCTTATTTTTCAGATTGATCTAATTTAGAATTTCTAATTTCTTTATATAGAGATCTTTACTTGCTGGAATATTGGAGTAGAAATTAATATCATTTTTGTTATATAGAGATCTTTACTTGCTGGAATATTGGAGTAGAAATTAATATCATTTTTGGATTATTTGATATAAACCGTTCATTGAATCTTACCCAAAATGACTGCGACCAAAATGACGCTTAAGATCACTATGGTTATCCCAAGGATTAGACGTCTGAATGCTATGAGATTCAATTTGTATTCCTTTTTATTTACCTCACAGTTAATACCGGACAATTCGCGAGCCTTACCACATCTGACGTAACACTGCCTAATACTAAACTCTTGAGTTTGGATCTTCCTCTGGGTCCAACAACAATTAAATCTATATTCTTATCTTTGGCGTAGTGTGCTATGGCATCGGCTATTTTACTTGAAGCGATAATTTCAGTCTTGACTTTTACAATCTTTTCTATATCCCCATGTTTGTGTATTTTTTCCAATATTTTTGAAAGGTATGCTTGCGCTTGCTTCTTAAAGTCGATTACATGACTTTGAGGAGTTGCAGTGTCTAAATTGGTATGTGTTCGGACCACGTAAAGGACTACTAGTATTGCATCATAATCTATTGCAATTCTAGTTGCATAATCGACTGCTTTATCTGCTGATTTACTGGATTCATGTATGGCTACAAGAATTTTGGAAAATGTTTTCTTTCTCGCTGTTTTATCCGTTATCAACTTGCTGCCTTATTTTTGTCGATAGCTCCTAAAAAGTGATCCGCTTGTGTGACCGACATTACTAAAAATCACTCAAGAATTTTATATTACGGATGAATAAGAGAAGTAAAATTGAACACCAATGCGTGTGGTCATTGGGCCTGCAATAAGTCAGATAACACATGCGTAGGTTGTGGCGCTATAATTTGTCCGATCTGTCTAAAAGAGCGGGTGAATTTCAAATGTGAAGGTAAAGAAATTGTTGCGCATCATGATTAGTATCAATTTGCTGATATTCTATATACGACTGTTCCTTCATCCTCAGAAGATACTACATAAAAATAACCATCCTGTCAAAAGACGGTGATGGAGATATTGACTGAACTTTAAAGTC
>Ga0193741_1000592_pt1 | contig 10802 bp, 8 predicted proteins | sample L2s2metaG_FD_143059 | JGI IMG/M metagenome (GOLD analysis project Ga0193741, IMG submission 143059) | Soil microbial communities from a riparian zone of the East river system, Colorado, United States - L2s2 | ecosystem: Environmental > Terrestrial > Soil > Riparian zone | place: USA: East River...
GTATGCCCAAAACACTGCCCAGGGCCTGATCTCGGTCTACGCCATGCGGATGGCGGCGGTGTTCACTATCTCGGTGAGTACGGTCGGGCTCCGGACCGCCGGACTGCCTCGCTGGGTCTCATACCTGGGATACGCGATCGCCCTTGTTCTGCTGGTTGCGGCCGCGAACCAGAGGTGGACACAACTCGTGTTTCCAGCGTGGGTTCTGCTGGTCAGTGTGGTGATTCTCGTTGTTGGCCCGGCAAACCGTGCACGCGCAGTTGACGCCGGTCCCGACGCAGGCACCTAGACATGTAGCACATGCGCTCGGCTGAGCGCGATGCAGCGGCGGTTCGACCCTTTACCGGTGGATGAGGCAGTTGCGGAAAGCTATGGGCTTTTGGCTTGCCACCTCGTGAAAGCCCGTCGTCAACCCCGCGCTCGGGTGATGGATCTGCTGATTGCCGCAACGGCGCGCGCGCACAACGCCGCCCTTTTACTCGCAACTCGCAGGATCTGCACGGGCTCGAAGGACTCGTAGAGATCGTCGTTGTCTGAGCCGGGCTGGAGAACCGCTTCAGCCATCGCAAGAGGACCCAGTTTCGCCTCTCATGGCGGCGGGTAGTGGCGTGGTGTCGAAGCGCACTCTACATAGCTGGTCAGGGAGTCGGCCGGTGCCGGAAGGGAGACGCCATGGAGATTGTCGGAGTAATCAGTGCCCGCCACCACGCGTGTCTCTTCGGCCCCTATGCGGGCCGGTTTCCCTTGGAGCGGTGAATCAGATGGTTCCAGCCGATCCGTACCACGGCACAGGCCCAAGCTTTACACGTGTCAGGCATCGGCGCAGTACGTCAGGGACCACGCACGTTGCGTCGGGCCCGGGCGCGCACGTCACGACAAGCAAGGTGTCGCCTGGCACCGAAAGTCGATATCACACTCGCGAACTCCTCGGCCGCGGAGGAATGTCTGAGGTCTATCGCGGCTTCGATGTTCGACTGCGACGCCCGGTCGCGATCAAGCGGCTGCGCTCCGACGTAGCGAACAATCCGGTCTTTCGCGCACGTTTCCGCCGAGAGGCCGAAGCGGCGGGAAAGCTCCACCACTCAGCCATTGTGGCGATCTACGACACTGGCGAGGATCGCGACCCGACGGGTCCGTCGATTCCTTTCATTGTGATGGAGCTGGTCGAGGGACGCACCCTCCGCGATGAGCTGCATCAGGCGGGAAAGCTGCCGGTCATACGAGCGCTCGAGGTAACAGCAGCAGTGCTTGATGCGCTCGCCTGCAGCCATGCCGCCGGCATCATCCACCGCGACGTCAAGCCTGCGAATGTGATGCTCACCGACACCGGCGAGATCAAGGTGGCCGACTTTGGGATTGCGCGCCCAGCCACGGAGACGACTGGCACCGTCACCCTCGCCGGGACGGTGATGGGCACTCCGCAGTACCTTTCGCCAGAGCAAGGCCGAGGCGAAACCGTCGACGTACGCAGCGACATCTACTCGGTTGGCTGCATGCTTTTTGAACTCCTGGTCGGTGAGCCACTCTTCAGCGGTGACTCACCGCTGAGCATTGTGGTCCAGCACATCTCTGATTCGCCAACTCCACCCAGCGCAGCAAACGCCGATATCTCGGGAGACATTGACTCGATCGTCCTGAAGGCGCTGGCCAAGGACCCGGCGGACCGTTACCAGACGGCGTCGGAAATGAAGGCCGACATCGAGAGCGTCCTCAGTGGGAATCGACCGGCGGCGACTGCACTGCTTGAAGCACCTACAGTCGAGCTGTCGGCTCCGCCGGGCAGCCCGGTGGCCCGAACAGGTCAACTGAGAGCGACCCATGTGCTAGCCGTCGTGACAGCGGTGCTCATCGTCGTGGCAGGCGCTAGTGCCTTCAGCGGGTATCGATCGAGCCCGCCTGCGACGGCAACCCAGAGCAGCACCGAAGTTCCCGCCGTGCTCGGGCTTGGCAGGGTTGGCGCCGAGAGTCTGCTGCAAAATGCCGGTCTGGGGGCGCGGTTGGAGTTGGTTCACGGCCCGGAAGGTGAGTCGGTCGGCACGGTGGTCAAGCAGAGCCCCGACGCTGGGGAGACCGCAGCTACCGACAGCACAGTGCTCGTCGTGATCAACATCGGCCCTGCGCGGGACGATCCCAACGCGACGTACGGAGGAAGGACGAGCCGCCAGCCGGAGGAGGCACCTGCCGTCAGGACCAGCGATACATTCAGGCCCCACATCGAGTCTGAGAATTCTGATTCGCGAGGGGCGCAAGGTGACACGTCCGCAGGGCCCCAGCCGAGTGCAAAGGACGACAGCAGTGGGAAATCCGAAAAAGGCAAGGGGCACGGGAAGGCTGGGTAGCCCACGCGTCACCCGAGATCGCTGAGGTTCACGGTTCTGCCGGTCCTGAGGGACTCGTCGGCTGCGAGCGCAACCTGCAGGGCTCGGAGGCCATCAGCTCCTGTGGCGGTCGGCCGGCCTTCGCCCCGGACGGCGGCCGCAAATCTGCGGACGTTGATGTTGTAGAGGTCATCGCTGGTGTCCACCTCGATCAACTCAGTCCCGGCGGCCGTGTGGAGTTCGACGGTGCCGGGCGTGTCCTGCGTCATCGCATCAGTAATCACAATCGCGCCAGTTTCACCGTGGATTTCCATGCTGGTGCCCGGATACGGGACGGCGAATCCATCGTGGGTCTGGGCCAGCCCGGGGACACCGCGCTCGCCGGCCGCGTATTCGATGATCGTCATCACCGAGTCGCGGGAGCGGGCGGTGTTCCAAGGAGCTTGGGAGACGCCGAGGGCGCTGACCCGAAGCGGCTCCGTCCCGAAGAGCGGGTTCAGCACCGATGCGTCGTGAACGGTGATGTCCAAGATCACGCCGCCGCCGGGCACGGCGGCGAGGCGCCAGCCGCGTAGGTGGTCAGGAAGGAGGACGGCATGGTTGATCCGCGCGGAGTACAGCGTGCCGATGCGGCCCTCGGCGATAAGTCGGCGTGCGCTGGCATGAAGCGGGCTGCCGGGGAGATGGTGGTTGACGGCCAGGGCGACCCCGTTGCGATTGGCAGCGTTGATCATGGATTGGGCGTCCGCGACGCTGAGCGCCATTGGTTTCTCGACCAGGATGTGCTTGCCAGCATCGGCGGCCTCGACCGCTTCGGCCAGGTGCTGATCATTACGAGTCGAGATGTAGACGGCATCGATGTCACCAGCGAGGAGCTGATCAAGGTCGGTGGTCTGACCCTCGACACCGCTGTCAGCCCAGTATCGGAACCGACGTGGTTCGTTGTCGTAGAGGCCACGTACCCCAATCCCAAGGGCGGTGAAGGCCGGCAGCATCCGGGTCATGGCGATATTGCTGGCCCCGACCAGGCCGATGGTGAACGGCCTGGCCGGGGGACCTCCAGCCGGGTGGATGCCGGGCTCAGTGGTGTCGGTCACTTCACCGATCCTGCGGTGAGTCCGCCGATGAAGTAGCGACCGAGCACGAGGTAGACGAGCACGGTAGGCGCCGCGACCATCAAGGCACCAGCCATCAAGGTCCCGTAGTCGACGCTGGTGTCGCCCAGCAGGTTGTTGAGCCGCACGGTGACGGGCCAGGTTTGCTGGGAGGTGACGATGAGGCCGAAGAGGAAGTCGTTCCAGATGTTGGTGAACTGGAAGATGCCGGCCACCACGAACCCGGGCATCGACAGCGGCAGCATCACCTGGAAGAAGGTTCGCAGCAGCCCGCAGCCGTCGACTGTTGCGGCCTCGACGATCGCGTCGGGGATGGTTTCGTAGTAGTTGCGCATGATCAACGTAGCGAACGGCAGCCCGTAGATGATGTGCACGATGATGATGCCGGTCAAGGTTCCTTGCAGCGCCAGGGCTTTCAGGAACACGAACAGCGGGATGATCACCGCCTGGAATGGGATGAACATGCCGACCATCATCAAGATGAACAGCAGGCTGGCTCCGCGGAAGGGGGTCTTGGCGAGCACGAACCCGTTCAGGGCGCCGAGGAAGCAGGAGATGATCGTCGCCGGGACGGCGATCTGGACCGAGTTCCACAGATTGCCCTTTAGGGTTCCCCAGGCGAGGTTGAACCCGGACATGTCGATCGAGGTCGGCAGCCCGAGCCCGGCGGCGGCACCGGGCCCCTTGAGTGCAGTGCTGATGATCACATAGATCGGGAAGGCGAAGTAGATCAACAGCGCAGCGCAGGCGATCAAGTTGACCCACTGCCACGGGGTACGGGGCCGCCAGTGCGGCTCGAGGTGCGAGCGGCGCTTTCTTGGTGTAACCGGACTGGGGGGTAGTCCTGTTTCCAGGGTGGTGTCGGTGGCGGTGGACATCAGTTGCCCCTTTCTTTCCGGTAGATCCGGATCAGATAGGGCACGACAAACAGGCCCGCGGTGATCAGCAGCACCAGCGCGGCGGCGGTGCCTTTGTCATACCGGCCGGCCTTGCCCATCATGTCGTAGACGTAGATGCCGGGCACGTCGGTAACGAAGCCAGGTCCAGAGCCCGCCATTGCGACGACAAGATCGAAGATCTTCAACGCGGTGTGCAGCAGCAAGATCAAACAGGTGACCGTGACCGGCCACAGCTGCGGCAGCATGATGTGGCGCAGCTGCTTGAACTCACCGGCGCCGTCCATCGAGGCGGCCTCCAGCTCCTCCTCGGGAATGCCGGCCAAACCGGCGAGGTACATCGCCATGGCAAAACCACTGAGCTGCCAGGCGGCGGCGATGACGATCGGCAACAGCGCAACCGGGATGCCCAGGTCCACCTTGAGGAACCCTTCACCGCTGGGCTGGTAAATCGCCCCGGCGACGGTGGTCGAGGTGGACCATTGAGGCGGGTTTTCGATGCCGAAGATATCCACCAGCCACTTGTTGATGCCGGAGTTGGGATTGAAGATCCAGCGGAACGCCACACCGGTGACGATGAAGCTCAGTGCGTAGGGGAGCAGGAACACCGAGCGGAACAGGCCCTTGGCGACGGTCACCCGGTGGACGAGTACCGCCAGCACCAGGCCGGTCACGACGGCGAGGATCAAGAACAGCACCGTGAAGACGATGATGTTGCGCATCGACGCCTGCCACCGCTGCTCTTGGAACATTTCCCAATAGGTGGCGCCGAGGGGGTCGCGCAAGGTCAGGTCTTGTCGGGTCGGCCGCTTCCAGTTGGATAGCGAGATCCAGCCGGAGAAGGCGATGAACCCGTAGACGAAGACGAAAGTGAGGATGATGCTGGGCGCCATGAAGAGTGCGGCGCCGCGGAAACGGGGCCTGGCGCGGCTTTGGATGGCCGGTGTCGGCGCTTGAAGGTTCTGACCCGGCGGGTGCGGTGGGGCGCTGGTGACGCTCATGATGTTGACTCCAGAGGTTCGTGGGCAGGGTTGAGGTGGGTGCAGGGCCCCTTGCTGGTGCGGGGCCCTGCACGCTCTGCCGCAGGTTGGGCCGCAGGGCTGGGTCAGCCGAGCTGGTTCTTTTGCGCTTCGGTCATGGTCTTGAGGAACGCGTCGACGTTCTTCGAGCCCAGGAACGAGGTGACGGCGTCGCTGTAGGTGGTGGCGAACTCGGCCGGGGCGGACTGGGCGTGGGCCAACGAGCTGACGATCGTCTTGGTCTGGAAAGCCTCAGCGGCCTTCTTCTGGTAATCGGGATAGCCGTCGAGTGACGCGTCCTTGACCACCGGCGCAGAACCCTTCTCGAGGTTGAACTCCGACTGCACCTTCGGGTCGAGCAGCTGCGTCAGCCAGACCTTCTCCGCCTCCGGGTTCGGGGCGTTCTCCGCGGGGATGACGAACGCATCACCGACGAAGTCGAAGATCTCACCGGTGCCGGGGAAGGTGACGTGGCTGAAGTCCGTGCCGTCCTTCTTGCCCTTGTTGGTGAGCTCGCCGTAGGCCCAGTCGCCCATCAGATTGGTTGCGCACTTGCCGTCCGCAGTGTTCAAGGCGGCCTGGTCCCAGGTGAGAACCGCAGAATCATTGTTGACGTTCTCGAGCACGGTCTTGAACTGCTCGACTGCGGTGCGAACCTTCGGATCGTCGAATGGCAGCTGGCCGGTGACGAGCTGGTTGTAGCCGTCGGCCCCAACATTGGCCATAATGATCACTTCAAGCAGCTGGGCTGGGGCGAACGGATCCTTGGCACCCAGGCAGAGCGGTGTAACGCCAGCGTCCTTGATCTTCGGCAGCGCGGCGACGAAGTCGGTGATTGAGGTGGTCTCCGACAGCGAAACGCCGGCCTTCTTCAAGGCGTCGGGGTTGGTCCATAACACGTTGGCACGGTGCGCGTTTACCGGAACGGCGTAGTACTTGCCGTCCTTCTGCAGCATGTTCTTCACCGTGTCGGGAAGCTTGGCTTCCCAGCCGTTGGCCTGGTACAGGTCGGTGATGTCGGCGGCCGAGCCGTCCTCAACGACCGCGAACAGGTCCTGGTCGGGGTGCAGCTGCCAGGAGTCGGGTGGGTCGCCGCCCTGCAGCCGGGTAGAAAGCACCGTACGGGCATTGGAACCGCCGCCGCCAGATACCGCAGCGTTCTTGTACGCGACACCCGGGGAGGCGGCGGTGAACGCGTCCTCGAGTACCTTCAAGGCGGCAGCCTCCGAACCGGAGGTCCACCAAGAGAAAACCTCCAAGGTGCCGGTGCCGGCTTCGCCGGTGGCGCTTCCCTCCGCTCCAGGGCTGCCGGTCGAGCCGGCGCCGCCGCAGGCCGACAGCGCAAGCACGCTGGCCGCGGTAACTGCGAGCGCGGCCCGCTTCAATCCTTTGACCATCTTTTCTCTCCTTCGAGTTGGGACTTACGCCCGCTGGTCTTGTTCGGGGATGGACGTCATTGTCCGCGATTTAGATCGATCTAAATCTGATTAGATCGATCTAAACAGGTCTTAGGGGTCGGTGTCAAGCCGAGGAAGGTCTCGTTAGCGCATCAAGTGAGCGCTGGAGGATGCAGTCGCCATGTTGTCAGCTGGTGCGGGCGACGATGGTGGGCGCGACACGCAAAGCATTTGCGGCGATGGTGAGGGCCGGGTTGAGGGCGGCCGAGGATGGGAAGAAGCTGCTGTCGACGACGTAGAGGTTGCTCAGGTCGTGGCTGCGGCAGCTGGGGTCGAGAACACTGGTGTCGGGATCAGTGCCGGCAACGGCGGTGCCGCACATGTGGGAGTTGGTGGCAATGCCCATGCGTTCGGTGAGCACAATCGGGTAGCCGGCTTTACGGACCGCGCGGCTGACCCGTTTGACCAGCTCCTGATGCGGGGTGAGGTTGTTCGGGGCCCAACTGATCATGATCTTGTCGCCATCGACCGTGACCCGATTGTCTCGCAGGGGCAGATCCTCGGTTGTGAGGTAAATGTCTAGGCTGCGATCAGTAACCATTTTCAACGCCCACATCGGCGCCCAGGAGCGAGCGGCCTTGATCATCGGGGCCTGTAGCTTGCCCAGCATCTGAAGGTTGCCGAGCGGGTACGGCGTGTCCGGCCCCGCCTCGTACCAGTCGTTGAGGCCGAGAGTCTTCTGCCAGGCGGTGTCGTTGCGGCGGGCCGGGTTCACGGCCAAGAAGAACGTACTGTTGTGGACCATGTAATTGCGGCCCAGGAGTCCGGAGGAGTTGCCCAGACCCCTAGGGTGCTGGTCGCTTACGGAGCGCAATAACAAGGCTGCCGAATTGACCGCGCCTCCTGACACAACGAAGGTCTCGGCCTCGATTCGAACGGTGCGGCCAGCTATCTCCGCCTCGGCGGCGGCGACCGTGTCGCCGTCGGAGTTGGTGTGCAACCGGCGGACGTACGCGCCGAGCAGCAACCGCATTGTCGGTGACTCCAGAGCAGGCCGGACGGCACGATTCTCAGCATCGCTCTTGTTGCCGGTCGATGAGGGAGATCCGTCGGCCGTGGCGTCGGCGCGCCGCTCGACCATCGACGGCAGATGCATGCCGTTGGCCATATGGAACGGATGGAGACCCCGCTGACCGAGCCGTACGGCGAGCCGTTCGATGGCCGGTTCATGGCTGAGCGGCGGATAGGGGTATGGGGTGGAGTGCGGAGGCTCAGTCGGGTCCTCTCCAAGCCCGCCATGGACCTCGAAGAGTTCCTCGGCCTTGGCGTAACACGGCTCGAGATCGTCGTAGCTGAATGGCCATGCCGGAGAGATGCCGTCGTGATGGGTCACGTTCTCGAAGTCGCTGCTGCGGAAGCGGGGGAGGCAGGCGCCATACATCTTGGTATTCCCGCCCACCCAGTAGTAGACGCCGGGTTGAAACGGCTGCCCGGTTTTGGCGTCATACCAGGGCTTGGAGGTGACGTAGCGCTTCTTGATGAACACGTGGTCGGGCTGACTGTTCTCCGGCTCCCTCGGCAGGAACTGGCCGCGCTCAACGATCAGCACGTCCAGGCCCGTGTCCTTCAGCGCCCAGGCGAGCGTGCCGCCGCCCATGCCGGAGCCGATGATCACAACATCAGCGGTCAGTGTTTCTTGATCAGGGTTGACGAGTGCACCGTCTCTGAGGGTCGGCGCTGGTACCGGCTGATCCATGAGACTTACTTTGCTTGCTGGAAAGCCGACGGCATGGAGTCGAGCAAAGCATCGACCTCGCTGCGCGTCGGCATCGCATCCAGATCGCCCCGTTGGGTCGTGACCAGCGCGCCAACCGCAGCACCTTGATCAACTCGGTCTCGCAGGCTGCCGCCGGCGAGAAAAGCGGCAAGGTAGCCAGCGGCGAAGCCGTCGCCGGCGCCGACGGTGTCGATTGGGGCGACGGCAAACGGGCGGGACCGGGCCGTTTGTCCGTCGGCGGTCCAGGCTTGGGCGCCATCGGCCCCAAGCTTGATCACTACCTCCTGCGCGCCTGCGTCCAAGTACGTCTTGGCGACGCCCTCGGGATCATCGCGGCCGGTCAACAGCCGACCTTCCCCAATTCCGGGCATGACGACGGTGGACTGGGCGGCGAAGGTGTTGACAACCGTGCGCATCTCATCACGGTCAGGCCACAGATTCAGCCGCAAGTTGGGGTCGAACGACATGCTCACCCGAGCCGCGACCGCGGCCTCAAGCAGGGTGAGGGCTACGGCCCGGACCACCGGTGAAATACCGAGTGTGATCCCAGTCAGGTGCACATGATCAATCCCCTCGAGGGCGAGAACGTCGCTGGTCAGCAGCGCATCAGCGTGCCGTGAGAACGCCGTGTCGTGGCGAACCTGCAGCACCTCGGGATCACTGTGCGCTCCGCCAGCTTTGAACATCAGCGCAGTTGGGCCGCTGGCTCGACGTACTAGCGGGGTGATCCCAAGCTGACCAACGACGTCGGCCAGGTAGTCACCATGCGCATCGTTGCCCAACACGCTCGCCCAGGTGGTGCGGATCCCAAGCCGTGTGAGGCCGACGGCGACATTGAGGTCTGCACCACCGGGAAAACGGGCGAACTGCGTGGCGATCCGCAGGTTGGCTTCGACGCTGGCGTACCCGACGAGAGCCTCACCGAATGTCAGCACCGTTGCAGTCGGGAGCGAAGTCATGAGGGGACCGTCTCCATGATCACCGCGCGTAGGGCCCGGCAGCGCTCGCGGAGCGCACTTAGATCGCCGCCCTTGAGGGAGTCGCCGAGCAGCGGCCCGCCGATGCTCACCGCGGCGGCGCCGGCGTCCAACCACTCGCGTGTCGCGTCGAGGTCAACTCCGCCGGACGGTATGGCCTCCAGATCAGGGAACGGTCCGCGCAGATGCTTCAGGTAGCCGGCGCCGACTGTCTGCGCCGGGAAGATCTTGACTGCGGTTGCGCCGGCATCCCAGCCAGCCGCGAGCTCGGTCGGACTGAGGCCGCCGGGAAAGATTGGAACCTGGCGCTCGACAGCGAGCCTGACCACCGCCAGGTTCATCGTCGGAGTCACGAGGTATTGCGCGCCTGAATCCATAGCCCGGTGGGCGTCAGACACTGCGAGGACGGTGCCGACACCGACATCGGCGGTCTCCGCATAACGGTAGACGAACTCCGGAAGTGCATCGAGCAGACCGGGAGTGGTGAGAGTCAATTCCAGGCTGAGAATGCCTTCCTCGACAAGCACATCGCAGACCCGAGGGAGGGTGGAGACGTGCGAGGCGCGCAGCACCGCGATCACCTTGCTGCGGGTGAGCCGGCCGCTGAGCGGCGGTCGGCTGATCGTCGCGGTCATGGTGCCTGCACCACCCGGGCGAGGGTTTCGACGAAGAAGTACTCGCCCCACATGACACTCTCATCGACTCCGAGCTGTTTGGCCTCGTGGTAGGAACCGTGCTTGAGTGCGCCCTCCCAGGGTTTCTCGTGGGCCACGAACTCCGGCTCGCACAGCCGGGCGACGGTCGCCTCGGCTTGGTTGTGATAGCGCCGAGCTTGATCATCTTCGGCAACCAGAGATCCGAGCATGATCAATCCGCCAGCGGCGCACGCGGCTGCGGAGGATTCCCAGGAGCGGACGGGATTCGGCTCGTCGAAGTCATTCGGCGGCACTGGATCCGCGCCAGCGGTGTGCTCCAACCAGTAGTCGGCGTTCAGCTGGGCGGTGGTCAGCCAGTGCGGATTGCCGGTCAGGGCATACATGGATGCGAACCCGTACAATGACCAGGCCAAACCCCGCGCCCAGGACGAGTCGTTGCGCCAGCCTTGCTGGGTGGTCTGGCGCAGGAACTCCCCAGTCTCAAGATCAAAGATGCCTTCATGGCTGGACGATCCATCGCCGCGCACCAAGTACTTCCGGGTCGTCTCGCAGTGCTGCTCCGCAGCGTCGAGCAGCTGTTGATCACCGGTCTCCAGGCCCGCCACGGCAATGATTCCGACGTTCATCATGATGTCGATGAAGATCGA
>Ga0193741_1000594_pt1 | contig 10772 bp, 7 predicted proteins | sample L2s2metaG_FD_143059 | JGI IMG/M metagenome (GOLD analysis project Ga0193741, IMG submission 143059) | Soil microbial communities from a riparian zone of the East river system, Colorado, United States - L2s2 | ecosystem: Environmental > Terrestrial > Soil > Riparian zone | place: USA: East River...
TCTCGCCGACGATCTTTTCCTCTCGCTCTTCCGCCGCGCCGAAGACAAAGATGCGCGCCTTGTTGGTGTCGAGCATCACCGCCGCATAGCGCGGGTAGTTCTCCACGAGCCGGGCCAGCGGATACAGGTGCGGGACCGAGCTGATGAACAACGAATGCTCGGCGATCGGCGCGTCAAGGGGAATGGCCTCGAACAGGTCGGACCCACTGGAGGAGAAGATCGCCAGGGCCTGGCCGGTGGTGCCGTCCTTCTTCGCGAGGTATTCCTGGATGCGCTTGACGTCCTTGTCGAAGCTCTCGCGCTCGGGTGACTGGTCGGGCAACGCCTTGGCCCGCTCGCTGAACACCTTTCGAACGAACTGCTGATGGTCCTCGCGGCCATTCTGATTGGTCGAGAGGCTGAGGTAGAGGCTGATCACGGGAAACGGACTGGGTTCGAGCGCGGCCAGTGTTTCCATCCGCTGACTCAAAGGCTGCACTGAAACGGGTATCGACTCGGCCATGAGGCGATCAGGTGCAAGCATGATGCCGGTGCCACGATTCAGCTATCCGTGTAATCCGTGTAATCCGTGTAATCTGTGTAATCCGTGGATGCTTGGTTGTTCCTGATCGCCTACGCGTGCTCGGGCCTGGCCGGCCTGGTGTACGAGGTGACGTGGACCCGCCTGCTGACTTTGTATCTCGGCCACACCACCGCTGCGGCAAGCGCGGTCGTCGCGGCATTTCTCGGCGGCCTTGCGATCGGCGCCGCGATTGGCGGCCGCCTCGCATCATCGTGGGCGCCGCGGCGCTGCCTGCAGGCGTACATCGCGCTCGAAATCGCGGTCGCGATCTGCGCGCTGCTCCTGCCGCTCGAGCTCTCGCTCTTCTCACCCGTCCTTCGCGCGACCTACAACGACGGCGCTGGCGCGATGTTTCCCCTCATCCGCATCCTCAGTTGCATCGTCATGGTGATGGTGCCGGCGCTGGCGCTCGGCGCGACGTTCCCGATGGCGATTCGCTGGTTCGCGCGCGGCTCTGGCGAGCCGGCGCGAGAGAGCAGCCGCTTGTATTTCGTCAACACCGCCGGCGCGGCGATCGGCGCGATGCTCGCGGGATTCGTGCTGATTCCGTCGATCGGGATGCAGGGAACGATCTACGTGGCGATGGCGGGGACAACCGCTGCGGCGATCTGCGTTGCTGTTGTGTTGGCAAGATCCAACTCCGACCCGACCATCGACAGGCCGCTTGCCCTGAGCGACGCGTCACCGCGCAACGCGCGGTGGCGCGGAGTCGAAGGGTGGATCGCGATCGCAATCCTCGGGGTTTCCGGGTTCGCTGCTCTCGTTCACGAAATCGCATGGACGCGAATCCTGTCGCTGGTGCTCGGGCCGACGACGTATGCGTTTGCCGCGACGCTGGCGGCGGTGATCGCGGGCGTTGCGATCGGTTCTGGTATCGGCTCGTGGCTCATATCGACGCGGGCGTCGAAGGCGGCCGGCATGCTGGCATTCACGCTCTCGCTGGCCGCGGTGACCGCGAGCTGGACGTATGCCGCGGCCGGATCACGAATCCCGATGATGGTCGCAAGGTACGTCGCCGACTCCACCGACTTCGATCAGCTGCTGCTGCGCGGCGTACTGTTCACGATGGCGCTGATTCTTCCGACCTCGGCCAGTCTCGGCGCGGCGTTTCCGTTTGCGCTGGCGCTTACCGACGACCGATTGCATCCCGCACCCGGCCGCTTCGGCCTCGTCTACGCGATTAACACCCTTGGCTCGGTCACGGGCTCGCTGGCCGCGGGCTTTCTGTTCATTCCCGCATTCGGCATCCAACCGACGCTGTGGATCGTGAGCGGATGCCTGATCGCCTGCACGGTGGTCCTGATCTTCTCGGGCGCGCTCACCGGAATGTCGCGGGTAGTCGGACTCGTCACTGCGACCGTGTCGATTGTCCTCGTCGTCACCAGCCCCCCCTGGGATCGCGAGCTCCTGGCATCGGGCGTCTACATGTATGCGCCGTATGTGCCGAAGGACCTCGATCTCGAGACGCAGCTGAAAGCGGGCGAGCTGCTCTATTACAAAGAGGGCGCGGCCGCCACGGTGTCCGTGAAGAAGCTGACCGGCACCACGACGCTCGCGGTCGATGGAAAGACGGACGCATCGAACCGCGGCGACATGCTGACGCAGAAACTGATCGCGCACCTGCCTCTGTTGCTGCATCGCGATCCGAAGGACGTTTTCATCCTCGGTCTTGGTAGCGGAATGACCGTGGGCGCAGCGCTGACGCATCCTATTGCGCGTGCCGACGTCGTTGAGATCTCGCCTGAGGTCGTCAAGGCGTCGGCGTTTTTCAAGGCTGAAAATCGCAACGCGCTGGCTGATTCGCGGACGCACTTGGTGATCGGCGACGGGAGATCGCATCTCGCTCTCACCGATCGTAAGTACGACGTCATCATCTCGGAGCCGTCGAATCCGTGGATTGCCGGAGTGTCGGCGCTGTTTACGAAAGAGTTTTTCGAAAGCGCGCGCGATCGGCTGACGCCGGGCGGCATCATCTGCCAGTGGGTCAACGCCTACAACATCAGCGAGGCCGACCTGAAGTCGGTCGTTGCGACGTTCAACTCGGTGTTTCCGTACGGCACGGTCTGGCTCGTCGGCACCAACGACGTACTGATGCTGGCGACCACCAATGAGCGCCGGCCGGAGATTGGCCGCGTTGCCGGCCGAATGACCCGCGTAGAGGTCGCGGCCGATCTCGCAAGCATAGGTGTCATCGATCGCTTCTCGATCACGTCCCTGATGATCGGACGGCCCGAAGATCTTTCCAGGTACACGGCGGGGTCGCCCATTTTCACCGATGACCGCTTGACCCTCGAGTTCACGGCGCCACGAGAGATCCACCGCCGGCGCGCCGGCAACGGTCCTGCGATCCGGCCGCTGTTCTCGGAAGTCACTCAAGTGCCGCCCGCGATGTTCAGAAATCGGGCCGCGATGCTCGCCAGGGCCGATCATTTCCAGCCGGCGATGGAGGACTACAGGCGGGCCATCAACTACGGTGCTTCTGATTCGGCGGCCCTTGACGGACTGGTGAAGATGGCCGTGATTCTGAAGAGACCGGCTGAGGCGCTCAACGCGATCGGCACTGCCGACACGGCCGAACGCATGGTGGCCCGCTCGAAGTTGCTGGCCGCCGACGGCAGGCGTGACGAAGCGCTTGCGCTCGCGCGTGAGGCAGCTGCGAGATTCCCGATCGGGCTCGAGCAACTGGCATCGCTCCTGGCCGATTCCGGCGACACGGTCCAACTCGATGCGACCGTCGCCGCGCTGCGCAAGATGGCGCCACACAAGGCGTCCACCGAGTATTACGCCGCCGTCGCGGCTTTTCTTCATGGCGATGCGACCAACGCCGTTGCCGCCGCCGCGCGCGCGATCGCGATCGATCCGAATTACGCGCCCACCTACGACCTGATCGGCGCGGCCTATACGAAGCTGAATCGCCTTGACGGAGCGCGCCAGGCCTTCCGGACATCGCTGTCGTTCGACGCACACGACAGCACCGCGTATGAAAACCTCGGCGTCCTGGAATTGAATGCCGGCAACCGGGCCGCCGCGGCAAAGTATTTTGCCGAGGCGCTGTGGCTGGTGCCGGAGTCAGCGGTGTCGCGCGAGGGCCTCAGGCGCGCGCGTACGGGATCTCCCTGAACATCGGCAGGCCGGCCAGCGTGATCATGCTCACCAGTCCTTCGCGTTCGTGGAATTCCTTGCTGTCGCGATCGATCACGATCGTGTTCGGGTAGAGCGGCGCCAGGCGCCGGAACTCGAAGTCGATTAAGCGGAAGCGCCGCACCATGTTTTCGACGTCCTCGTGCTCGCGGTTGCGCAGGCGAATGTGCTTCTCGATCGTGTCGGTGCTCGACGTCAGCACGATGACCTTGTCTGGTGTCCACGCATCGCCGATCGACAGGGTCTGCCGCAGCGCCGGATGGTCCTCGAGCGGGTACTCCGCCATGTGCGCTTCGAGCGTGATCCGGGAGCCCTCGAAAAAGATCACGCGGTGCGGACCGTCGTGCAGCGCCGCGTCCCGGTAATTCGCGTCGTAGAGCCGCGCGAAGTATTCGGTGACACCCACGGCGTTGACGCCGGCGGCGATGTCTTCGAGGACCCTGGGGTCCCAGACACCCTTCTCGCCTTCGCCGTACGAGCCGTTGTGGTAGAGGTCTGCAAGCTGCCGGACGAGCGTGCTCTTCCCAACGCCCGGTCCGCCGACAATGGCTACACGCACACCGCGATATTACTGCGGCTCAACCGCAAATCATTTTCTGGTGACGTGCGCTGACACGGCGAGCCACGTGCCATTACGGCGCGCCCAGACGTCCGTATAGCGGCCGCCGCTCTCGGCGCCGTCGGCGGTCGTGTAACTGGTTCGCGCGTGGATGATGGCGAAATCGCCCATCAGCCTGACGCTGACGTCGTGCGCCGCGAGATTGCGGATCGTCACCGGCTTCGCGGTCTGCTGCAGGAACGCCTTGCGATCGATCAGCGTGCCGTCGGGATTCGAGCACAGGAAATCATCCGAGAGGATTTCCTCGAAGCGCTTGACGTTCGAATGCTGTACCGACTGGATGTAGTCGTCGTTCAACTTCGTCAGGACGTCGAGATCGTTTGCGCCGGTTTGACCCCCTGACTGCCTGACGGCCTGACGGCCTGCTTGCCTCAGCCCTTGCAACGTCGCGTCGTCCAGGTGAACGACGATGGTCGTGTAGGAATCGATGTCGGCGAGCACTCGATCGCGCGGGCCCTTGATCCATTCCTCGCTGCCGTAGAACGCGTCCTCGTCCTTCTGCCGCTGTTCGACGCTCGTGAATGCGCGAATCAGGAAATACGAGTCCCTGTCGTGCAGGGATGGGCCATGCGCAACGACATCGACTTTCCAGCGGCGCAGCATCGGCAGCGCCTCCTTTATGGCCAACTGCTGGAAGCGATCGCGCGTGCCTGGTTTCAGGTTGTAGGAGCGAATTTCGACCGTCCGCAACGCAGCCTCCTTACCTTGCGCCGACGACATCGCCGGTACCGCGACCACGATTGACAACATTGAGACGAGGCAAAGCCACTTGCGCATGTCGAATCCTCCGAGCCTGTTGATCGCGATCCTTTGCCGCCTGCCACAACAACATCACCGCATACGCGCGCCAGGGCCGCCAGCGCTCGCTGCGGCGGTCGAGCTCGCGCGCGCTGCAGTCGCCGGCCATGCGCCGCAGCACCAGATCACCCGACGGGAACGCGTCGGGCTCGTTGAGCGCGCGCATCGCGACATACTGCGCGGTCCAGTCGCCGATGCCGGGAATCGCGCGCAGCGCGTCGATCGTCGAGACGCCGTCGAAGACGACGCCGCCGTCACGGACCGCGCGCGCCAGCGATCGCAGCGTCGATGCGCGGGCCGAGATGATGCCGGCTTCCTCGAGCGGCGCGTCCGCGAGCTGATCGGGTGTTGGAAAGAGACGATTGAGTGCTGCCGATCCGTCGAGCGGAGATCCCCACCGCTCGGCGATCCGCCCGGCAATCGTCGTCGCCGCCTTGACGGAGATTTGCTGGCCGAGGATCGCGCGAATCGTGATTTCGAAGGCATCCCATGCGCCTGGTGTTCGAATGCCGGCGTGAGCCGCCGCCGAACGGCGCAGCAGTAGGTCGCCCGACAATTGTTCGGCAATCACCGAGGGATCGGCGCCGAGATCGAACATGCGCCGGACCCGCTCGACGATCGCGAGCAGCGCGCGTGGATCGCCGAACTGCACGTCGAGCATCAAGGCGGATCCCGATTCCGCCGGCCCGATCGCAATCGTGCCCGTGGCGCCGCCAACCGCGATCGTGCGCTGATAGCGGTTGTCTTCGACGAGCTCCACGCCTGGCGTGGCGCGGGCGGCGAGAAAACCGATCACCTGCGGCCAGTCGTACGGCGGCCGGTAAGCGAGGCGGAAGCGATAGCACTCCGGACTATCGACGCGTTTGCGGGCGAGCTTTCGCAGTTCCGTTGGCGTGCGAGAGAAGGTGCGCCGCATCTCGCCGTTGAATCGCCGCAGGCTGCCGAATCCCGCGGCGAACGCGATCTGCGCGATCGGCAGCTGCGTTTCGTCGAGCAACTTCTTCGCGAAATGCACGCGCCTGGTCAGCGCGACCTCGATCGGCGTCGCGCCGAGATGCTGCACGAATAGCCGCCGCAGGTGCCGGTCGGTCACGCCGAGACGATCGGCAAGCTTCTCGACGCCATCGCCATCAAGCGCGCCTTCGCCGATCAATCGCAACGCTCGAGACACGACGCTTGATGTGCCGGACCATGCGGGTGTGCCGGGCGAGGCTTCGGGACGGCAGCGCAGGCAGGGCCGGAACCCGGCCGCCTCCGCGGCCGCGGCGGTCGCGTAGTAGCGGACGTTCTCGTCCTTCGGCGAGCGCGCCGGGCAGATCGGCCGGCAATAGATTCGCGTGCTCGTGACGGCGATGAAGAATTTGCCGTCGAAGCGCGCATCGCGCGAGCGCCGCGCCCGATCGCAGACCTTGCGGTCCAACTCCATGACCAACCGAGCTTAGCCCGATTAGCCGCATCGGGCTGGACAGATTCGGACTTCGTCAACGTAAGGCACAATAGAGATGTGCAGATTGCCGGCCTCGCGATCCTTCTCGCTTTGTCCCTGTTTCAGGCTCCGACATTCAAATCCGATCCACCGCACAAGTGCGACAGCTGCGACGAGTGGAACAAGCCGCGCGAGCCGTTCAGGGTGTTCGGCAACACCTATTTCGTCGGCACCGACGGCTTGTCCGCGATCCTCATCGCCGGCGATGCCGGGCTCATCCTGCTCGACGGCGGCCTCGAGCAATCGGCGGCGGTGATCGACGCCAACATCCGCAAGCTCGGCTTCAAGACCCAGGACATCACGTTGATCGTGAACTCGCACGGCCACTACGATCACGCCGGCGGCATTGCCGCACTCCAGCGCGCCAGCGGCGCGATGGTCGCGGCGAGCCCGTCGGGCGCCGATGCGCTGCGGCGCGGTGAGAACACCACCGACGATCCGCAATACGGATTCGGCAAGGCGGCGAACGGCTTTCCGCCGGTGAAAAACGTCAAGGTGATCAAGGACAGCGAGACGCTGAGCGTCGGCAACCTGTCGATCACCGCGAACTTCACGCCAGGGCATACGCCGGGCAGCACCACGTGGACCTGGAAATCATGTGAGGGCAAAGAATGCCTGAGCATCGTTTATGCGGACAGCGTCAGCGCGGTGTCGGCTGATGGATTCAGGTTCACCGATTCACCCGAGCGCGTGAACGCGTTTCGCCGCAGCATCAGCCGCCTCGGCGAACTGCCCTGCGACATCGTCATCTCGACGCATCCGTCGGCAACCAATCTCGATGAGAAGATCAGGAAGCGGGCGGCGGAGAAAGGCGGTCCTGATCCATTCGTCGATCACGGCTGCAAGGCGCTTGCGGCAACCGCGATGAAGGGCCTCGAGGCCCGCATCGCCCAAGAGAAACAGGGGAAGAAGTAATGGCTGTCGTAGTTCGAGGAATGCTGGCGGCGCTGGCGATCACTTTCGCGGCTGCGTGTTCCGGCCCGCTGGAGCTGGCCAACATTCAGGTCGGCCGATCGCTCAACCAGGATGGGAGCATTGCGAGCATCACCACCCTGTTCAAGCCGAGCGAAACGGTTTATGTCGCCGTTCAGACGGGCGCGGGCAAGGGCGTGATCGGCGTGAGATGGAAGTTCGGCACCAAGGTCGTCGCCGAGCCCACCAAGTCCGTCAACTACAACGCCGGCCCCAAGTCCACCGAGTTCCACTTGCAGAACTCCGGTGGATTCCCGCCGGGCGACTACAGCGTCGACGTGTTAATCGACGGCGTGCAGGTCGGGACCCGGAATTTCAAGGTCGAGTAGAGGTCCGGCTAAAGCCGGACCCTCACAGGATTCTGTAAGAGGCTTTTTGTGAGGGTCCGCCTTTAGGCGGACCAGCAGGAATCATTCATATCTGAGCGCCAGGATCGGATCGATGCGGCTCGCGCGCGTCGCGGGAATCAGGCCCGCCGCCGCGGAGACGACCGTCAACAGCAGCACGGTCCCGATCGCCATCCACGGATCGTTCGGCTGAATCCCGTAAAGCTGCGACGACACGTAGCGGCCCAGCCCGATCGCCGCGGGCACGCCGATGGCGAGCCCGATGACGAGCAGGAGCAGCACTTCGCGCATCACGATCCACAGCACGCCTGACGGCTCGGCGCCGAGTGCGAGACGGAGACCGATCTCCTTGCGCCGGCGCGCGACGATGAAGGCCATGACGCCGTAGAGGCCGATCGAGGCCAGCAGCGTCGCCAGGAAACCAAAGCCGGCCGAGAGCAGCGCGATCAGCCGATCCGTCAGCAGCGTTTCGTCGAGCTGTCCCTGCACCGTCTTGACGTCATACACCGGCATGCCCGCATCGAGCCGCTTCACTTCGCTCCTGATCACGTTGAACGCGGACGATGACGCATCGGTGGTGCGCACGTAGAACGTCGTGCTGCCGCCGTATCCCGGCCAGAACACCTGGCGGCGGACGCCTTCACGCGGGCCTTCGTAGAGCGAGTCTTCGACGACGCCGATGATCTCGATGTCGAGCTTCGTTTCGGGGCCCTGCCCGCGGCCCAGCCGCTTGCCGATCGCGCTCTTGTCTCCGAAGAAATGCTGCGCGAACTTGCGGTTGACGATCGCGATCTTCGGACTCTCGACAATGTCCGACGATCGGAAGTCGCGCCCGTCGAGCACCTTGATGCCCATCGCTTCGAAATAGCCCGGCGAGAGCGCGTTCATGAACGCCTGCATGTCCTCGCCGTCCTTGGCGTTGTGTCCTTCGACCGACGTGGTGCTGTCCCATTCGTCGCCCGACAGGATCGACACGGCGGCATGCCCGGCCGACTTGATCCCCGGCGTGCTGCGCAGCCGATCCAGGAGCTCGTTATAGAGATTCACCGTCCGCGGGTTGTCGTATCCGCTCAGCGCCGGCGACAGGCGGAACGTCACGAGGTTGTCCATCTGCACGCCGGTGTCGGTGGTCTGCAGATTCTGGAGGCTGCGCACGAACAGTCCCGCGCCGAAGAGCAGCAGGAAGCTCAATGCGACCTGCGCGGCGACCAGACCCTTGCGCAGGAAGAGCGATCCGCCGGTGCCCGCGATCCCTCCAACCGTGTCCTTGAGGGTCGCCCACTGATCGGGATTGCTGGCCTTCAATGCCGGCAGCAACCCGAAGACGACACCGGTGAGAAGCGTCAGCACAAAGGTGAACGACAGGATGCGCAGGTCGGGCGTTGGCTGAATCAACAGCGGCTGCTGCTGCGGAATGAGCGCAATCAATCCGCGCGTCAACGCGACCGACAACGCGATGCCAAGCGCGCCGCCGATCAACGAGAGCAGCACGCTTTCGGTCAGCAACTGCCGCACCAGTTGGCCGCGGGTCGCCCCGAGCGACAACCGCACCGCGATCTCTCTCTGGCGCATGAAGCCGCGGGCGATCAGCAGGTTCGCGACGTTCGCGCACGCGATGAGCAGCACCAGGCCGACCATCGCCATCAACACGAGCAGCGCGGTCGAGAAATCGTTGCGCAGCGGCGAGTAGCCGACGTCGGCCTTCTCGATCTTCAACTGTCCCTTCAGGAACTGCTCGCGATTGAACTGGGAGAAATACTTCGCGCCCGGCAGCGTCAGCTCCTGCTGGCGAATCTGCGTGAACAGCCCCTGCAGCGGCGCCTGCGCGCTGTCGATCGTCTGGCCCGGCTTGAGACGCGCGAACACCTGCACCCATCGCGTCCGCTCGTCGTCCATGTGGACCCAGCCCCACTCGGGAACAATCGCCGGCTTCATCAGGATCGGCACCCGCATCTGCGGCGAGCGCGCCGGATCGATGCCGGCGAATCCCGCCGCCGACACGCCGACGATCGTCATCGGATAGTTGTTGACGAGGATCTTCTTGCCGATCGCGCCCATGTCGCGATTGAAGCGGCGGTTCCAGTAGTCGTAACTGATCACGACGACGGGATGGCCCTGGTAGATCTGATCGTCTTCCTGCGAGCTGAAGACGCGGCCGGCCGCCGGGGCGACGCCGAGCATCGAGAAGTAGTTGCCCGACACCATCTCGATGTCGATGCGCTCGGTCTGGTTGTCCACGGCGATCGACGCATCGGCCAGCCGCCGCGCGATCACTTCGCCGAGCGGCTCCGCGCGCTTCTGATACTCCTGGTAGATCGGATACGAGTGCATCCGCGAGCCCATGTTGCTGCCGCTGTGAGGCCCGGACTGATAGAGCATCACCAGCTCCTCCGGGTTCTTGACCGGCAGCTTCCGGAGCAGGATCTGATCGATCAACGTGAAGATGGCGGTGTTGGCGCCGATGCCAAGCGCGAGCGACAGGATCGCCACGATCGAGAACAGTGGGCTTCGGAAGAGGCCGCGGACGGCGAGCTTGAGGTCGTTGGTCGGGAGCGTCATTACGGGGGGTTAGACGGGCCGCCGATGACAGGGGTTGTTACGCCAGGGCCACAGAAAGCACAGAAGGCTCAGATTTTCAGGAAAATCAAAGACAACCGAGAACCAGTTAGGTCCGTCAAACGTATCAAGAAAAATGGAGGCTTCATGTCGTTTCTGAGTCGATTACTTAGTAAGAGCGAACCCCCCAAGCAGCGCGTCCAGGTGTGCGTCGAATGTGGTATGCCGGTGGCCGACCACAAGCAGTGGTGTTCGATCCTTCAGGGCCAGAACGAGATGAAGCAGAAGGCA
>Ga0193741_1000595_pt1 | contig 10765 bp, 8 predicted proteins | sample L2s2metaG_FD_143059 | JGI IMG/M metagenome (GOLD analysis project Ga0193741, IMG submission 143059) | Soil microbial communities from a riparian zone of the East river system, Colorado, United States - L2s2 | ecosystem: Environmental > Terrestrial > Soil > Riparian zone | place: USA: East River...
CGGGGCCATCTAAGGTAGACGCGGGCCAGCACAATGAGGTAATCGCCCGATGCGGTGCAGGTGGCCTCAGAACGAAGCTCGTAGACGTCAGAGATGAAGAGACGTCCAGGAGTCACGCCATGAGCATCACCCACGACTACATCGCCCAGGAGCTCTCCCAGGCACGCAGCGCGGAGCTGCGCGCCGAGGCCGAGGCCGTCCGGCTGCTCACCCTGGTGACCCGCCGGCCGCGGGGCCGAGCAGGCTGGAAGCCATGGTGGCACCGCCTGCGCCGGACCGGTTCGACCATGCGCCCGCGGCCGGCATGAGCGGCCGCGGCGCTACAGCGTCCGATCCGATGACACCGGCCACCGTCAGGCGAACCCTGACGGTGGCCGGTGGCACGATAGAGACCGTGCTCCGTTCACCCTCCAGCCCGGGCATCGTCGGGCGTACCGCCGAACTCGGCCAGCTGCGCTCGGCGCTTGCTGCTGCCCGAAGCGGCCAGCCGGTCACGGTGCTGCTGGGCGGCGAGGCAGGTGTCGGCAAGACCCGGCTGGTGGCCGAGTTCGCTGCCGAGGCCACCGATGCCGGCGCCCTGGTCATCGTCGGTCAGAGCGTCGAGATCGGTGGCGACGGGCTGCCGTTCGGACCTGTCGTCGGCGCTGTACGCGACCTCGTCGGCCACCTCGGCGCCGACGTCATCCTCGAACACGCCGGTCCCGGGCGCGAAGCGTTGGCCGGGCTGCTTCCCGAGCTCGGCCTGGCCGCCGGGTCACCCGACGATGCCCGGGGACGCCTGTTCGAGGTGGTCACTGTGCTGCTCGAGCGAGCCGCAACCGAGCGCACCGTGGTGCTGGTCCTCGAAGACCTGCACTGGGCCGACGGTTCGACCCGCGACCTGCTCCGGTTCGTGGTCAGGGCCCTCGGCTCCGCCCGGGTCCTTGTCATCGGCACCTACCGCAGCGACGAGATCCACCGTGCCCACCCGCTGCGGCCGTTCCTGGCCGAACTCGACCGCGTCCGGATGGTGCGCCGGATCGACCTGCCCCGGCTGACCAGGGGCGAGGTGGGCGAACAACTGCTGGGCCTGCTCGGCCGGCAGCCCGGTGCCAACCTGGTGGCGCGTGTCTACCGGCGCAGCGACGGCGTGCCCTTCTTCGTCGAGGAGCTGGCAGGGGTCGAGATGGAACAGAGCGGCGGAGCGCTCCCCGACTCTCTGCGCGACCTGCTGCTCGTCCGGGTCGAACGGGTCTCCGAGCGGACCCAGCATGTGCTTCGCCTGCTCGCCACCGGAGGGCTGCGCGTCGACCACGCTGTTCTGGCCGCAGTGGCCGACCTCGACCCCGCTGCACTCGACGACGCACTGCGCGAGGCGGTATCGGCCAACATCATCCGGGTCGACGGCGAGGGCTACGTCTTCCGCCATGCACTGTTGCGCGAGGTCTTGCACGACGACCTCCTCCCCGGCGCGCACGCCCGGTTGCACACCCGCTACGCCGAGGTGCTCGAGGCGCACCCCGATGACGTCTCGACCGGCTCGGCCGCAGCCGAGACCGCCCATCACTGGTACGCGGCGCACGACCTCGAGCGAGCATTCGACGCGTCACTGCGTGCGGCCGACGAGGCGCAGCGTTCCCACGCACATGCCGAGGTCCAGCGGATGCTCGAGCGTGCGCTCGAGCTCTGGAACCAGATGCCCGACCCGGTCACAGCTACAGGGGGAGACCGCGCCGACCTGCTGGCCCGTGCCTCCTCGGCGGCCACCGACGCGGGCGAGCTCGACCGTGCCCTCGCCCTGATCGAAGCCGCTCTCGGCGAGGTCGACGCCGACTCCGATCCGCTTCGCCATGCCGGCCTACTCGAGCTTCGGGCGAAGCTGCTCAGCGAGATGGGTCGGCCAGACGCCACGGCCGTTGCGCAGCGCGCCCTCGAGCTCGTCCCCGCCCAGCCGCCCTCCGCAGCGCGGGCACGACTGCTCCAGATGCTCGCCTCCCGACACATGATGGACGGGCATTTCGAGAAGGCGGCCGCTGTCGGGGTCGAGGCAATTGCCGCGGCGCGGGCGGCCGGTGTGGTCGAGGCCGAGTTCCGCGCACACAACATCATTGGGCCGTCACTCGTTCACCTCGGACGGGTCGACGAGGGGTTCGCGGCCTTTGCAACCGCGCGCGAGCTTGCCGGCGACGTCCCCCACATGCTGGTCAAATACCACATCAACGCCTCCGACGCCCTCAACCTGCTCGGGCGGTACGCCGAGGCCGCGCAGCTCGCCCGCGAGGGGATCGACCGCGCGCGCGAGATCGGGCTCGCGCGGAGCCTGGGCGCCATGATGGCCGGCAACACCGCCGAACCGCTGCTGGCGCTCGGCGAGTGGGGCGAGGCTGATCGGTTGATCACTCGGGCCCTCGAGCTCGACCCACCGGTTCGCCACGTCTGGCACCTGTTGACGCTGCAGGCATGGTTGGCGTTGTGGCGCGGCGATTCCGAGGTCGCGGCGCGTTCGCTGGACGAGGTCAGGGCTCGCATGGCCCGGCGCGAGCCCGGGCCCCAGTACGAGGTGCCGCTGGCGCGGGTCAGTGCCGAGCTGGCCCTGTCCCGCGGCGACGCCGACGACGCCTGGGCCGAGTTATCGGAATCACTTCGCGAACCGCGCCGCGATTCTCCGGGATACGACCTTCCCCTGGTGGCCGTCGCCGCCCGGGCGCTAGCCGCCTCCGCGCAGAGCGGACACGACGTCCAGGCGGGCGTTCGTCGGGTTCGCGAGGTCCTCGACGGCATCGGCGACTGGGGTCCGGCGGCGATCTGGCGGGCCGTGGTCGAGGCCGAGCTCGCCGGCGGGGTGGGGTCCGTGCCAGCCCGCTGGCGCGAGCTCGTCGAGGTCGTCGAGTCGAGGGCCGGGCCGCGCCACCTCGCCGCCTACGGCAACTACCGCCGCGGTGCCGCGCTGGTCGAGATGGGCGACCGCGAGGCCGCCGCAGGTCCGCTCCGTGAGGCGGCTGCCATCGCCGACCAGATCGGAGCCGGCCTTGTCCGCCGGTCGGTGGACGACCTCGCCCGGCGCGCCAACATCCGAATGCTCGACGGGGTCGGCGACGCTGCGGCGGATGGCAGCCATGGTCTGACCTCACGCGAACGCGAAGTCCTGCGACTGGTCGCGGCGGGGCAGAGCAACCGCCAGATCGGCGAGGCGCTGTTCATCAGTGCCAAGACGGCCAGCGTCCACGTGTCGAACATCCTGGCCAAGCTCGGCGTGGCCGGGCGCGGCGAGGCGGCTGCGATCGCCCACCGGGAGGGGCTTGTCGACGACGTCGCCTGACCCGAATCAGCGTGGCGTACCCGACATCGCGGAGTAGTACGCACTCGAGTCCGGCCGGTAGAGCATCCAGAGGATGGCCGCAGCCAGGACGATCGAGATCAGGTTGACCACCGTGCCGATTCCGGTGTTCTGGCTCAGCCCGATCAGGGTGAAGACGATGTTCAGGCCGCCGAGCACGGTCGCGACGATCCGCGCCCACGAGCGGCCCTTGCGGTTCATCACGGCCATCCAGATCCACAGGCCGACGGAGATCAGGCCGATGACCACCGCGAACGCCGTGCCGACCGTGACGGCGGTATCGAGTTCGTCCGCGGTCAGCTCAGGCGAGTTGTCGGCGATCTGGTCGCGCAGCGAGTCTCGCTGCGTGAGGCCGAGGATGAGGAAGACCGCGGACAATGCTGCACCGACGTACATCAGCCTCACCGCGGTGAGAAGCGAGGACGGCGGTGCCGCCTGCGCGGCGGCCGCGCCCGTGGCCTCGTACGAGATCGGCGGTGGCGGCGGGTAGGCCGGCTGCTGAGCGGTAGCGGGATCGGGCGGCGGTCCCTGCGGGGGCTGCTGGCTGGACGGTGGGGTGCCGAACGGGTCGGCCGGCGGCGGGTCTGGAGTCGGGGTCGCGGGCCGGTCGACGTTGTCGTCGGGATCGAACGGAGGTGTCGTACTCATGGGGTGAGTCTTCCTTCCATAGCGAGGGACATGCCCTGGACACCGGCGTCACACCCTATGGGAACTTCCGGCCCGGCGGAACGTCAGGCGCCGACTCTGGCCGACACCGCGTCGTAGTACGCGGTGGCGTCTCCTCGATAGAGCAACCACAGGATCGCGCCGGCGAGAACGATGGACACGATGCTGATGATGACGCCGAAGCCCGTGGTCTGGCTCACGTTGTACAGGGTCAGGACGACGTTGAGGCCGAAGAGTACGGTTGCGACGATCCGTGCCCAAGCCAGGCCGCGCATATTCGCCCGAGCCATCCACAGCCAGAGACCGACGGCGATGAGCCCGATGACCACGCCCACCGCAGTCGCGACGTTGAGGGTCCGGTCAAGCTCGCCGTTGGTCATGTCGGGGTTGTCCTCCACCAGCCGGTCGCGCATGGCATCACGGGTGGTCAGCCCGAACAGCGTGCCGAGCAACGAAAGGCCGGCGCCTACGTACATGAGCTTCACCGCTGCGACGATCGACGACGTCGGGCCGGCCATCGAGCTCGCGGTCTCGGCAGTTGTGTCCGCGGGTTCACCCGGCTGCGAGCTGCCGTGCGGATCAGGCGTCGTGCTCATGGCGTGACCATCTCATATGTTGGCCACGTGACGGAGATCCACGAGTTGACCGCGCTCGAACTCGCCGTCGCGATCAGGCACCGCGAGTTCTCGCCGACCGAGGTGCTCGACCACACGTTGAGGCGTGCCGACGAACTCGGCCCCCGCGTCGGCGCATTCGTCACCCTGACGCCCGATCTGGCCCGTGACCAGGCCATCGCGGCGGACGAGGCCGTGCTCGCCGGTGGCGACCTGCCACCCCTCCTCGGGGTGCCGTGCCCGATCAAGGACCTCGCGATGGTCGCCGGTGTGCCGTTCGGGGCCGGCAGCGCTGCGCTTGCCGGGACGGTGGCTCCGGTCGACGACGGTCTCACGACCCTGCTCCGCGCGGCCGGTACGATGATGATCGGGAAGACCACGACGCCCGAGTTCGGATTGCCCTGCTACACCGAGCCCGATGTGGCGCCGCCCGCCCGGACACCGTGGGACCTGGAGCGATCGGCCGGCGGCTCCAGCGGGGGCGCGGCCGCTGCGGTGGCGGCCGGGATCGTTCCCGTCGCCCACGGGTCGGACGGCGGCGGCTCCATCCGGATCCCGGCAAGCGCCTGCGGCCTGGTCGGGCTCAAGCCGACCAGGGGACGGGTCAGCCCCGGGCCCTACGGCGTCGACGGAGCCGGGCTGGCCGTCAACGGTGTGCTGACGCGCGACGTCAGGGACACCGCGGCGGCGCTCGACGTGCTCGCGAGCGGCTGGCCTGGCGACCTGCATGTGCTGGTGCCGCCGGCGACGACGTTCCTCGAGGCGTGCGAGCTGGATCCGGGCGTGCTTCGCGTGGGGGTACTGACCACCCCGGTCATCGCCGAGGGAGCGGCCGTCGACGTGCAGTGCCTGGACGCCGTCCGGGACACCGCCGCACTGCTCTCCGACCTCGGCCATCGGGTGGAGGAGGCGCCGGTGCCCTTCCGTGCGCAGCGATGGGCGTCGTTCGAGGCGATCTGGTCGGTTCTCGCCGCGGCTGCCCCGGTGCCGCCCGGGACCGAACAGCTGCTGGTGCCGCTGACCCGCTGGCTGCGGGACGAGGGGAGGCGCGTCTCGGGTGTCGCGTACGCCCAGGCGATCTCGAGCGTGCAGACGACGAGCCGGGACACAGCGTTGGCCTGGGCCGACTACGACGTGATCCTCTCGCCGACACTCGCCCGCCTTCCGGCCCGCGTCGGGGAGTTGCGCGACGATGACAATCCGGCGGCCGACTTCGCCGCCCAGACCGAGTACACCCCGTGGACCAGTGTCTGGAACCTCACCGGCCGTCCCGCGATCAGCCTGCCGCTGTACCGGGCCGAGGTGAACGGAGTGACGCTGCCGGTCGGCGTCATGCTCGGCGGCCGGCACGGCGACGAGGAGACGCTGCTCACATTGGCGGCGCAGCTCGAGGTCGCGCGTCCCTGGCGTTCGGCGCGGGCCCCACTGGTCGGGTAACCCACTGGTCGGGCGGGCTACGGCCGCGGAACACGGGGGCGGCGGTCGTGGTTGGTGCGGGGAAACCCCTGGAGGTGCCTGCGATGCCCGAGGCCGGCGGCGATCTCGACTTCGGCTATTTCCTGATCCCGAACGCGGCCGATCCGCTGATCGAAACTGCCCGCGAGGTGGAGCGGCTCGGCCTCGAGTACGTCGGCATCCAGGACCATCCATACCAGCGCCGTTTCGTCGACACGTTCGCGCTCATGAGCGCGATCCTCGCGACGACGACGAGGCTCCGGGCCTTCCCCGACGTGGCTAGTCTCCCGCTGCGTCCTCCTGCCGTGCTGGCAAAGACGGCCGCGACGCTCGACGTGTTGTCCGGTGGCCGGTTCGAACTCGGCCTCGGGGCAGGAGCCTTCTGGGACGCCATCGAGGGATACGGGGGCACCCGGCGCAGCGCCGGCGAGTCGGTCGACCAGCTCGCCGAGGGCGTCGAGGTGATCAGGCGGGTCTGGAGTGGCGAGCGCGGCCTGCGCTTCGAGGGCGACTTCTACCACCTGCGCGGGGTCCATTCCGGGCCGATCCCTGTACACGACATCGGCATCTGGATCGGCTCGTCCGGCCCACGGTCGTTGCGTCAGACCGGCCGAATCGCGGACGGTTGGGTGCACTCCATCAGGCCCGACGTCCTCGCCCGCCTGGCGGAGATGAACGCGCGGGTCGATGAGGGCGCGGCCGAGGCGGGGCGGAAGCCGACCGACGTGCGCAGGGTGTTCAACGTCAACGGCACGATCACCGACGGCCGGTCCGAGGGGTTCCTGCACGGCCCGGTCGGACAGTGGGTGGACGAGCTGACGTCGCTCGTGGTCGACCACCGGGCGCAGACCATCGTGTTCTGGGGCTCGGACGGCGCCGGCCACGAGCGGCTGCGCCGGTTCGCCCAGGAGGTGATCCCGGCCACGCGCGCCCGCCTGGCCGCCTGAGCGATATCCGGTTCAGCGCGGTTCGGTCGTCGCAGCCTCGTGGTCGCAGGCCTGGGCGCGCAGCGCGCGGTCGAGGTCGGCGAGGCCCTCGACGACGAGCCGACGCGGTGCAGGCGGCACCTCGGTGGCGGCGAGCCAGGCCCTGACCGTGTCGGCGGTCGCCTTGTCGGACAAGGTCCGGGGGAACAGGCGGACGATGATCGCCTTGGCAGTGTCGGTCGTTCGTTGCGACCAGACCTTGGGCACGGCGTCGAGGTATCTGCCGACGTAGGGGCGGACCAGTTCGCTCTGCTCGGGTTGGGCGAACCCCTCGATCGTTGCGAACAGCAGGGCGTTGGGAAGTTCGTCGGACTCGACGGACTCAGCCCAGGCATCCTCCTTCGCCTGCTCGCTTGGCTGCGCCGCCCGGGCGTAGGCGGCCTGGCGCCGCCCGGTGGCAGTGTCGTCGCGGGCTAGCTCCGCATCGATCGCGTCCGGGTCGGCCGCGCCGAGGATCACCAGCCGGTGCAGCAGGCTCCAGCGTAGGTCGGTGTCGACGTCGAGTCCGGGCAGCACCGTGCCGCCGTCCGTGGTCTCGAGCAGCGCACGCACCTCGTCGAGATGTTCTGGGCTCCCGGCGGCCGCGACCCAGGCACGGGTGAACGACAGCTGGGGGTCGCTGCCGGGTTCGGCGGCGCCCGCCATACGGCGCAGGGCGCTGGTCAAGCGCGCCAGCAGCATCAGCCGATCGGGTGGGTCGGCGTACTGGTGGATGGCCGTCCGGGCCGCAGCAAGGACCGTCTGGACCACGGAGACATCGGACTCGAGTTCGACCCCACCGAGGACCAACTCGACGTAGTCGCGCGTGGGCAGCTCGGCGTCGCGCAGCATGTCGGTGGCGGCGGTCCAGCACATGGCCCGGGGAAGCGACGAGGTGATCCGGCCGATGTCGCGGACCACGGTCTGCCGCGACCGTTCGTCGAGCCTGATCTTGGCGAAGGTGAGGTCGTCGTCATTGAGCAGGAGGAGGTCGGGCTGCGGCTCCCCGACGAGGTCGGGTACCTCGGTGCGCTCGCCGCTGACGTCGAGCTCGAGCCGGCGGCGCCGGACGACGCCCTCCGTGGTGTTGTCGTAGAGCCCGACCGCGATCCGGTGGTCGCGGAGGGTGGGGTGCTCCTCGGCGGCGCTCTGCAGGATGGTCACCGACGTGTACGCGCCGTCGTCGTCGACCTCGACGACTGGGCGGAGGGTGTTCACGCCGGCGGTCTGCAGCCACTGCTCCCGCCAGGAGGACAGGTCGCGGCCGCTGGTCTTCTCGAGGTGGGCGAACAGGTCGGACAGCTCGGTGTTGCCCCACGCGTGCTCGGCGAAATACGCGCGGACACCTGCGAGGAACTCGTCGCGCCCGACCCAGGCCACGAGCTGCTTGAGGACGCTGGCGCCCTGGCCGTAGGTGATGCCGTCGAAGTTGACCTGGACGTCGTCGAGATCGCGGATGTCAGCCGAGATCGGGTGGGTGGAGGGGAGCTGGTCCTGACGCAGCGCCCAGAGCTTCTCGGACACGGCGAATGTGGTCCACGCCTCGGTCCAGCGGGTCGCCTCGGACTGGGAGAGCACGCTCGCCCAGGTGGCGAAGGACTCGTTGAGCCACAGGTCGTCCCACCAGCGCATCGTGACCAGGTCGCCGAACCACATGTGCGCCATCTCGTGCAGGATGGTCTCCGCCCGGCGCTCGTAGGCAGCGTCGGTGACGCGGCTGCGGAAGACGTAGTCCTCGTGGTGGGTGACGCACCCGACGTTCTCCATGGCGCCGGCGTTGAACTCCGGGACGAACAGCTGGTCGAACTTCGCGAATGGATAGGCGAGCCCGAAGACGTCCTCGAAGAACGCGAAGCCGCGGCGGGTGACGTCGAAGAGTTCCTCGGCGTCGAGGTGCTCGGCGAGCGAGGCCCGGCAGAAAAGGCCCAACGGGATGGTCGTCTCCTTCCCGGCATACTCGTCGCGCACGACGTGGTACGGGCCCGCGACCAGTGCCGTGACGTAGGTGGAGATCCGCGGTGTTGCCTCGAACTCCCAACGCTTGACCACCGTCTCGTCGCCCACGTCCGACGGTTCGGGTGTCGGGGAGTTCGACACCACCTGCCAGTGTCCCGGCGCGGTGACCGTGAACGCGAACGTCGCCTTGAGGTCGGGCTGCTCGAAGCACGCGAAGACGCGCCGAGCATCGGCGACCTCGAATTGGCTGTAGAGGTACACCTCGCTATCGACCGGGTCGACGAACCGGTGCAGCCCTTCGCCGGTGTGCATGTAGGCCGCCTCGGCGACGATTCGCACCTCGTTCTTCGCTGCCAAGCCGTCGAGACGGATCCGGCTGCCGTCGAAGACGTCGAGCGCGTCGAGAGAGGTTCCGTTGAGAACCACCTCTCCGACCGCCGGTGCGACCAGGTCGAGCCAGGTGCTCGCGCCCTTCTTAGCGCTGCGGAACCGCACGGTCGTCGTGGACGCGAACGTCTTGTCGCCGGCGGTGAGGTCGAGCTCGATCTCGTAGGAGTCGACCTCGACCAGGGCGGCGCGTTCGCGTGCCTCCTCGCGGGTCAGGTTGGTTCCAGGCATGCGCCCGATCCTGACAGATCTATGGATGCGCGCGAAGTCCGACGTCGTCCGTGGTCGCTGGCAGGATGGCGCCATGCGCGTCCATCTGGGGTCCGATCACGCCGGCTTCGAGGTCAAGAACCAGGTGGCCGAGGCGTTGCGCGCCGACGGCCACGAGGTTGTCGATCACGGCGCGTTCGTCTACGACGACGCTGACGACTATCCGGTCTACTGCCTCCGTGCAGCCGAGGCGGTCGCCCATGACGACACCAGCCTGGGCGTCGTGCTCGGGGGTTCGGGCAACGGCGAGCAGATGGCCGCGAACAAGGTGCGAGGTATCCGGGCGGCTCTGGTCTGGAGCGCCGACACCGCCCGCCTGTCGCGCGAGCACAACGACGCTCGCGTCATGGCGGTCGGAGGGCGCGTGCACTCGATCGACGAGGTCGTCGGGTTCGTACGGATCTTCCTGGCAACGCGGTTCTCGGGCGACGAGCGGCACGAACGCCGGATCAGGATGCTCCACCGCTACGAGCAGGTGGGGGAGCTTCCTCCCCTGTCGGGCGGTCCTTCCGCATGACCTCGGCGACGAGCTCGTCGGCCGGCCGGGAGACGTCCCGGGCCCGCATGGCACCGGAGACACCGACCTGAGACCGTCGGTCTACGTGATCCATCCGGCGATCGGGCACCTTCCCACGGCCGGTCATGGGACCGACAGTACGTGCCCTGCTCCGGCGGGTCCATGGGCGCTTGGTCCCCAGCTTCCGTGGTGGAGTAAGGGATCTCGTCTTTGGTGCGGGCGCTGCGACCGCTACTGTCGCGCCGTGACCGCGAGATCCGACCGGATCCTCAGGCGGCGGCTCACTCGCCGGGGGGTGGCCGCCCGGTTGGGCCGCTGGATGGATCGCGAGCCGGTGGTGTTGGGCTCGCTCCTGCTGATGATCGTCGTGGTCTACTTCGTTCGCATCACCCTGCCGGGGACGATCCCGTTCAGCATGTTCGTCCTGCCCGTCCTGCTCGGTGGGTTGGCCTTGTCGGTCCCTTCGCTGGTGATGGTGGTTATCGTCACCGGAGTCGCCCTGGTGGCGGAGGGCATCTTCCACGGTGTCGACGAGCTCTACCTCGGCGTGGTGTTCGTGGTGGCGATCACGGCTGTGGTCGCCATCGGGTCAGCCCGGTCACGGGCCCGTCTCGGCGTC
>Ga0193741_1000596_pt1 | contig 10759 bp, 11 predicted proteins | sample L2s2metaG_FD_143059 | JGI IMG/M metagenome (GOLD analysis project Ga0193741, IMG submission 143059) | Soil microbial communities from a riparian zone of the East river system, Colorado, United States - L2s2 | ecosystem: Environmental > Terrestrial > Soil > Riparian zone | place: USA: East River...
GTGGCCGCCGCCGATCGCCGCCTCTACTCCGACAAGGTCGCCCGAGCCGCCTAGCGCGCCGTTTTGGGCCGCGCCGGCGCGGGCAGGACAGCGGTATGTCTGCGTACACGATCAAGAACCTGAAGCACGACGTGAAGGATGCGGCCCCCGACGGCGGGCTCGCGCCGGGGCTCGAGGCGCACTTCGCCGGCTCCTCGCTCGACTGCGAGCAATCGGGCGTCAGCTACTTCCGCGTTGCGCCGGACTTCCGCATCCCGTTCGGGCACACGCACGGGCGCCAGGAGGAGGTCTACGTCGTCGTGGACGGCACCGCCCGCCTCAACCTGGACGGCGATGTGCACGAGCTCCGCAAGTGGGACGCCGTACGCATGTCGCCCGAGGTGACGCGGAACCTCGAGGCCGGCCCGGACGGCGCGGAGTTCCTCGCCTTCGGGGCGCCCAACACCGGGCTCGGCGACGCCGAGATGCAGCCCGGCTGGTGGACCGACTAGCGTCGGGCTTGCTCGAGCGCGTCCGCGAGATCCGCCGGTAGCGGCGAATCGACATCCACTTCCTCGCCCCCGAAGGGGTGCGGGAACGCGAGCCTCGCCGCGTGCAGGAACTGACGGTCGAGTCCCAGGTCGCCGTCGACGCCATAGACCGGGTCGCCGGCAACGGGGAGGTCGATGGCAGCCAGGTGGACACGGATCTGGTGGGTCCTTCCCGTCTGCAGGCGGACGCGCAGCAGGGCGTGCTCCGCGAGGAGCTCGGCCAGCTCGAACTCTGTGACCGCCTCTTTGGGCGCGTTCGTGTCCAGCGAGACGCGCGTCGCATCGCGGCGGTCGCGCCCGATCGGCGCCTCGATCCGGCCGGCGCGTGAGCGCGGACGCCCCCGCACCAGCGCGAGATACTCGCGCACGAGCTTCCGCCGCCGCAGGAGGCCCTGGAGCCGCCGGTGCGCGTCGTCCGAGCGCGCGACCACCAGGAGCCCCGACGTGTCGCGGTCGAGCCGGTGAACGATCCCCGGCCGCTCGGGCTCATCCCCGCCCTCGATTGCCTGCGCGAGCAGCCCGTGGACGAGCGTCCCGCTCACATGGCCCGCCGAGGGGTGGACTACCACGCCGGCCGGCTTGTCGACCACGAGCAGGTGCTCGTCCTCGTAGGCGACGCGCAGTCCGGCCACCGGCTCGGGCTCGAGTGCCGTCTCGCGCCGCTCCGGCACCTCGAATTCGAGCTCCTCGCCGCCCACGAGCCGGTGGCTCTTCGAGCGCCGTCCGCCGTCCACGGAGACCGCGCCGTGCTCCACCAGCCGCTCGGCGGCCGCCCGCGAGCCCACGCCGTCGCACGTGGCCAGGAAGCGGTCGAGCCGCTCGCCCGCCGCCTCCGGCGGCACGACGAGCTTCATCCGCTGGTCTTGGGGGCGGTGCGGCGGAGTCGGGGCTCGCGCTCGGCGGCGACGAGGGCCGCGAGCAGGATGGTCACGCCGACGACGATGAAGGTGTCGGCGAGGTTGAAGGCCGGCCAGAAGCGCAGGTCGAGGAAGTCCGTGACGTGCCCGAGCCGCAGCCTGTCGATCAGGTTGGCGATGCTCCCGCCGATCAGGAGCCCGAGCGCGACGGGCAGCACCGGGTGACGGGCGCCGGCTCGCGCGAAGTAGAAGAGCATCCACCCGACGGCGACCGCCGTGAGGACCGTGACCGCCGTGGCCCAGCTCGAGAAGAGCCCGAACGCGATGCCCGGGTTCGTTACGTGACGGATCTCGAGCGGCCCCGCCACGTGCACGGAGTCACCGAGGTCGAGCGTGCTGACGACGATCTGCTTCGTCACCTGGTCGGCGACGACGGCCGAGAAGGCGATCGCGAGGAGACCGAGCCAGTGGAACGGCGTCGCAGAGAGCGACCGCTCGACCATCGAGATCGGCACACGGCCGTCCGTGGCTGACCCGACGCGAACGTCGATCAGCCTCGTGGACGGGTTGACTAGCCCCTCTCGACGAGACGCTGGCAGTCGATGCACCTTGTCGCGTGCGGGATTGCTTCGAGCCGCTCTTCGGCAATCTGTTGCCCGCAGCGCTCGCACTTCCCGTAGGTCCCGTTCTCGATTCGTTCGAGCGCCTGGTCGATCGCCAGGAGGAGGTTCTCGGCGTTCTCCTCGAGTGTGTTGTCGATCTCCCGGTCGAGCGTCGCAGTGGCCGAGTCGGCGAGGTGATTGTCGAACGTCTCCTCCTCCGTCTCGTCCTCGAACGAGCTCGAGTTCGCCTCGTGCAGATGCTCGATCGTCGAGCTCAGGCGCTCGCGCTCTTCGAGCAGGGTCTTCCGGAAGCGCTCGGTGTCCACGCTTCGAGTATATCCCGGGCTCCGAGGCCCTTCCCGGTTGGTCAGGCGGCCTGGTGGCGGTCGCGCCCGGCCTCGCCGCGGGCGGCGACGGGCTCGCCCTCGAGGCGGTCGAGCGCGGAGGCGAGGAAGCCGCGGAACTGGGCCCTGACGTCGGTCTCGAGCGCGCGCAGACGGCGGATCTCCTCCCGCGTCCGCTCCTGCTCGCCCTCCGCCGTCGAGGCGATCTCGCGGGCCTTCGCACGCGCCTCCTCGACGATCAGGTCGGCCTCGCGGTGGGCCCGCGCGCGCAGCTCGTCGGCCATCCGCTCGGCCGAGAGCAACGTGTTGCGCAGGGCCTCCTCGATCTCCCGCTGACGGTGAAGCTCGCTCTCGAGACGCTCGATCTCGTCGCGCAGGTCGGCGCGGTCGCGCCAGACGTCCTCAAAGCTCGTGGCGATGTCCGAGAGGAGCCGGTCAACGCCCGAGCGCTCGTAGCCCACGAGGCGCCGAGGCAGTGTCACGTGCCGAATTTCGACAGGGGTCAGTGACATGGCCGAAAGCTTCGCCGCGCGGCGGCGGACCCCTCCCCGCCGTTACAGGCGGGCGAGGCCTGAGTCGATCAGCCGGTAGACGATCGTGAGGGTGATGATGGCCACGATCGGCGAGAGATCGAGGCCCAGGCCGCCGAGGTTGAGCTGCGGGATGAAGCGGCGGAACAGACGCAAGTACGGATCGACGACGTCGTAGAGGAAGCGCTGGATCCGGTTCAGGGTCGTGTTGTAGGGAAGCGGGATCCAGGACGCGATGATGTACGCGATGATGCAGATGAGGTAGACGAGGTACAGGGCCTCGACGAAGCCCCGGACAGTCGAGATCGCGTCCGCGAAGACCATTCGCGGGGAAACCTACTGCCCGATCCGGCCGGAAGTCGGCTGCGACTGGTTTACGACTGGTTGTAAAAGCCGTGGTCGATCAGGCGCGCGCGCTCCTCCGCCGAGACCTCGACGTTGCGCGGCGTCAGGAGAAACACCTTGTCGGCAACCCGCTGCATGCTCCCGCTGAGCGCGTACGTGAGCCCGCTCGAGAAGTCGATCAGCCGCTTCGAGAGCTCGGCGTCGGCGCTCTGCAGGTTGACGATCACGGGCACGGAGTCCTTGAACTTGTCCGCGATCGACTGGGCGTCGTTGAAGCTCCGCGGCACCACGAGGTGGACCTTCACAGACGCCGCGGCGACCGCCTCCAGCGGACGTCTGTTACCGCCCGACGAGCGCTTGACCGCGGTCTGCGCACCGGCCTGCGCGTCGGGCTCGGACCAGTCCTCGAACTCCTCGCGCTGGCGTGTCCGCGGGTTGAGCCGGCGCACGTTCTGGCGGTCGCGGTCGTACGTCCGCTCGAGCTCCTCCTCGGCGGCGTAGGCCTCCTCGTCCCAGTACTCGTCCTCCTCGACGATGCCGAAGTAGACGAGCGCGCGACTCCAGACATCTCCAACTCCCATAAACGCGGACTGAGTCTAGCGCCCGTACAGAACGGATCCCACCCGAACCAGGGTCGCGCCTTCCTCCGCCGCGACGCGGTAGTCCTGGGACGTCCCCATGGAAAGCTCCTGGAAACCGCGGTCCTCCGCGAGCTCGCGCAGCCGGCGGAAATACGGCCGCGAGGCCTCCGCGTCGTCGGCCAGCGGCGGCATCGTCATCAGGCCGCGCACGTCGACGCCGAGCCCGCGCACCTCGTCCAGAAACGCGGGCAGGGACTCCGGTGGGACTCCCGACTTCGACTCCTCCCCGGAGAGGTTCACCTCGACGAGGGCCGGCACCGTCAGGCGCTTCGCAGCGGAGTCGCTCGCGAGCGAGTGGCAGAGCTCGCAGAGGTCGGAGACGTCGCGGGCCTTGCGCGACTGGAGGTGGCCGATGAAGTGCCAGCGGAAGGTCTCGCCGTAGCGCTCGTGCTTGGCCGCGAGGTCCTGGAGGCGGTTCTCTCCCACGACCTCGACCCCGGCCTCGGCGAGCAGCGCCATCTCGTCGATCGAGACGTACTTCGTCGCCGCCACCACGGTCACGTCCGGCCCGACTTCCTCGCGGATGCGGGCGTAGTTCGACGCGATCAGCGAGCTGTCAGCGGAGAGCGGCAACGATCCCTTGGCGCCCGGTGACGCCCTGGTCGCGGCGGTGGGAGAAGAGCAGCTCCTCCTCGCAGGACGTGCAGAGGTCGACCCGCTCGACCGACTCGCAGCCGGCCGTCCGCAGGGCTCGCTCGGTCGCCTCCACGAGGTCGAGGTTCTTGCCCACGAGGATGTCTGCGCCGAAGCGCGCGCGGAACGGCTCGGCGATCTCCTCGCCGACCTCGAAGCAGCAGGGGCCGATGCCGGGCCCGATCGCGGCGCGCAACGGACCGCCGCCGAGCGCCTCCACCCCGGTCTCGACGATGCCGCCGAGCAGCCCGCGCCAGCCCACGTGGAGGGCGGCTACGCCCGGCCTCCCGTTCGGGCGGGCGAGTCCGACCGGCAGGCAGTCGGCGGTGAGAAGCATGAGCCCGTGTTCGCGTTCGTCCGTCCAGAGCCCGTCGCAGCGCTCGAGCGGCGTCCCGGGCCGGACAATTCCGCGCCCGTCAGCCCGCAGCACCCTCGCACCGTGAGCCTGCCAGGCCATCGTCGCGGTCTCGGGATCGACGCCGACCGACCCACACAGGCGCTTGCGGTTCTCGACCACGCGCTCGGGCTCGTCGTCCGTGAGGATCCCGAGGTTGAGCGACTCGTACGGGCCCTCGCTCACGCCGCCGAGGCGCGACGAGAAGACGACCCTGTACGGTTCCCCGAGGTCCGCTTCGAAGATCACGAAGCCCCGATCAGCTCCCGCGCGGCCGCCAGCTCGGCGTCCCGTCCGTCAAGCTCGCCGTTCACCTTCCGGCGCAGGATCTCCTCCAGGATCGCGCCCACCTGAGGGGACTCCGTCAGCCCGAGCTCGGCCAGGTCTCCGCCGGAGATCTCCAGGTGGACGTCCCGGAGCTCCTCGAGATAGCGCACAAGGCGCGAGCGCGCCGCTTCGTCCGCGCCGGCCAGGGCCATGAGGACGCCGTCCGGGTCGTGCGGCTCGGCCACCGCGCGCAGCCTCGCGGGCTCGTCTGTCTCCGCAACGCGTTCGCGCAGGCGACCGGCCACCGTGACGGCGTCGGCGATGCGCTCGCCGTCGCGGCGCCGGAGCTTGAGGCGCTCGAACCAGTCGTAGAGCTCGTCGGGAGGCAGCCGTCGCGCGAGAGCGGCGAGCCGCAGCCGCCAGGCGGGCGCGTCGGGCGCGTGGCGCTCGCGGAGCGCGTCCAGCTCGGCGACGAGCTCGACGGCCTCCTCGCCGGCGGCCAGATGGGGATGGATGGCCTGGTCGAGCCGCAGCTCGGCCATCCGCCGGAGCGAGTCGCCGACCTCGGCCTCCGACAGGAGTGCCTGCAGCTCGTCGCGCAGCCGTGCCGAGGAGAGCTCACCGACAAGCTCCATCTCGATGCATGCGCGCGCGAGCCCAAACGTGTGCGCGTCCATACGGAAGCCGTACCGGTTCTCGTAGCGGATCGCGCGGAAAAGGCGCGTCGGGTCGTCGATGAACGAGAGGTTGTGCAGGACGCGGATGACCTTCGCCTCGAGATCCTGCAGCCCGCCGAAGAAGTCCACGAGTCGCCCGAAATCCTCGCCCTTGAGCGAGACCGCCATCGCGTTGATGGTGAAGTCACGGCGGTAGAGGTCCTGGCGGATGGACGCCTGCTCGACCGCCGGCAGCGCGCCGGGGTAGTCGTAGAACTCGGTCCGCGAGGTGGCGACGTCGACCCGGCCTCCGTCGTAGAGGACGATCGCGGTGCCGAACTTGTCGTGCGGGACGACGCGGCCGCCGAGTGCCTGCGCCAGCGCGCGCCCGAATGCGATGCCGTCGCCCTCGACGGCGATGTCGACGTCGAAGCTCGGCTCGTCCATGAGCAGGTCGCGGACGGCGCCACCGACGAGGTAGACGCCGTCGAACCCCTCGGCGACGGCCGGGACTGCCTCGAAGACCGGCTCGAGCCCGGGAATAGCCAGGAGCTGGGCGCTGAGATCCGGGCCGGGCGGAGCGGCCTCCTCCGCCGTGGGCTCGCCGAGCGCGCGCAGCAGGTCGCTGCGGGTGACCACGCCCACCACCCGGTCGTCGCGCAGGACGGCGACGCGCCCCGCGTCCGACGTGCGCAGCAGGCGCGTCAGCTCGGGGAGAGGCGTGCTCTCCTCGCACGTGACGACGTCCGAGCTCATGACGCTCTTCACGGGAGCGTGCGAGAGCCCGTGGCCGATGGCCTGGTCGAGGTTCTCGCGCGTGACGAGGCCGACCAGCCGCTCGTCCTCCTCGACGAGGATCCCGCTCTGGCGGTGCCGCTGGCACCGCACCATCGCCTGCGCGACGGTCTCACCGGGCGCGACGAAGCGGGCCGGGCGCGACATGATCTCGGCCGCGGTCGGCAGCGGCCGCGCAGCGCCGGGGAGCGCATCCAGGATCAGCTGCCGCGCCTCCGCGAGGGTGCCGCGATGGACGGCTGACGCGGCCTGCGGATGGCCGCCGCCTCCGAGCGCTCCCGCGACCACGGCGGCGTCCAGCTCGGGCATGCGCGAGCGGCTGACGCAGAAGACCCTTCCGTCCATCTCAACGAGGCAGACGAGCGCCTGAGCGTCCGTAAGGTCGACGATCTTGTGGGCGAGGTTGGAGACGCCGTCGACGTACGTCGGCCAGACGACCGGAGCGAGCAGCACCTCGAGCCCTCCGACGGAGTGGCTCTCGAGCGACGACACGAGCGCGTCGAGCAGCGCCCGCTCATCCTCGGCGAGCGGCGCGCGCAGGTACTGCGCCACCATGTCCTGGCGCGCTCCGTGGCGCAGGCACCACGCCAGCGCCTCCGCGTCCCGGAGCGCCACGCCCGGGTAGCCGAGCGAGCCCGTGTCCTCGTGGATGCCGAGCGCGAAGACGGTGGCCTCGAGCGGCGAGACCTCGAGCTCGCGCTCGGCGAGGATCCCGACCATCGTCGTCGTCAGCGCCCCGTCGTCCGAGAGCACGAGGTTCTCCGGCTTCACCCAGTCGGGCTTCTCGCCGGAGTGATGGTCGAAGACGACGACCTCGACCTCGGGGTCGCGGGCGACGCGCTCGAACTCCCCGAGGCGCTCCGGCTGCACCGTCTCGACCACGATCAGCCGGCGGACGCTGTCGAGGTCGACACGCCCGGAGTCCACGATCTCCAGCTCGTCCGCGTGCAGGCGGTAGAACTCGCGCACGTTGCGGTTGAGCGAGCCGGAGAGCGCGATGACGGCGCCCGGATAGAGCCTCCGCGCGGCGAGCATGGCCGCGAGCGCGTCGAAGTCCGTGTTGGTGTGGGAGACGATGACGTCCACGGCTGGAAGGTTAGACCCGGCCGCGCTGTATCCCCCTTCCTGAGGATGCGCACGGGACGGTGGGAACCCACGGTGAGCGCGGGGTCCTGCTGCCGAAGTGTCTACGAAACAGCGCACCGCACTCACCGCGCTCCTGGCGCTCACGCTCGTCGTCGCCGTTCCTGCAGGCGGCGCGCTCGTCGCCCCGGTCCTGACCGGCCCGGACGAGGGCATGACGGTGAGCGAGCTCCCGCCGTTCCGGTGGGATCCCGTCGCCGGCGCCGACCGGTACGAGTTCGAGTTCGCCGCCGATCCGGGCTTCAACGGCGCGACCATGGTGAGCACGAAGAACACGCGGGCCGCGCTGAAGCTCCTCGTCCCGAACGGGACCTACTACTGGCGCGTGCGCGGGGTGACGAGTGGCGGCGACGTCGGCGCGTGGTCGGACGTGCGCAGCCTCGACATGGCGTGGACGGCGCAGGCCGCGCTGCTCGCTCCGTCGAACGGCGCCACGATCACGTACCCGGATCACGCGCTCGAGCTCAGGTGGGGCGCCGTGCAGGGCGCCGCGAAGTACCTCGTCAAGGTCGCGAGCGACCCGGATCTCGGCACCCTCGTCTTCGGCGAGCCGGTCGAGACCGCGTCGACGCAGTTCACGCTCAACGACCCGATGCCCCCGGGGACCTACTACTGGGGGATCACGCCGCTGAACGCGCAGGGCCACGAGGGTGCCGCGTCGACCGTCGCCTCCTTCACGTGGTCCTGGCCGTCGACCTCGACGCCGACGTACACGGACCTCTCTCCCGATCCGGAACTCGTCGACCCCCACTTCTCGTGGACGCCGGTGCTCGGCGCGGCCGGCTACGAGGTCGAGGTCAACTTTTCCACGGACTGGGCATCCGGTTCGCAGGTCTGCTGCGACCCGATCAACTTCTTCACCGAGGCCTCGACTCTCGGAACCTCCCTCTCGCCCGACGTCGTACTCGACAACAACACCTACTTCTGGCGCGTGCGCGCGATCGACTCCGAGGGCAACGCCGGCGTCTGGAACGTCGGACCATCCTTCACCAAGACGTTCGACAACGTGCCTCCCGTGACGGCACCCAGCATCGAGAACGTCCGCATGCGCGACAACACCGCCGACCCCGCCGTCGACACCAACGCGGGGACCGCCGTGCTCGACACCGATACCCCGGTCGTCGTCTGGGAGCCCGTGATCGGGGCCTCCGGCTACACGGTGAACGTGACCACGTTCTCGGGCGGCGTCTGCAACTGGGCCAGCGCAATCTGGGACACCGACACCTCCGTGCGTGCCTGGACGCCGCTCGGCTGGAGCAGGGTCACCGGCTCGCCCTATCCGACGACGGTGCCCCCGTCCACCGACTCGTTCAGGGCCCTCACCGCCGGCGCCGAGTACTGCGTCCGCGTCCGCGCGTACGACCGGCCTTCCATCAGCGCGACGCCGATCAACGGCGACTGGACGTACCTGCCCGCCAACAACCAGGCCGCGTTCAAGTGGAACGGGCCACCGGCGAGCGCGGCATGCGGACCGCCCTGCGAGATGTCCTCCGGCGACTACAACGACCCGCTCACGGGAGCGACGGTCGGGACGATGCCGCTCTTCACCTGGGATCCGATCCTGGGCGCGGAGAGCTACTACATCCTCGTCGCGCGCGACCCGAACTTCACGAACGTGATCGACTTCGCGTACACGCGCATACCGGCCTACGCTCCGCGGAAGGCGGCCACGTCCATCGGCTACGCTGACGAGACGACGCTCTACTACTGGGCCGTCTTGCCGGCCGATGCCGCGAACGGCGACTTCGTCTCGGCCGAGCCGCTCACGAGCGGGGCGCAGAGCTTCACGAAGCAGTCCGCGCCTCCGGCCCTCCTCGCGCCCGCGAACGGCGCGGCCGTGAACACGCCGGCGACGGCGTTCCAGTGGACGCCTGTCCACGACGCGCGTCAGTACCGGCTCCAGGTCGCGGCGGATCCGAGCTTCGGGACGCTCATCGACGACTTCGAGACCGACGCGAGCTCGTACACGAGCAACACGACCTACCCGTCGGACACGACGCTGTACTGGCGCGTGCGCGCGGATGCTGAGAACGGGTCCGGAGAGGTCGGCCTCACCTGGTCGGAGAGCGGGACGTTCACGAAGCAGCTGCCCAAGCCGGTCTTCGACCCGGACAACCCCACGACCGGCGCCTTCCTGCCGACGATCAAGTGGTCGACCGTGCCTGGCGCAGTCTCCTATGATCTGCACGTCGTCCAGCCCAACGGCCAGGCCAGGGACTTCCGCGATATTCCGGCGCCCGCCGGGACGTTCACCGAGATGACCGGAGTCGGCGTGTTCACGTGGACGGTCCGCGCGAACTTCCCGACCGACGGCCTCTCGACCCTCGACGGCCCGTACTCGCTGCCCAGCACGTTCACGCACACGATCCCCGAGCCGAGCGGCACCACCGAGGAGGTCGGTGTTCGCCGCCTGCTCCTCCGGTGGGATCCCCGGCCACGCGCCGACGACTACCGCGTCCAGATCTCGACCCGCGCGGACTTCGCCACCGTCAGCGAGAACATCACGACACAGACGACCGCGCACGCCCCGTTGCTCACGTCCGCTGCCTTCACGAACGGGGGAAACTTCTACTGGCGCGTCGCGATGATCGACGCCGACAACAACCTCGGCGACTACAGCGCCGCCCGCCCCTTCACGCTGCCTCCGCTGGGCAGTGGTGGAAGCGGCACCCCGACCGTGCAGCGCTTCCGCGCCTCGTTCACCGGATATCCCGTCAGGAACCAGTGGCGCACGGTGACGCTAACGGTGCGGAACGGCTCCTTCCAGCTGGTCGCCGGGGCGAACGTCCGGATCTCGGGCGCCGGCGTCCGCGCCGTCACGAAGCGGACCAGCACCGGCGGCAAGGTCAGCTTCCGCCTCCGCGCGACGCGCTATCCGGGCCGCGTGGCCTTCCGGGTCACGAAGCTCAACTTCACCGCAGCGACGTACTACCGCTCCGTCCGCGCGCGTTAGGTAGGCGAGGCCTTAACGAAAGGAGCGCGTTGCCGTCGGGCCGCGCTGCTCGCCCCGATGCCGCGTCCT
>Ga0193741_1000597_pt1 | contig 10758 bp, 9 predicted proteins | sample L2s2metaG_FD_143059 | JGI IMG/M metagenome (GOLD analysis project Ga0193741, IMG submission 143059) | Soil microbial communities from a riparian zone of the East river system, Colorado, United States - L2s2 | ecosystem: Environmental > Terrestrial > Soil > Riparian zone | place: USA: East River...
CTCCTCGGCCGGCTTCTCGCGGAGCCGCTCGACTGCGCCGGGGAGGGCGAACTGTGCCCCACCGAGCCCCTCGACGAAGTATCCGCGGCGGCAGACGCCGAGCGTCTCCAGCTTGCGCAGCTCGCGGTAGACGGGCGCGTAGCCGCCCGGGATCCCCTCGGCCCGGACGCCGTCGCGCGTGACGATCCCGTGCCGCTCGAGGAGGAGCTCTGCGAGTGCGCGAGGATCAGGCTCGCCCGGGAAGAGCCCGACGGCCGAAGACCAGCGCCCCTGCGTGGCCGTGATGGCGTTCGCCCGGGCCCGCGAGAACCGTCGAGGGCGCTTCTGCGGGCGCGCGGCCTGGAAGCGGCGGCTCGCGCGCAGCGGCTGCCAGGCGTCGTTCGTCGCCTCACCCGCCCAGACGAGATCCCAGAGCGCCGGCAGTGCGGCCTCGCCCTCGAGGCCGGTCGCGGCCAGGAGGTCGTACCAGAAGAGCGCGCCGGCGCCGAGCGCCTCCCTGATCGCTTCGTGTCCCTCGCCGTCGGGAGGCGGCAGCGCGCCCGGCCTACCGAGCGCCGCGGCGTCCTCGCGGAAGTACAGCGCCACCCGCTCGAGCCCGGCGCCCACCCAGACGACCTCCCCGGAGGCGGTGAGCTGGTCGAGCCAGGCCGCCTGGTAGCCGGGGACCCGGCGCGGGAGCAGGTCGCCCTCCCAGAGCGCGACCGGGAGCGAGAGCCCCTGAAGCGGAACGAGCGCCTCCCTGAGGGTCGCGCGCCGGTCGACGCCCTGCCACCCCGGCAGGAAACGCCCGAGCGCGCCCTGGTCGACGGGCTCGACCTCCTTCCGCAGCCGCGCGAGGCTGGCGCGCCGCAGCCGGCGCAGCACGTCGGGGTCGCACCATTCGCGCTCCGTGCCTCCCGGCCGCAGCTCGCCGCGGACGAGGTCGAGGCCCGCGAGGATCTCCTCGGCCCGCAGGGGGTCGAGTGCGAAGCGGCTCGCGACCTCCGCGGTCGTGAACGGACCGCGGCCCCGGGCAAAGCGGCGCAGGATCCAGCCGAGCGGGTCCTCCCCGCCGTCGAGGTAGGCATCGGGGAGGCCCGAGGGCGGCATCGCGCCGAGCGCGTCGCGGTAGCGGCCCGCGTCCTCGGCGGCGATCAGGTGCTCGCCTCCGGCCAGGCGCACGCGAACGACTCGCCGCTCGGCCTCGAGCGTAGCGGCGAGCTCCTCGTCGAACTCGCCGGCCACCAGGTCGCCGCGGCGAAGGAGCAGGTCGTGAAGCTGGTCGGGCGAGCCCGCGCGGCCGCGGAGCTGCTCCTCGACCTCGTCCACGGCATCGCGGTCGATCAGGTCGCGCAGCTCCTCCTGGCCGAGGAGCTCCTTGAGCAGGTCGCGGTCGAGGGCGAGCGCCTGCGCGCGCCGCTCCGCGAGCGGCGTGTCGTCCTCGTACATGTACGTGGCGACGTAGTCGAAGAGGAGCGAGGACGCGAAGGGCGAGGCGCTCGGCGTCTCGACCTCGACCAGGTCGATGCGGCGCTGCCTCAGAGCCTCGAGGAGCGCGCGCAGGGCCGGAAGGTCGAAGACGTCCTGGAGGCACTCGCGGAACGTCTCGAGCACAACCGGGAAGTCGGGATAGCGGCGCGCCACCTGCAGGAGGCCCTGCGCCTTGAGGCGCTGCTGCCAGAGCGGCGTGCGCTGCCCGGGCCGCCGGCGCGGGATGAGGAGCGCGCGGGCGGCATTCTCGCGGAAGCGCGCGCCGAAGAGCGCTGCGCCTCCGAGCTCGGCGACGACGAGGTCGTCGAGTTCGTCCCGCCCGACCAGCAGCTCCTCGAGCGGCGGCGGGGCGTCTGCGTCGGGCAGGTGCAGCGCGATCCCGTCGTCCGACCAGATGAAGTTCACCTCGAGCCCCAGGGACTCGCGCAGGCGCGCTGCGAGCGCCAGCGCCCACGGTGCGTGCACGCGCGCGCCGAACGGCGTGAGGATGCAGAGGCGCCAGTCCCCGATCTCGTCCCGGAAGCGCTCGACCACGATCGTCCGGTCGGAGGGGAGCACGCCGGTCGCCTGCTCCTGCTCGCGCAGGAACGTGAGGAGGTTCCCGGCGGCCCGCTCGTCCAGCTCGTGCTCACCCGTGAGGCGATCGCGCGCCTTCGCGTCCGGCAGCGCGACCAGCTCGCGGCCGGCCCGGCCGATCGCCTCTCCCAGCTCGTACGGCCGCCCGACGCCCTCGCCCTTCCAGAAGGGCACGAGCCCGGGGACGCCGGGCGCCGGGGAAACGAGCACGCGGTCGCGGGTGATCTCCTCGATCCGCCACGTCGAGGCGCCGAGCAGGAACGTCTGGCCCGCGCGCGCCTCGTAAACCATCTCCTCGTCCAGCTCGCCGACGCGGCCGCCGCCGTCCACGAGATGGACGCCGAACAGCCCGCGGTCGGGGATCGTGCCCGCGTTCGTGACGGCGAGCCGCTGCGCGCCCTCGCGTCCGCGCACCAGCCCTGCGGAGCGATCCCAGGTGATGCGTGGCCGCAGCTCCGCGAACTCCTCCGACGGATAGCGCCCGGCGAGCATGTCGAGGACGTTCTCGAGCTGCTCGCGGGAGAGGTCGCGGAACGGCCACGCGCGACGGACGAGGTCGTGGAGCTCGTCGACCGCGATCTCCTCCTCAGCGCAGATGGCGACGATCTGCTGCGCGAGCACGTCGAGCGGGTTCCGCGGCACGCGGGTCTCCTCGATCAGTCCCTCCTTCATGCGCTGCGCGACGACGGCCGACTCGAGCAGATCGGCGCGGAACTTCGGGAAGATGCGGCCCTTCGAGGCCTCGTCCAGCCGATGCCCGGCCCGCCCGACCCGCTGGAGCCCCCGCGCGACCGACTTGGGCGACTCGACCTGGATGACGAGGTCGACGGCGCCCATGTCGATCCCGAGCTCGAGCGACGAGGTGGCCACGAGGCACGGGATCTCGCCCTTCTTGAGCAGCTCCTCGACCTCGACCCGCTGCTCGCGTGCCAGCGACCCGTGGTGCGCGCGGGCAATCTCCGTCTCGGCCAGCTCGTTGAGGCGGAGCGCGAGGCGCTCGGCGAGCCGACGGTTGTTGACGAAGACGATCGTCGAGCGGTGCTCCCGCACGAGCTCGAGCAGCGCCGGGTGGATCGAGGGCCAGATGGATCCGCCCTCGCCGGGCTCGCGCATGTCCTCGAGCGGTACGACGACGCGGAGGTCGAGTTCCTTGCGCGTGCCCGCGTCCACGAGCTCGATCGGCCTGCCGCCCGACACGAACCGTCCGATCTCCTCGAGAGGGCGTTGCGTCGCCGAGAGGCCGACCCGCTGCACCGGCTCGCCGACCAGCCGCTCGAGGCGCTCGAGGCTGAGCGACAGGTGGGCGCCGCGCTTCGAGCCTGCGACGGCGTGCACCTCGTCGACGATGACGACCTCGACGCCGCGGAGGGTCTCGCGCGCCCGCGACGTGAGCATGAGAAAGAGCGACTCCGGGGTCGTGATGAGAATGTCGGGCGGAGACTTGAGCATCGCGGCCCGCTCTTTGGGCGGGGTGTCCCCCGTGCGGACGGCGACCGAGAGCTCGGACCCGATGCCGGCGAGCGGCCCCCGCAGGTTGCGCTCGACGTCGTAGTTGAGCGCCTTCAGCGGGCTGACATAGAGCACCTGCGTGCCTTTCCCTGGCCGCGCGCGGTCGAGCGCCCAGAGGAAGGCCGCCAGCGTCTTTCCGGACCCGGTCGGCGCTTGGATGAGGACGTGCGTGCCCGAGGCAATGGCGGGCCAGCCCCGCTCCTGTGCGGGCGTCGGCGCGTCGAACGTCCGCTCGAACCAGGTGCGGACTGCGGGCGTGAAGGGTGCGAGCGGCTCCACGATCCCAGCCTACCGGCGCAGCAGCGCCCAGCCGCTAGCCGCTCAGGTCAGCAGAACGCGCGGAACGCGCAGGCGCCCAACGAGGAGCAACGCTGCCGGCAGGAGGGCGGCCGCGCGGAGCACGCAGACTCCGGCGAGCTCCCAGTTCGCGGGCGGGCCGGCAACGAGAGCGGCGCGTTCAACGTCGTAGTGGGAGACGAAAGCTGCGGCGAGCGCGAGGGCGACCAGAGCGCATCCCGCAGCGGCGGCCGACCACCGTCGGCCCGCCAGAGCGAGGAGCGCGAGGCCGACGGCCGCGAACAGGCAGGCCTCGGCGGTGCCCGACTGCCAGGCCACCGCCGCGGGTGCGGCATCCTCCGGCCAGGGCGCCGGCCGCACCCAGCCCTCCATCAGACGCTGGACGCTGACGAAGAGCACGCCTGCGCCGCCCAGCACGGCGGCCGCGGCCAGCCTGGTGCGGACGCGCCATTGCCGGTTGAAGCCCGCGGCGAGGTCTTCGGCCGGACCGAACCGGGCCAGAGCTGCCTCCTCCACGTCCCGAGGCACGTCGGACGCCAGGCCCTCGTCGACGGAGGCCCGCAGGTGATCCTCGACCTCGGCCAGAATCCTGCGGCGGCGGGACGGGCCCACCCTGAGCTCGCGGGCCAGCGCGGCGACGTAGTCGTTCAGGGTCATCGGGCCTCGCCCACAACCGTGGTGACTGCGCCGGCGAACGCGCTCCAGTCGCTCCGCCCCCGCTCGAGCCTGCCCCGCCCGCGGCGCGTGAGCCTGTAGACCCGCCTGCGCCGGCCATGAGCCTCCCATCTGCTCGTCAGGAACCCTGACGTTTCGAGCCGGTGGAGCGCCGGATACACGGTTCCCTCAGGGAGATCGAAGGCGCCCGCGCTCCGCCGTCGCAGCTCCTCGATGACCGCGTAGCCATGGGCCGGAGCGTCCGCGAGCACCGCGAGGACGAGCAGGTCGAGATGTCCATGGAGCTCGCTCATCGTACTTAGAGATTCTATACATAGGACGCCTATGTATCAAGGTTGTAGCGCACCTCGGACAGGAGTACGCTTGCTCCCAGACTCTGGGAGGTCGAGATGGCTAAGAAGATCGAGTTCGACGTAATCGATCGCTGCCCGGTCCCTCGAGAGCTGGCGGACGAAATCCGGCTCCTCAAGGAGAAGACCGGCGCCACCCTCAGCTCGTGCGATCGCTCACCGGAGGCCGAGCCGCTGCTCAAGAAGAATCGGAAGCAGTCGCAGCGCCAGCTCTACGACGGCTGGGTCAAGCGGCTGCGCGGCTACAACCCAGCGAATCCGCCCGGCTACTCGACGCACGAGCGGCGGAACGACGGCGCAGCGTACCCCGGGAGGCGCGGATCCAGGCTCGAGGAGTGGCAGGTCGGGATGGACTGGACCCCGCCCGGTCCGGTCGTGCGCGAGGCGTCGAAGCGGGGCTGGATCGTGACCGTGACGTACCAGGACAATCCCAAGGAGGCGCACCACCTGAACTTCCGCAAGGCGCCCGAGTTCGAGATCGAGCTGAAGAAGGGCGACACCGGGAAGCGCGTCCGGGAGTTGACGCAGAAGCTCGCCAATCTCCGGAGCCCAAGAACGGCCGAGGCCTATCTCGAGCACGACCACCCCCGCTACGATCGGTTCGTGGTCGCGGCCGTCCGGCGCTTCCAGGCAGACCATCACCAGAAACAGGACGGCAAGTACGGCTCACAGACCGCCACGCAGCTCGAGGTTGCCCTGCGCCAGCAGAAGGAGCGCGAGAAGCTCGACTACAAGCGCGGCGACCGGGGCCCCGAAGTCTTTCGGCTGAGCAAGGCGCTCAGCATCGTCGTGGACCCCAAGGGGAAGCCGTACCTGAAGCACCCCCATCCGCGGTACGACAGGTTTGTCGAGGCGGCGGTCAAGCGGTTCCAGAAGGACCGCAAGATCAAGGCCGACGGCGAATTCGACCGGAAGACCCGAGGCACGCTCTTCCGCATGCTGGCGCGGCAGACCGAGGCCGCCGAGAAGGAGAAGGCGGCCGCGTCCAAGGCGTCCAAGAAGCCGAAGACGACGAAGACGACGAAGACGACGAAGAAGGCGAAGGCCTCCAAGTAAGATCGGGGCGTGGCGATCACGCGCCCGACGCACCTGCACTTCACCGGCGACGACGAGGCCGACCGGCTGCTCGCCGAGGAGCCGCTCGCGCTACTGGTCGGGTTCGTGCTCGACCAGCAGGTGACAGTGCAGAAGGCGTTCTCGGGGCCGCTGGAGATTCGCCGGCGCCTCGGAACGTTCGACGCCGCCACCATCGCAGGCGCCGACCCCGGCGAGCTCGAGGCGCTCTTCCGCACTCGACCGGCGATCCACCGCTTCCCTGGGAACATGGCGAGGCGCGTGCAGGAGCTGTGCGCCGTGATCGCCGAGGACTACGGCGGCCGCGCCGAGCGCGTCTGGCTCGAGGCGGAGAGCGGCAAGGACCTCGAGAAGCGCCTGCTCGACCTCCCGGGCATCGGGCCGATGAAGGCGCGCTCGCTGATCGCGATCCTCGTCAAGCGCTACGGCGTGCGCCCGCCCGGCTGGGAGGACGTCACGCCGGACCACCCCACGCTCGGCGACGTCGACTCCTACGAGGCCCTCGAGGCCTACCAAGAGAAGAAGCGCGCCTACAAGGCGTCGCTCAGGGCCGCCTCCTCGAAGTAGCCGTCAGGCGACGCCGGCGAGGAGCGAAGCCCGCGTCTCGCGGAGCATCTCGCGGGCGATGACGATGCGCTGGATCTCCTGCGTGCCCTCGTAGATCTGCGTGATCTTCGCGTCCCGCATCATGCGCTCGACCGGGTACTCCTTCATGTACCCGTAGCCGCCCAGGACCTGGACGGCCTCGGTCGTGACCTCCATCGCCGTGTCCCCGCAGAAGAGCTTCGCCATCGCGGAGAGCTTCGTCAGCGGCTCGACGCCCTCGTCGATCGCCATGCCGACCTTGTAGAGCAGCCCGCGGGCCGCCTCGCACTTCGTCTCCATCTCGGCGAGCTTGGCGGCGATGAGCTGGTGCTCGCCGATCGGCTTGCCCATCGTCTCGCGTGTCTTCGCGTACTCGACTGCGTAGTCGGTCGCACCCTGCGCGACGCCGAGCGCTTGGGCGGCGATCCCGGGGCGCGAGCGGTCGAGCACCCGCATGGCCACCCTGAAGCCGTCGCCCTCCTCGAGCAGGCGGTTCTCGGTGGGGATGCGGCATTCATTGAAGAAGACCTCGCCCGTCGTCGAGCCCTTGATGCCCATCTTCGGCTCGATCCGCCCGACCTCGAAGCCGGGCGCGTCGCTCTCGACGAGGAAGGCCGAGATGCCGCTGTGGCCGGCCTTCGGGTCCGTCTTGGCGAAGACGACGTAGAGGCTCGCCACGCCCGCGTTGGTGATGAAGCGCTTCGAGCCGTTGAGGACGTACTCGTCGCCCTCGCGGCGGGCCTCGGAACGCATCGCGGCTGCGTCGGAGCCCGAGCCGGGCTCGGTGAGCGCGTAGGCCGGGAGCCACTCGCCGCTGGCCAGCTTCGGCAGGTAGCGCTCCTTCTGCTCCTCGCTCCCGTCGTTCTTGATGGCGAGCGCGCCGAGCTCCTGGAGGGCCAGGATCAGGCCGGTGGTCGCGCAGACCTTCGAGATTTCCTCGATCGCGACGAGCACCATCAGCGTTCCCGTGCCCGTGCCGCCGAAGCGCTCCTCGAACGGCAGCCCGAGGATCTCGTGCTCGCGCAGCAGCTTGACCATGTCCCACGGGAACTCGCCCGTTTCGTCGATCTCGGCAGCGCGCGGCGCGATGCGCTCGCGGGCGAGTGCGCGGATGAGGTCGCGGATCTCGCGCTGCTCGTCGGAGAGCGGCTCGTACCCCACGGCGGGATTGTAGGGCGCGGGGCGCGCGGCACGCTCTCGTCACGATCCACGCGCCACGCGCGCGCTTCGCGGCGTTACGCTCGAAAGCGGGAGGAGGGCGGGGTGCCCCTAGATTAAGAGCCTCTTTCTGCGCCGCCCCAGTCCAGGTCGTGGACGGCCAGCGGAACACGCACCATTGGGTCGTAGGGTGCCTCGGACGGGAAGACGTAGACGGCGTCTTCGGTGGCGAGCGCGGTCCAGCGCTCGTCGGGCGACCACGCGACCGCCTGAGGATCGCGCGCCGCGGCCGGCAGCGCGAGCGGGCCTGCGTTGCGGTCGAAGAGGCGCACGCCGTCGGGGCCGAAGAGTGCGAAGTACGTGCCCAGAGGGCTGGGACGAATGAACCGGGCTTCCCGCACGACCCAGCGCGGCTGGACCAAAATCACGCGCCCGTGCTCGAGGAGGACGAGGACGCGCTCGGTCGGATCGATAGTCGAATCGGCGAGAACGACCAGCCGGTCCGGGCCGAGGCCGACTGCCTGGACGGCGCGGAATGGGCCTTTTCGCTCGGCAGCAGGCCCGGCGAGCCAACGAGAGATTTCCCGCCCGAGCGTCTCGCGGCTGACCACCACTTGCACCGCTCCGTAACCCAGGCCGGCCCACACGACGTCGCCGTCGACCGTGCCGTGCCCGCTCGAGTCGGTGAGCGGCCGGCACATCTCGAACGACGGGGCGCGCGCCGGCTCCAGGTCGGGGAGCGACACCGCCCTCAGTTGGCAGTCGTCGTCGGCGTAGGTCAGGACGCCGGTGATCCTCGCGTCGCGGAGACGCGCAGCCGCGGGGCCGGCCTGGCCCGTGAGGCCCGGGGTGGTCGTCGTGGCCTCAGGCGGGCGGGCTTCCCTGACCGGCTCGACGTCGCCGCGGAGGGCATCCACCGCAGCGGCGACGCCCAGGGCGGCGACGGCCCCCACGAGCAGCCAGGTGGCGATCCTGCGCATGGCGCTCAGTCAGTCTTAGCAGCGAATCGCGCATGCAGGTGGTTGTCGTGGTTCCAGAGGGCCTGCACGATCCCCGGCGGCCCCGTGAAACCCGTGAGCGGACCGACGTAGATGATCTCCGCGCCTGCGCGCACGAAGCGGTCGACCAGGTCCTGTGCGAGACGCCGATCGATCTGGTCGACGCGCCTGGGCGGCCGCTCGCGGCGGTCGAGGCGCGGGTAGTACACATCGACGTCGAGCCCGTTCTGGTGCGACGCGTGCTTGGGCCCGAACGGGCCTCCCCGCGGCCGGCTGAGATCGCCGATGCCGACCCGGGGCGCCTTCGGATGCGCGGCTGCATACTCGCGGACGACGCGAAGCACGATCCGCACGAGACGGTCGGTTCCCCATCTCCGCCACGCACGGTTCGGCTGCTCGCGCCGCACGGGGTCCCAGGTGAAGAGTTCGGCGCGCTCGGCCGGAAGCCGGACGCCGCGCACCAGCCGGCCGGCGGAGGGCGTGCCGAGCGCCACGGAGTCGCGCCAGACGACCGGCTCGACGACCGGGGGCTCCACCAGCAGCAGCGGCCGACCCGCACCCGAGTCCAGGTAGGCGGCAGCCGGCGCGGCGAAGGCGCAGGCGCAGGCGAGCGCGAAGATGCCGGCGATGGTTCTCACGCGGGTCTCCTGGGTACGCTGGACGACCGAGATGGGGTCCCGGACCTACACCGCCCCTCGCGCCGTACAAGCCGTCGTGGTCGCCGCCCTGCTGACGTCTTCCCTGCTGCTCGCGTTCCCGCCGACGGCGAGCGCGGACGAATACCACAAGGCGATCGGGCGCTCGGAGCAGCTGCGCGTGATCCGCGTTCACCGCTTCGGTGACTTCTCCAGCCCCCGTAAGGTCCTCGTGTTCGGCTGCATCCACGGGAACGAGTGCGAGGGGATCGAGATCACCCGCCGGCTCGCCCGCGGCCCGACCCCGATGAACATCGACCTCTGGATCGTCCACGACCTCAACCCCGACGGACATCGCCTCGGCGTGCGCCAGAACGGGCGAGGCGTCGACCTCAACCGGAACTTCGCCTCCGAGTGGACGCGGATCGGGCAGCGCTGGGATCCGGAGTACTCCGGGCCGCGCCCCTGGTCAGAGCGAGAGACGAGGATCGCCCGCCAGCTGATTCTCCGCGTGCGGCCCGACGTGACGATCTGGTACCACCAGCCGCAGAACCTCGTCCGCGCGTGGGGTCAGAGCCGCGCGAAGGCTCGCCGTTACGCGACCCTCGCAGGTGAGCGCTACGGCTCGATCCGCTGGCCGCGCGGGACCGGGCCCAACTGGCAGAACCACACGTTCCCGGGCACCGCGTCGTTCGTCGTCGAGCTGCCGGCGGGCGAGCTTGCCGACACACGGGCCGCCCGCCACGCGCGCGCCGTGCGGCGTCTGCTCGCCCCCTAGGCCGCGCTCAGACGAGCGTCTCGGCCTCGGATGCGTCGACGCGCTCCGTGAGGAAGGCCGACAGCCGGGCCGCCTCCTCCTCGGTGATCGAGACCGCCGCCTGGGCGCGCGGCGTCTGGCCGCCCGCATTCCACACGCTGAAGCGGACGTGGCGGCGCTCCTTCTCCTCGGCGAGGTAGCGGGATACGCGCAACGCCTTGGACGCGTCCCCGTCGACGAGCGGGTGCGGTGGAAAGAGCTCGACCAGCTTGACGCGCAGCGGCGCGGCGCACCAGGGACAGAAGCGATACCGCTCCTCGACCTGCCCGCGGCAACTCGCACACTCGCGCACCTTCCGGCAAGCGTACGACGGACGCCGGACCTCCGCAAGGCGCGCGGGCGTATCCCTTCGCGGTGGACCGGATGCGCAGATCCGCTCGTATAGTCGGCACGCGATGGCGGGAGCGGGCCGTGACGAGCGTGCCCGGGTGCGGGCCGCACAGGCCGGGTCGGTCGCCGACCTGGAGGAGCTCTTCCGCGCCCACTGGGGCCGCGCGTACAGGGCTGCCTACCTCGTCGTCCACGACGCCGCGGCGGCCGAGGATGTCGCCCAGGAAGCCTTCCTCGCAGCCGTGCGGAACCTCGACCGCTTCGACGCCGCGCGCCCCTTCGGG
>Ga0193741_1000598_pt1 | contig 10755 bp, 9 predicted proteins | sample L2s2metaG_FD_143059 | JGI IMG/M metagenome (GOLD analysis project Ga0193741, IMG submission 143059) | Soil microbial communities from a riparian zone of the East river system, Colorado, United States - L2s2 | ecosystem: Environmental > Terrestrial > Soil > Riparian zone | place: USA: East River...
GCCGCGTCCTGCTGCCACGGATGCCGGTGCGCGTCCTGTACGACGAGCACGAGCTGACTCTCCTGGTGCGCGGAGGCGAATGCGCCCGCATCCTCGTCCTTCCCGAGCCTCGCAACCTCCGCACCCAGCAGGTCCGCGAGCCCATGGTCGGTGGGGCCGGCAGCGATCGAGGGTTCGGGCAGGAGCTCGACCACGAACGCGCGCCGCTTCAGCCCCACATCGCCGTCCGCGAGCAGGGCGCGCCTGGCCGCCTGCAGGCCGAGGGTCGGGAAGACTCCGCCATTGCTGGCCGGCTCGGCGGTCCGCGAGAGACGCTCGACTCGACCGGCGGCCTCACGCAGCCGCTCCTCGGAGAGCCGCCCGGAGCGGACGGCCTCCACGACCCTGGAGTGGACGCATTCGGGGCGAAGATCGTGGCCGAGGCAGAGGAGGTCCGCGCCGGCCTCGAGGGCCAGGACGGCTCCCTCCTTCTCCCCGACCGAGCCGCTGACCGCGCGCATCTCCAGGGCGTCGGTCACGACGGCACCGTCGAAGCCGAGCTCGCCCCGGAGGAGATCCGTGATCACGGCTCGGCTGAGCGTGCCCGGCACCTCGTCGAGCCCAGCCACGCGGATGTGTGCTGTCATCACCGCACGGACGCCAGCATCCACGGCCGCGCGAAACGGCAGCAGCATCGAGGCCATCGTCTCGTCGTCCCGCTCGACGGTTGGGAGCCCGAGGTGCGAGTCCTCCTCCGTGTCACCGTGCCCCGGGAAGTGCTTCGCGCAGGCGGCGACTCCGGCGCTCTGGAGACCCGGTACGAACGCAGCAACGTGGCGGGCCACGAGCTCGGGATCGCTGCCGAAGGAACGGACGCCGACGATCGGGTTGTCGGGGTTCGTGTTCACGTCGGCGACGGGGGCGAGATCCAGATTCGCGCCGACAGCGGCGAGCTCGGCGCCGATCGCAGCGCCGACGTGCCGCGTGAGCTCGACGTCGTCGACCGCGCCGAGAGCGTGGTTGCCTGGATAGCGGCTCCCGCTCGAGGCATCGAGCCGGGTGACGTCGCCGCCCTCCTCGTCGATCGCCACGATCAGGTCAGGGCGTTCATCGCGTAGCTCGGCGGTCAGCCTTGCGACCTGTTCAGGGCTCTCGACGTTCCAAGCGAACAGGCAGACGCCGCCGAGCCCACCTTCGAGCCAGGCACGCAGCCAGGACGGGACAACGGTGCCCTCGAAGCCGACGAGCAGGCAGCGGGCGGCGAGCTGCTCGAGCTCCGCGCTCAACCGCGGACGGCGCCGGCGGTCAGGCCGAAAGCGATCTTCCGGTGCACGAGGACGAAGAACACGACGACGGGCAGCGCAGTCAGCGTGGCTCCGGCCATCAGCGGCCCCCAGTCCGTGCCTCGAGAGGTCGTGAACGACGCCAGCCAGACGGTCAGCGTCTGCTTCTCCTGGTCGTTGAGGAAGACGTACGCGATCAGGAACTCGTTCCACGCCTGGATGAAGGCGAAGATCGACGTGGCGACGAGACCAGGCGCGACCAGCGGTAGCAGGATCCGCGTGAAGGCGCCCAAGCGCGTGCTCCCGTCGACCATCGCGGCCTCTTCCAGTTCGCGCGGCACGCCCATGACGAAGCCCCGAAGCGTCCAGACGGTGAACGGCAGGACGAACGTCAGGTAGGTGACGATCACACCGCTGAGCTTGTTCAGCTGGTCGGCGCGGCTGAGCGAGATGTAGAGCGGGATGATCAGCGCGTTCAGCGGCACCATCTGGACGGCGATGATCAGGACGATGAACGCGCCTCGGCCGTAGAAGCTGAACTTCGCCAGCGCGAGCGCCGCCAAGAAGGCGAGCACGAGCGAGATCCCGACCACGCAGCAGACGATGATCACGCTGTTCTTGACGTTGTCCCAGAAGTACGGCCGGTCCATCGCATCCCGGTAGTTCGCGAGCGTGGCCGGTGACGGGAACCACTGCGGCGTGTCGCTGAGGATGTTCTGGCCGGTCTTGAACGAGGTCGAGATCATCCAGTAGACCGGGAAGACCATCACCGCGAAGACCAGGAGCCCGAGAGCGTTCCAGCCGACACGGCCCGCAATCTTGCGACGGCTGCGCCGGCGGGGCAGGACGGCGCTCACCGCGTCTCCCCGATCCGGATCATCTGACGGATGTAGACGAAGGTGGCGGCGAGCATGACCCCGACCATCACGACCGCGATGGCGGCCCCGAAGCCGTACTCACTGAGGCGGAACGCCTCCACGAACGAGTAGACGCTCATCAGCCAGTAGTCCTCCTCGGGCTCGCCGTCCCGGATCAGCCAGATCTGGTTGAAGACCTGGAAGTCCCAGATGATCGACAGGGTGATCAGGATCACGAAGAGCGGCTTCATGAGCGGGAAGGTGATGTCGCGGAACACGCGCCACCCATTCGCCCCGTCGATCGACGCGGCTTCCACGAGCTCCTCCGGTACCTGCGAGAAGCCGGCGTAGAGCATGATCGTCACGAACGGAATCGCGCCCCAGACGATGAGCGCAGTAATGACGGCGAAGCCCGTCGTCGGGTCGGCGAACCAGTCCTTGTTCAGGAAGTCGCCGAGATGCAGCTCGGTCAAGGTCCAGTTGAGGACGCCGAACTCGAAGTCGACCATCCACCGGAAGATGTTCACGGCGACGACGACCGGCGTCGCCCAGACGAGGACGAGGCCTGTGGTCAGCAGCAGCCGCATGAAGGAGCCGAGCCGGGTCAGGAGGAGCGCGATCAGCGTCCCGAGCACCATCGTCAGGCCGACGTTCACGAACGTGAAGACGAACGTCCGCACCAGGACGGTCCAGAACTGGCGGTCGTGGAAGAGCCGCGTGTAGTTGTCCAGGCCGATCCACGGCCCCTCCTGGAGGATCAGCTCGGCCAGGCCGAACTGCTGGAACGAGAGCCGGCCGAGGAGATAGAGCGGGTACCCGAGGACCGCGCCGATCGCGAGCGTGGTCGGAGCGATCAGGGCGTACGGGGCGAGCGCCCGAGCGACTGCATGGCGCGTGACACGGCGCCGCCGCCGAGGAATCGCAGCCTCGGCAGCGGCGGCCGTGAGGGCCGGGAAGCCCGTTTCGCCTCCCGGCCCGGTGCTCACGTCCTCCGGTTGAGGATCGTGGTGATCTGGTCGCTCGCGCGCTTGGCAGCCGCCTCGACGCTCGAGCGTCCGGTGAAGATGGACTGGAGCATCGTCTGCAGCGTGCGTGCGTTCTCGACCTGGACCCAGTTGGGTGCGGTCGGGACGAAGTAGCTGGACTTCGACGCGGCGGCGAACGGAGCCAGCTGTGGGTTCCGTGCGTGGATCGAGGTCAGCGTCGTCGTGTTCGGGATCACCTTTCCGACCGTTGCCAGCTGCCGCATCTGCGTGTTGTTGGTGAACGTCCGGATCCAGTCGTAGGCGAGCGACTTGTTCCGGCTCGTGACCGGCACGGCGACGTCGGAGCCGCCGAGGAAGGCCGGCATGAACTTGCCCTTGATGTGGCTCGGCATCGGGTAGGCGCCCATCTTGTTGGAGAGGGACGGATTCCCGACCTTCTTGTCGAGCGCGTACGGCCACTCCCAGCCGTTGCCGATGAACGAGCCGACGCGGCCCTTGGAGAAGACGAGCGCCTGCTGCGGGTTGGCCTCGTCACCGGTCTTGTTCGCGCGGGAGAGCGGGCCGACGGTCGCCTTCAGCGCCTTGAGGCCCTGGATCGCCTTCGGGGAGTTCAGCGTCCCCACCCAGCGGCCGTTGCGGAACTCGGCGATCTTCCCGCCGTAGTCGTAGACGAAGGACATGCTGGCCCAGACGTAGCGGCCCGGGAAGTACAGCGCGGAGTAGTTGCGCTGCTTTCCGTACTTCTTCATCAGCTTGTTGCCGGCTGCTCGGAACGCGGCGAGGCTCTTCGGTGCCGACTTGATGCCCGCAGCCTTGTACTGGTCCTTGCGGTAGATGACCGCACGGGCACCGGCGTAATACGGCACGCAGTAGAGCCGGCCCCTGTACGTGCAGGAGTCGGTCAGTGCGCCGAGCCAGGTCCGCGAGTTCGGGAAGCTGCCTCGCTGCGTCGTGATGTCCTGCAGGAGACGGGCGGCCATGTAGCGCGTCGTCTCGGTGTTACCCAGCTCGATCACGTCCGGAGCCGTTCCGCCGGCGAGCGCTGCGTCGAACTTCGTGAGGTGGTCGCCCCACGTCTGGTACTGGACGTCCACGTCGACGTCGCCGTGGCGGGCCTTGAAGGCCTGGTTCGTCGCTGCAACGACCGATGCCCAGTTGGACTCGGCGTCGTTCTGGAGCCAGATCACGATCTTGGTCGCGTTCTGGCGGTCGGGGCTTGTCGAGCCGGCGGCGGCGGTGATCGCCGAAACGGTCAATGCCGCAACGAGCGCGAGGGCTCCGATGTAGCGTCGTCTCATAGAGATACCCCCAGAGCGATGCGGCGGCCGAGAACCCGATTCGCCTGATCCGTGGCCGGACGGGTCAAGATCGACGGGCCGCCAATTGGTTTATACCACTTGGCCACAGTCGGGAGACTGGCATAAACCACATCTGCTTGTCAAGACCCCGCGGCGGCGAGCCCCGGCGAGGCCTGCCGACCCTGCTGAGGCCGCGTCAAGTCGCTCACGAGACGATAACGATCGCCCCGGTAGATCGAGCGGACGTACTCGACGATCTCGCCCTCGTCGGAGCGCGTCGTGCGCTCGAACAGAAACGCCGGCGAGTGCAGCGGGACGCCGAGCGCGGAAGATTCCTCCTCGTTCGTCACCGTCGGCTCGATCGCCTGACTCCCGCCGACGACGACGATCCCGAACCGTCCTTCCAGCAACTCGTAGAACGAGTGCTCCTCGAGGTCGGCTGCGGTCAGGCCCGGGACGAGTGACTCTCGGACGTGGAGGGTCTCCATCGCCATCGTCTCTCGGTCCGCGTAGCGCACCCGCGTCACGACGACGATCGGCTCGGACGGCGAGACGTGCAGTAGCCGCCCCAGGCGCGCGCCCGCCGGAACGACCTTCAGGTCGACCGTCCGGCTCGAGGGCTCCATCCCCCGGCGCCGCATGTCCTCGGTGAAGGACGTCATCGTGAGCTCCTGGGCGATCTTCGGCTCGCTGACGAAGGTCCCGGCGCCGCGGCGGCGCACGAGATATCCCTCGCGCACGAGGTCGTCGAGGGCGGCGCGAACGGTCAGGCGCGAGAACCCGAGGTCGACGCTCAGCTGACGCTCGGAGGGGATCGCCTCGCCGATCCCGAGGCGCTCGATCAGGTCGAGGACCCGCTCCCTGGCCTCGCCCTGCTTCGTCATGCGCCGGCCACCGCGACCGCCGCCTTCCGCGGCTCCAGCAGCAGACTGGCACCTGTCTCCGCGTCGAAGAAGTGGAAGCGCGACGGATCGACTGCGAGCAGGATGCGCTCGCCCACCCGGGCGCGCGTCCTCGGATCGACGCGGGCGCTGAACAGCGCCGTCGAGTCGGCGATCAGCGTGGCGTCTTCCTTCCCCTCGAGCGCCTCTGCCGTCACCTGAGGCGCATCCACGCGAAAGAACACGTGCGCGTCGGCGCCGAGCTCCTCGAGGACGGTGACCTCGACCTCGATCGTCGGCAGCTCCCGAGGAGCGAACGAGGCGTCTTCGAACGTCTCCGGCCGGATGCCCAGAATGACGCTGCGGTTCGTACCTGCCGGCCTTCGCGCCGCGTCCAGCGGCACGCGGTATTGACCGATGACGAGCTCCTGGCCGTCGACGAGCGCCTCCACGAGGTTCATCGCCGGCGAGCCGATGAACGCGGCGACGAAGAGATCCTTGGGCTCTTCGTAGAGCTTCTGCGGCCTGTCGGTCTGAAGGATCCGGCCCTCGCGCATCACCGCCACCCGCTGGCCGAGCGTCATCGCCTCGGTTTGGTCGTGCGTGACGTAGACGGTCGTGACGCCGAGGCGCCGGTGGAGCTCGGCCAGTGACGCACGGACGCCGACCCGGAGCTTCGCATCGAGGTTCGAGAGCGGCTCGTCCATGAGGAAGGCTTGGGGCTCGCGCACGATCGCGCGTCCCATGGCGACGCGCTGGCGCTGGCCGCCTGAAAGCTGTGCCGGACGGCGGTCGAGCAGCTCCCCTAGGCCGAGCATCCCGGCCACTTCCTCCACTCGGCGGCGAGCCTCGGCACGCGGGATCCGCCTCACCTTCAGCCCATAGCCCAGGTTCTTGCGCACGTTCATGTGTGGGTAGAGCGCGTAGTTCTGGAAGACCATCGCGACGTCGCGCCGGCGTGGCGGCGCGTCGGTGACGTCCTTGCCGCCGATTTCGATCCGGCCGTTCGTCACGTCCTCCAGGCCGGCGATGGTGCGCAGGAGGGTCGTCTTCGAGCAGCCGGATGGCCCGACGAGCACGAGAAATTCGCCGTCGGCGACCTCGAGGTCGAGGCTGCGGATCGCGCAGAAGCCGCTGGGAAAGACCTTCGTGATCCCTTCGAGCCGGATGTCCGCCATCGCGTCGGCCGACAATACCACTCGCAACGCCGGAACTGAAGAATGGTATTGACCACCTAGTGGTCACGCGCGTACACTCAGCTCAGTTGAGCAACGGCGCCGGACCCGAGTACGACCTGCGGACGACCGCCGAGCTGGTCGATCTGATCAACCGGCAGGATCTCGCCGTCCCCTCCGCCGTCCGTCTCGCCGCGCCGTCGATCGAGCGCGCGATCGATGCGATCGTCGACCGGCTGGCGCAGGGCGGGCGACTCGTCTACGTGGGCGCCGGCTCCTCCGGGCGGCTCGCAGAGCTCGACGCGTTCGAGTGCGCGGCGACATTCGGCGTCCAGGAGGGGGAAATCGTCGCGGTCGTCGCCGCCGGGCTTGACGCCGAGCCGCTCGAAGCCGCGGCAGCGGAGGATGACCACGACGCAGGCGCGGCCGACGTCCTCTCGTTGACCCTGTCGGAGGCAGACATCGTGCTCGGGGTGAGCGCAAGCGGGGAGACGCCGTACGTCTCGGGCGCGCTCTCGGCCGCCTCCCGTGCGGGTGCCTTGACGTTCGCGCTCGTCTGCACCACGGGCTCGCAGCATGCGGCGCTCGCCGACCAGGCGATCGAGGTGTCGGTCGGACCGGAGCTCATCTCCGGGTCGACGAGGCTCAAGGCCGGCACCGCACAGAAGCTCGTCCTGAACACGATCTCGACCGTCGCGATGATCCGGCTCGGCCGGACGTTCGGGAACCTCATGGTCGGCGTTGCTCCCGCGAACGCCAAGCTCCGCGACCGCCTACGGCAGGTCGTCGCCGCCGCGACCGGAGCACCCGACGAGCGCGTCGACGAAGCGCTCGAGGCGTCGGGCGGCGACGGGAAAGTAGCCGTCGTCTCACTCCTCGCCGGCGTCGACACGGAGACTGCGGCCGCGCGCCTCCGCGACGCGAACGGGAACGTTCGCCGGGCGGCCCAGTGAGGCTCGGCGTCGAAGCGGCCCTGGTCGACGGACAGCTCGTTCCGGGCGACCTGGAGATCGTGGACGGCCGCATCGGCCGCCACGGACTGGCGAGCCGCAACGGGCGCGGCTTCGCGTCACCCGGTTTCGTCGACATCCAGGTCAACGGTTTCGGCGGAGTTGACTTCCTGGACGCGGACACCGACGGATATCAGCGGGCGGGAGAAGCGCTCCTCGAGACGGGAGTCACCGCCTACCTCCCGACCTTCATCACCGCCCCCGAGGAGCAGCTTCAGGCGGCGCTCCGGGAGGTCCCCGCCGGCACCAACGGCGGCCCGCGCATCCTCGGTGTCCACGTCGAAGGGCCGTTCCTCGCCCCGAAGCGCCTCGGCACGCATCCTCCCCTCGCGCGCCGAGACCCCGACCCGGCCCTGCTCGAGCGGCTGCTCGACTCGGGCCGGATCCGGATGGTGACGATCGCGCCGGAGCTTCCGGGCGCCGACTCCCTCATCGGCCTCCTGCTCCGACGCGGCGTCACCGTCTCGCTCGGACACACCGACGCCACCGCGGAGGAGGCCAACGCCGCCTTCGATGCAGGCGTGCGGACGGTCACGCACCTCTTCAATGCGATGCGCCCCTTCAGCCACCGCGACCCGGGTATCGCCGGAGCCGCCCTCGCGCGCCCGGACGTCGTCGTCCAGATCATCCTCGACGGGATTCACCTCGCCGCCGAGACGGCAAGGCTCGTCTGGAGCGCCGCAGCGGGTCGGGTTGCCCTCGTCACCGACGCCGTCGCAGGAGCAGGCCTGGACGACGGCTCGTACAGCCTCGGCGGGTTCGAGGTGAAGATCCGCGACGGCGTCGCACGAGGCCCCGACGGCGTCCTGGCCGGTAGCTCTCTGACCATGATCGAGGCCGTCCAGAACCTGCACGCGCTGGGCGTCCCGCTCGGCAGCGCGCTCGACGCCGCGTCGTCTGTGCCCGCCCGGGTGATCGGCGAGCACTCCCGCGGTCTCGTCGCAGGAGCGCCCGCCGACGTGACGGTCGTGGACGACAACCTCGCTGTGGAGCGCGTGCTCGTCGGGGGACGAGAACGTGTCGTTGCCTGAGCCCGAGCCCGAGGCTGAACCCGAACCGGCCGGGCCGGAGAGCGGCGCGACGTTCCTTGCGGAGATTCGCGAGCAGCCCGCCGCGCTGAGCCGGCTCCTCGAACGCCACGAGGACTTTCAGCGCGTGGCGGCGCTGATGCACGCTCGCGGCGCACGGACGGTGCGGATCGTGGGGCACGGCTCGTCGGACAACGCCGCGTCTTTCGGCGTCTACGCCTTCGGCCTGGGGCCTCGCTGGACGGCGTTCCGAGACTCGATCTCGCTGACCGTCCACTACGGAAGCCGCCTGGACTTTCGGGGCTCGACGGTGCTCGCGCTCTCGCAGTCGGGTCGCACGCCCGACGTCCTCGAGTACGTCGAGCGCTCCCGCGCCGCAGGCGCCCTCACCGTCGCGCTCACCAACGAGGTGGGCTCCGAGCTCGCGGCGGCAGCCGAAGCCGTCCTTCCGCTGGAGGCCGGGAGCGAACGGGCGGTGGCGGCGACCAAGACCTACCTGAACCAGCTCGCCGCGCTCCTGCTCCTCGCGGCCCATGTCGCAGGGACGGAGCGTCGCTATGCCGGCGGCATCCGGCTGGTCTCCGAAGAGCTCGAGGGGCTCATCCCCGAGCTCGAGAGGCGGGTCGTCCCGCTGGCCGCGTCCTTCGCGTTCACGGGGCGGATGTTCGTCATCGGACGTGGTGCCGAGTTTGCGACGGCTCGCGAGATCGCTCTCAAGCTGCTCGAGACGACCAGGATCGCAGCGGAGCCGCTGACGGCGACCGACCTCGCGCACGGGCCGGTGGCCGCGCTCGATCCCCTCTTCCCCGTCTGGGCCGTTGCGTCGGCCGACGAGACACTCCCGGCCGTCCTCGAGGCGGCGGATCGCATCCGCGCGACGGGTGCCGCGCTGATCGCGAGCGGCAGCGCCGCCGGGCAGCTGGACGCCGAGTACTCATTGCCGATCCCGGATCTGGGATCTCGCCTGCTCAGCCCGCTGCTCTCGGTCGTCCCGGGCCAGCTCTTCGCGTGGGCACTCGCCCGCGCCAAGGGCCTCGATCCCGACACGCCGCGAGGGCTCAGCAAGGTCACCCTCGCCCGCTGAGGGGCTTGTTTCCGAAACCCGTCGCCGGGAACGCCTCTGGAAACGACCGAGGAGGCTCCGATGCCCAGCAAGAGGGCCAATGTCAAGAACGAGAAGCAGTACGAGGCGCTGAAGGACAAGGGCATGTCCAAGGAGCGCGCGGCGAGAATCGCCAACTCGCCGGGCGCGTCGAGCCGCGGCGGCAAGAAGTCGGGCTCGGGCTCCACCCGCTCGAACTCGAGCCAGGGCGGGACTACGGCTCAGAAGAAGGCGGCCGGCCGCAAGGGCGGCAAGGCGGCGGCGAAGAAGCGCTAACGCCAAGTAACAACTTGTTACTAGCTCCCGGACGCCCCTCCACTCCGGGGCGTTCGGGGTTAGTGACAACTTGTTACTAGCGCTTCAGCAGCGGCCGGACGAGCCGCTCGACGTCTCGGCGGTACCCGTCGCCGTCGAAGGCACGCACCGGGTTCGGGTCGAGCTCGTGTTCCTCGAGCTCCCCGCCCCGGCGCACGTAGACGGCCGGATAGATCGTCCCGTTCGCGCTCATCTCGACCGCGACGGCCGCGGCATCTCGCCCGCCGCCGCCCCCGTCCACGAAGTGCTCGAGCGGCAGGATTCCCTCGTCCCTGATCCCGTCGTCGGAGAAGGAAAGCGCGCGGGCGAGATAACCCTTCTGGATCCAGACCTCGGGCCCTCGCGCCAGCTCATCGAGCAGCAGCGGGACGACCTCGTCGCCTGCGAGCGTCGGCCTCGGCTGCTCGAAACCCAATCGCTCGGCGATGTGCCGGGCGAGGACCCGCGCGTTGTAGCGGAATCCGTTCACCGAGCTCGAGTTGGCGGCGACGCCGTCCTTCGCGAGCCCGCGCGAGGCAACCGTGATGTTCCCGGCGAAGAAGATCCCGGGCACCGACACGCTCTCCCAGAACCGCGACAGGGCCGGGACTCGGTCGTTCATCACCGTGACGACGCCGAGCTCGCGGAGGTCGCCAAGCGGCGCCCTGAAGCCCGTCGCCAGGATCACCTCGTCGCCCACGAAGACGAGGCGGCCGTCCCACGTGGTCGCATCGGCGGTCACGCGGAACTCGTCTGCGCCGCGCTCGATCCCCACGATCGATGCGTCGACGACGTAGGTGCCGAAGCTCCCGCGGACGTACTCCTCGTATGGCTGGAGGTACCGGGCGCGGAGCGGCGACTG
>Ga0193741_1000599_pt1 | contig 10728 bp, 10 predicted proteins | sample L2s2metaG_FD_143059 | JGI IMG/M metagenome (GOLD analysis project Ga0193741, IMG submission 143059) | Soil microbial communities from a riparian zone of the East river system, Colorado, United States - L2s2 | ecosystem: Environmental > Terrestrial > Soil > Riparian zone | place: USA: East River...
CGCATCCACGAACGCACCTTGCCCGTCGTGCGTCGTCAGGTTGTAGAGGCCGGTGTCGAATAATTGCCGAGGGACATCTCGGTGGTCAGGTACTGGCATGCTGTCTCCCCCTATGGCTCCGCCAACTGGCGGAGGTGTTCGATCGCATCCTGTGCGGCCGCGCGCGTCCGGCGGATCGGCACGCCAAGCGCGCGTACCTATTGCGAGCAAACTTGCCACACCGCGATGCCGCTGTCGATGCCTACAGTGCTGGCCAGGCCACGCCCAGCGCTTCTGCTGTCATAGGTCCGACGATCCCGTCATCTGCGCGTGGCCCAAACATCGCCGTCTGGCACTCCAAAACAGCGCGGCACGTTCGCAGCTCGAAGTTACCCGCGATCTCGCCTTCATAGAAGCCCTTCGTTTTCAACCGCTTCTGGACCTTCGTGACTAGGCTGCCACTTGACCCGAACCTGAGCTTCGCCTGCAGCTTCTGCGAACCAGCCTGCGCAACCATCTGCGCGTCCAGGCTACTCAGCAGGATGTATCCGAACTGGCTTTGCGAGATCTTGTATGCGTTCGCCTTGAATGTCTTCCAGGCACCAGCGTCAGGCTTGACGCCACGGCTCTCGCATTTTGGAAACCCGACTACAACCTGACACCCCGCGCTTGCGTATTCGTTGTGATTCACCCCCATGCTCCACGCCGCGTGAATGTTGTCGTACGGGTTCATGAACTCGACTCGGTCGTCATTGTCGAAGTCAAAGTCGTCTGACGTCCGCCTGATTGGGTGCCCTTCCGTCTGCCTGAACGCGTCGTGGCCAGTGGGCTTGCCATTTTTGTGAACACCCTTGCGATAATCCTGATAAAAGCCACTCATCACTTGGTTGGTCCCCGAGCCGTCCTGCTCGACAGACGTTTTGACGTACTTTGCGTGTGGAACAGTGCTTCCAGGAAAAACGGCCAATGTGCGAGCTTCGGGCCGCCACTGTCCGAGTACACACCGAGGGTGAATGTAGTCACACGCGACGACTTCGAGAGCGTGCTGTGGTCCGAATTGATGCTCGTCAGGATTCACGGCAAGGCAGCCACGAAGACCGAAGAAAACCAATTCGCTGTTCGGTACGGCAAAAGAATTGATCTCGCAGAGTCTTCGAAGAACACGGTCGCTGAGCGTGAAAGACATGGCTCCTCCTCGTCACACGAATCGCCTATTGTTATGTGCGTTCCGGAAATTGAGGCGTATCTATTTCCGGAATGGCATATCCCCTGCCCGGTGGCGCTCAATTCTTGGAGGCGGCGGGAACCACGCTCACAATTCCTAATGCCAGACCTCACCGCTCGACGTTCGCGCTAAGAAAACGGCGCAATTTGAAGGACTGCGACGGGCATGACGCATCGTGACTACCGCCTTGACGTGGAGAGATAGTGGAGGCGGCGGGAACGCCGCAGAGAATCGCGAAAAATACTGAGCAAAAACGAAGAAGTGGTGGAGGCGGCGGGAGTTGAAACTAAGGTTAGCGAAATTTCTAACTTACTGATGGTGCGCGACTTCTGATGCTAACGCGTTGAATCAGCGATGTTTACAGCTGCCAGTCGTCTCCACTCAAGTCCTCAGCCCTTCGCTCGGATCGACCCGATTCTTGGAGGCATTTTGGAGGCGGCGGGACACCGTGCCTGATCGCATGAAATTCGGCAAGGTTCCCGCCGCCTCCACGATGGCGAGAGTTGCACGAGGAACGCCGTTGTTAATACGTCCTTCACAACTCACAAACGGCCAGTCGCGATCAGACCAACTCTTGATCCACAATCACTCCAGCGCGTCCGAAACACGGATTGCCGTAAGCATCCTTGTGTGATTTTAGCCGCGTCGATCTCGCCATCCTCTTGAATCGACGCGCGCAGTAGCTGCACTGAACCGTATAACGCCAGCCGTGCCTTAAAGTGCGGAACGCGGAAAGACTACTGCTTCTTTGGCTTCCGAGCCTGCCGCCAAAATATGTCTTGTCGCTTAGTTCGCCGGCTTTGGCGAGTTCTACTGGATACCTGGGCTCAAACTTCTCATCAAGCGTTTCGACGGCTCCGATCTTCCTGTTGAGCCACGACTTCAATCCTGGCCCGGTCGAACGCCCTCCCGTACGGTCGTAGACATACAGATATTCTTCGGCATGGCCGTCTTGCCTGCGCTTGTACGACAGCGCATAGGGTTCGACAATCCGAGGCACACCATCGTAGACAATTCGGAGCAACTTGAAATCAGCACCGGCCGCGATGATCGGCGTACGCAACTGAGATGGGAAGAAAGTCAACGCCGCGCGATCACCGAACGGCTGGCCAGCGAACAACAGTTCTATGGCCTCGCGGAATTGCTGGAGCACTTCATCGAAATCCAGCACTCCACCAATCGGAGCAACAATGTACCGTTCCCACGCTGCGCGCAGACCGATCAACGGTAAGTCCAGTAGGAGTTGCTTAGCCGAACCTGGACTGCGTTCATAAATCGTCTTCCTTAGGAAGGTGGAGATGACTTGCGCGCTATCGACCGCAAGTTCCTTGTTGACGAAGATCGAGTACACCAAGTCGTAGAGGTCCGCGGTGTGGCGCCGCTGGAGCAGGCATTTGAGCTTGGAAGCAAGCATCTCTTCAAGCTTCAGGCATCTGATTGGGTCTGCAACCCGGTAAGCATCGGAGTACGGATGAATAATCCGTCGCTCTTCGACCGGCAGGAAGATCTTGGCGAACTCAGTGATATCGATACTGAGACTTATAATGATGTGGTCGGCTTCACCATAGAAATTCTTGAAGTACAGGCGCACGTCGAATACTTGACGATCCTTCGACAGCTCGCCTTGGAGTTCTACACGACTTCGTTGCAGGTCGAATTCAACGCCGGCGTTGTCCTGAACGAAGTGACATGCTCTATTGAACTCTATGCGGGTCGCCTCTGGATCTACCCTGCGCTCGGTTGAAAAATCGAGGTCTTTGGAAAACCGCGTAGTCGGGAAATACGCCTTCCTGAAGCAGTTGCCGCCTTTTAGGATCAAGCTGTCAGAAAGGTTGGTTGCGGAATAGATTCCATAGAGAAGCCAGCCAAACACGTAGTCCCGCTGCACATTGCTTTGATGGATGCCAAACTCGAGTGCTTTCGAATCTATTTCTTCTCTCGGGATCATGGCCGACTGTTCGTGAAACTTGGCGGTGGCCTACCCTGCCGTAAGCCCGTTAGCGTGGAGGCGTGCATAAGCCAACCGGAAGTCAGCGTCCTGGCAGATGCATCGGCCCGACGGGTGCTTTGCTAAGGGAACCAAGAACTCGGAACCTAGCGGCGCTAACAGATTAAATACAGCCTTCTTCCGGGCCGGGACGCCCAGCTTCGCGGCGTGCGACACAATGCTGGCGCCAAGCAGAACCCCTGCGAAAGCTGATTGAAAAGCCGCGGGTACGTCCACGGGAACACTGCCGGTGTTCGCTAACAAAGCACCGCCGCACACAACTTCTTGGTAGAAGGTGCGTAGCGGCCGGTCCTGAAAGGCGAGCAAGTCATCAATGGGAACTCCCTTTGCGGCACTGATCTGCTTTATCAAATCGGTCCCGACGGGGCTGTTGTTGCGCAGAAGGACGCGCACCAACATCTCCTGCCCCCCAAGTCCAATTGCTTCGGCGATGATTGAATCTTCGTTGCGAGACTTTTCCTCTGGCATGTATAAGCAGCACATACACGGACCGTCTAGAAACTCGTGCCATGACACACCGACGTCGAGCGGCTGCGTCCAAGCATTAATCACGGCTTTCGGCAAAGTTGCTTGGATCTCACGGCGTGCCTGAGCAGAATCCACGGCTGCGGCAACCAGCTCCCGCGCGGATTCACTCTCTACGGCGTTCCATCGGTCGGCATGCGGCACAGCAAGGAGGCTTGACTCACTCAGCGCCACCGATGCGAGGGAGACCTTTGACTTCTGTCGATCGAGCGGAGTCACCAAAACGTAGCGTTGCCCGTTATGCAACTCAACGGCCTCGGGATCGAAGACGTGCAGCTCACCCGAAACACTCGAACGTGCCAGCGCCCAAACGGTTGCGTTACCAATTGCGCCGATTCCAACCAATGAAGTCGCCGCGATTTTGGTATCGGCAATCGTAGGATTCCTCGACACCGACGTTGCCGGGGTGAAATCAAGTGTTGACAACGCAGTCTCTGTATCGAGCTGGGGTCGCGTCAACTGGTCCGCAAAGGTGGCGCGAAATACATTTGCCACTCCCACGCATGCCGCAGCCGCAGCGCCGAAAGGGTTTTGTGATTGTGAGAATCCAAGAGATGAACGGGATGAGATGCGAGCGATCCATCCATCTGAGCCAACCGATACCAAACCACCCTTGCTCTTCAACTGTCCGAAACCGAGCGACAACGTCGCTTTCGCTCGATCGGTTTCCAGCGTGACGCTCGGATTAATCTGTGTGGCGAGGCGGCACAAACTGTCTGCGTGGGCGTCGCGACGCCCGCGACTTCGAATAATCAGTCGTGGATAGAGCCTCGCCAGTAGGTTGACAGTCAACTCGGAGGCGACCCGCGCTTCGAAACATGCAGATCCCTTGCCCAATTCGATCGCGACCACATGATCTTCCAGCGTTTGTTTGAACCGATCCGCTGAGAAATTCGCCAGCAGCGAGGCCGCCGACAAGGCGGCTTTGTCAAAGTATGGAGGTAGCCCCATTACGCCTCAACAATCTGAATCAATGTTTGCGCAGCGCTCGCCTTGAGCTCAACCCATTCACCCGAGCGCGAGAGCTGGAAAGTGGCCACTGACGCGGTATCCCATCCCGCTGCGGCGAAGCGCGGAAGCACTAACGAGAGAGCACCGGCAAGCGTCGCGACGGGAAATGCATCATCCGTATCCGAATGGTAGGCATCATCGGGATGAGCATGAACTTGGGCACCGACTAGAAACGCATTCCGCTCGAGGTATTTGCTGAGAGCAAACAAACCAGCCTTGTCGATCACGACGCAGCAGCCGGTTCCCGTATTGACAGCTCGTTGCGGCGGGGCGATAGCGTCTTTCACTTCAAACGTCCTGTCTTCCGAGAAGGTTCCAACCCACACAATGAGCGCCTCGTTGCCTTTCGCACCCGCATCCTGCAGAAACTTCACCGAACCGTCGATCACGCGACGTGGCACTTTCATGCGAGTCAGGTCGAGCAAACCGTTAGGACCGAGATTCAATCAGGAATCCCTTCCCGACCATAGCCAACCACGCTAATACCGAATTGATAATTCTTAATCGGAGCGACGCCGTATCGATAAATGGTGTCAAGAATGAAATACAAAGTGCCCTCCGCAGTTCCCCGATGTAAGAACCAATGGTCACCTGAGTGTGCAGGGTGGTCGTGATACTCGCGAACACCAGGCAGACACAAGAAGGGTGCTTCGTTAGGACTGTGCGCGATCAATATCTCTTCGGGCTGACGCACCACCATTCCGCCCGGTAGCTCGATGGGCGGAGCAGAAGGGCCTTGTCGCAAAAAAGGGATCGCCGCCAACTGCTGCTTGGTCAGTGGCTGCTCGGCAAATGGGTGCACGAACGACACTGACGGCGGCCAGAGGTCATAATTTTCGAAACCGATTCGGACGCCGAACAGGATTGGCGCGGGGCGCAATGCGGCGGCGGCAAACAAACACACCACCTCTGGAAATTCTGCTCTGACCACGAGCCAACCGAGACGACGCCGATCTGCCTCGATCGCGCGATACGAAGCGATCTGTCGCTCGAACTTCGAGCGCGAGACCTCCTCGGGCACAAGTAGTCGCTTATCGGCCACCCGCGACACCAGCGTTCAACGTGAGGTACAGCTTGATGTTTCCTGCAATCGCGGCCCCGATCTTCATGTTGTTGTCGACTGGCTCGCCGTTCGAGTCGGTCAGGCGCCAATTGCTCGCCGGCTGGCCGACGTTACCGCTCGCGTGCAGTGCCTTTTCGATTAGCGAAGCCACTGCTGCTTGTTCGTTGCCGTCAACCTCGACTGGAGTGCCGTTAACTACGATCGAAACACTGACGTTTTTCTCGTTCGCCATATTCCACCCTCCCTGAGGAAACAATAGGCGAACATATGCCGAATGTCAACTACAGGATCATATGTTTGTATTATAAACATGCGATGCCCAGCACGATACTCTAAAGCGTGGGCAACGAACGCCAAGTAGCGCTGTACACGCACCTCGGAAAGATCGTCCGCGCGATGCGGACGAAGAGGAATTTGACGCAAGAACAGTTGTCACGCAGTGCCGGAATGAGCCGAACCTCGCTGACTAACATTGAGGCAGGTCGACAGAAGTCGCCTCTACATGAGCTGTTGAAGCTGGCTGATGCACTCGATATTGAGTTGAGAGAATTGATACCGCTTAAAGTAGATTTGCCGGGCGAAGTCTCAGTGCTGCTTAGTAATCAACCAAGACGCGTGAGCACAAAGACAGCGGCATTGCTTGAAAGGCTTAAGAAGACCGAATGAACAAAGTTGAGAAAGCCCGACACCGAGCGTCCGAGTTGTTGTCCACGTACAACCTTGCGTCCGTTCCGGTCGATGTCGATTACTTAATTATTCAGAGCGGAGTGCAACTTCGATACGAGGACCTGGACCAGGACACATCGGGACTGCTCGTGAAGAATGAGAATGAAAGTGTAATTGTCGGAAATGCCCACCACCCACTTGAACGGCGACGTTTCGCAGTGGCGCACGTATTCGCGCATTACCTGTTACATGCGAGCGCCCCTACGGTATACATCGATGACGCAACAAAGCCTGGCTCGGATGACTCTCAACCTGATTCATCTCAAGAAGCAGAAGCTAACGCGTTCGCAGGGGAATTGCTAATGCCGTCGGCGATGCTCATACACGATGTCGATAACTCCCAACTTGATTACTTTAGAGACCACGCTGCGATCGACGACATCGCTGCCAAGTACCTAGTCACGGCGCAAGTCGCGACCGTTCGTCTCAGCCAATTAGGATTACTGGCGGGTGTTCCGGCAATCACCGCGGACATAACAAAGAAGAAGCCGTAGCGACCTGCATAAATTCTGCGGAAGAATGACTACGCGTGGCGCTGAAAATCTAACGGCACCGAGTTCAGGATCGAATTAGGAATGCTGTATTTCTTTGATCATTTCGATCCATAACGACAACGTCAGATCGTCACGTCCCACATTTGTCGACTGAAACCGCAACTCAGTTGCGTATCGCTCGCCGAGAATCTCTGGATCGAGTCCGGGCCCGCCGGCGAGGCGTCTAACATCCTCCCTATCGCGGTCGTTGTTTCTAGTGAGTTTCGCTAGTACCAGATCGTGCTTCTCAAAAGCTTTGATGCGAAGTTTGTCGAACGTATCCGGATAAACATCGATTAATCGTGCTTCGTAATTATCGGGCACTGTAGCGACCGTCACGATGTGGAGATAGACGTGATGCGTCTTCTCTAGATCGCTTCCCTTCCCTGCGACTTGCGCGAGCGTTTTCAGACTAGCAGCACCGACGGCTTCGATCACGTCGATGTCACCCGTCGGCCGCGTTAGGCCGTAGTACTCCGCAACGATAAACCCGCCGAGGCAATGAAGCTCCGTTTCCCCTTCGAGTTGGTTGTCCAAATCCAGCAGGAACGAGCGCCAAGGTTCGGAGACCGAATCAGCCGCCATGCGATAGCGTTTCCACGCTGAGCGTGCTTAGCACATTCCAGCGCTTGGCCTCCGACGATCGATGCAACCGTAGCCAGTTGACTTCAGCGTTCGTAACGGCCTTTCGCGAAAACGAATCATCTTTTTGCAACAGAGACTTCTCGAGTTTCTGCTCCCATTCGCCAAGTATCGTCGTCGCTTTCGGATTGTGTAGAGACTCGGCCAACCCTTTCCCCAGAGTCAGCAGGAAGCCTAAACGATTTTGGCCGTCATCCTGTTTGGCGCACCCAACAACCAGGTCCCAGTTCATCTCGGCGTACTGAACGACTAGCCAGGGAAGCGCTTCAACAACTCGTGCGTCAACATCATCCTCCCGGAGCACCGCCAGAAGTACTTCGGCAGGGTTCACCCGACGCCCACGCGGAAGATAGCCAAATGGCTGATACCCGAGAGCTCCCAATGCCTTGGCTGCCTGATCGCTCTTCAACGATTTTGCATCGCGGACAGGAAGAACCGTCGGAGACATGTCTAGAACTGCCGCCAGTTTCGTCGCCAAATGAACAGGCACCGCACGCTGGTTCCGCTCAAGCAACGATACATATCCTTGCGAAACGCCCAGTTTCGCAGCCAGTTCCTGCTGCTTCAGTCCGACTGCGTTCCTAGCATTGCGAACATCGTGTCCGTTCATACGGAAATTATATTACAAATGTTGTAATATCTCAATCGGTCCCAAATCCTTTTTGAAACGACGGGGGAATTCGATAATGCGCGGGCAACCGGAGACGTGGAGGCGGCGGGAAAGCACCCGAGAATTTCCGCTCGATCAATCGAACCTCAGACGACCACTTAAAGAAAACTTGCGAAATCCTTAGTATTTCGAAAGGGGCTGCAGCTCGAAATCGCCTGCGCGGAGAAAGGAATTGTGGAGGTATTTTGGAGGCGGCGGGAAAATCGAGCTAATTTAGCCCGATTTTGTGAGGAAAGTGGTGGAGGCGGCGGGAGTTGAACCCGCGTCCGAGAACACGTCGTCGCAGATCACTACGTGCGTGTCTCCGTTCTCGTGTCGCAGCCGGTTAGAAACGGAGCCAAGTGCCCCGGCCGCCATCCCCGATATTTCTCATCGCCACGCCTCAGGGCAGAACGTGGCAACCAGCCTACTTAATGACGATCAATCCCGAGCCGTAGGCGCTCTCAAGTTGATCGCTCACTGGTTATTAAGCAGCGAGAGCGTAGTCTGCATTCGCAGTTACGTTGTTTTTCCACGGGATTAACGAGGTGCATGGGCCTCGGCACGCGTTCCGCGATCCCGCACCCCCGTCGAAGCCAAATCGCCCCCATGGAGAGACAGAACCCGCGAAATACCCTTCCAGTTTACTAGGTATTTGATGCTTAGGCGACCCGCATGGATAGCGCACGGGTTTCCACGGCAGAGTTGGGGTTTTGTCAGTTTGGCGTTTAGAATGCGTCCGCCCCACGGGTCCTCATATGCGCCTTGCGCTATTCGTGCTCTGTGCTGCCGTGACGCCCTGGCAGAACACGCCGCCGCGCGATCGAGTGGTTGCGGCGATTGCGAGCGGAACGGTACGCGGCACCGTGACGGCAGCCGCATCCGGCAATCCGCTTCATCGCGTGCAAATCACGTTGGTCGGCGGCTCGCAATCACCACGCCCCGCCGTGACAAATACACGGGGCGAGTACGAAATCGCCGGCGTGCCGCCCGGCACGTACACGGTGATAGCGCGGCGGTCGGGCTATCTCGCCACTTCGTACGGTGAACACCGCATCGGCGAGCGCGGCAGGCCAATCACGGTCTCGCCCGGCGAGATCACGAATCGCATCGACTTCAAGATGGTGCGCGGCGCCACGCTGGCCGGCACCGTCACCGACGAAGTGGGAACTGAGTACGCCGGTGTTCGTGTCGAGGCCGTCGAGATCAGGTACGTCCGCGGCCGGCGGATTCCGGTGCAGGCAGCAGCAGCGACGAGCAATGACCTCGGTCAGTTCCGTCTCTCAGGCTTGCCGCCTGGCTCATATCGGTTGCGTGCCTCGACGACAGACACGTGGACCAGCGATGACGGCGCGAACGGACACGCGTACATCCCCACTTACTACCCTGGCGCGATCGTGCTCGGCGAGAGCGAAACGCTGACGCTCGGCACATCTCAAGAAATCGTGGGACTGAATTTCGGGCTCCGGGTTGGACGCTCGGCGCGCATCAGCGGTGTGTTTCAGGCGGCAAGTGCACCGCCGGCCGGCGCTCAGGCCATCAGTTTGTCGCTGATTACGCGAACGATCGGCAATGCCGTGCAGTCGAGCGCGGCGGCCGGCTCCGCGCGAACCGATTCGACGGGCGCCTTCGAGTTTCGGAATCTCGCTCCGGGCGAGTACGTCGTGTCGACTGGCAGTGAGGCTGATCGCGCCAGCGTCACGGTGATCCTCGCGGAAGGCGACGACCGTTCGGTGGTGCTCGCGGCCCAACCACCGAGCGTGCTTTCGGGCACCGTGCAAGTCGATCAGAATCAGCCCGCGCCGTTTGCACCCACCAGGCTTCGCGTGACCACCGTGGCCGCGGACCCCGATTACCTGCCGCCCACTACCTTCACGACCGGCACCACAGACGTCACGCGCGATTGGACATTTCGATACTCGAACCTCGTGGGGCCGTACTTGTTCCGCCTCGAGGGACTTCCCGATGACTGGCTCCTCGCTCGCGTGACCGCGAATGGACGAGATGTGACCGATGCTCCCCTGGAGATCGGCGCTGGACGAGAGGCGGTTGGTGCGCTGCAGATCACGATCAGCGGCAAGGGCGCCGCGCTGAGCGGCCAGGTAAGAAGCGCCGACGGTCAACCAACTCCGGAAGCGACGGTGATCGTCTTCGCCGCCGATCGATCGCGGTGGTCTGTCGCCTCTCGCTACATCAAAGTCGCGCGGCCGCAGGCCGATGGCCAATTCACGATCGCCGGCTTGCCTCCGGCGACTTATCTGGTCGTGGCACGAGACTCGATCGCCGACGGCCAGTGGGAAGATCCTGGGTTCTTGAATACCTTGATGGAGTCGGCACAATCATTCGAGGGGCGCGCCGGAGAGACAG
>Ga0193741_1000601_pt1 | contig 10712 bp, 13 predicted proteins | sample L2s2metaG_FD_143059 | JGI IMG/M metagenome (GOLD analysis project Ga0193741, IMG submission 143059) | Soil microbial communities from a riparian zone of the East river system, Colorado, United States - L2s2 | ecosystem: Environmental > Terrestrial > Soil > Riparian zone | place: USA: East River...
CGCCCGCTCGAAAGCAGCCAACGCCTCTTTTGGCCGATCGAGCTCGCCCAGGGTGCCGCCGAGGTTGGCCCAGGCGGGGGCGAAGCCGGGTAACAGTTCGGTGGCGCGCTGGAACGACTCGCTCGCCCTGGTCATGTCGTCGGATCGCAGCCAGAGCTTGCCGCGCTCGTAATGCGCGGCCGCCCACTCCGGCGCCAGCGCGATCGCCTCGTCGAGATCGCGGGCAGCGGCCTCGAGATCGTTGACCTCGACGCAAACGCTCGCCGTCGCCACCAGTGCGGCCGCAGTGCGGCCTTGCTTCAGAAACTCGACGCATCGCGCGAGCCGTTCGGCAGGATCAGCCAACCGGAACGCGAGCGCGAGCGGATGCGTCACGGCATTACTGCGGCCAGGCGATGCGATGAGGGTCGCTTCGCCGTGACTGGCGAGCGCAGCGCTCCATTCCGCATCCAGGTACGCTCGCTGAGTTGTAACGAGCTGTGCACCGACCTGCTCATTGACGTACGCATCGTCAACGTTGGATGCCCGCAGCTCCACCGGAGCTGCGGGCACTTCGGGACATAGGGGATATCGGAACGGCCATTCGTACGGAGGTGGCGCGTCGATCACCAAAGGCACGCGCCATTCTCACATGGCCGCGCGCTCCGCGGACTTTGGCTGCGGCGTCCGGCCGGTCGGCAGCAACATCGGCACCTGGCGGCGATACTCGAGGTATGCGGCGCCATGCTCGTGAGCGAGATCGTTTTCTTCGAATTGAATCGCGAGCACGATGTAGATCGTCGTCGCCAGCGCAAACACCAGGTGCGCCACGGTCATCGTCGGCGCCGCCCAGAACGCGAGGAGGAAACCCAGATACAGCGGATGGCGGACGACGCGGTAGGGCGCCGGCGTCGCGAAGGAGACGCGTGTGTATTGCTGTCCCTTCAGGTAGAGCCATACCTGCCGCAGTCCGAACAAATCGAAGTGGTTGATATAGAACGTCATCACCAGCACCTGCAGCCAGCCGATCCCGAAGATCGTCCAGACCGCGGCGCGTAAGAGCGGCTGGTCGACGTCCCAGACGAGGCCGCCCAGCGGACGCCACTGCCAGAACAGCAAGTCGAGCGCCAGGCTCGCGAACAGGACATAAGTCGATCGCTCGATCGCCCACGGGACGATCTGCGTCCACCAGCGCTTGAACCAGGGCCGCGCCATGACGCTGTGCTGCACGGCAAAGACCGCGAGCAACCCGGCGTTGATCGCCAGCGCCTGCCAGAACGGCGTCGTCGCCGGGCCGTCCAGACCGGTTGGCGCAAAGCCGCCGACAAACGCGATCGCATACAGGAACGTGCCGAGGAACAGGACGTAACTGGCGCAGCCGTAGACAAAGGACAAGACTCGAATGGCCATGGGACCTCCGTTGGTATGTGTGCAGAATGCGTCGTGGCGCGGGCGGGCGGTATCCGACCAATGTCCCGAATCCGCGTAGAATCGCGGCTGGCTCCGGGACGAATGTCCCGGAACGACAGCCGGACTCACCAATGCCTGGCAGAATTCGACAGACCGTCCGCTACGTTCACACCTCCGACGGCCTCCGGCTCGCCTGGGGGGAATCGGGTTCCGGCCCGCCGCTGGTCCGGGCCGCCACGTGGCTCACGCATCTCGAATACGACCTCGACAGCCCGGTGTGGGTGCACTGGCTGTCATTCTTCTCCGATCACTTCCGCTTCATCCGCTACGACGAGCGCGGCTGCGGGATGAGCGATTGGGATGTCCGCGATATCTCCCTTGAGCGTCGCGTCACCGACCTCGAGACGGTCGTCGAGGCCGCGGACCTCAACGAGCCGTTCACCCTGCTCGGCATCTCCCAGGGCGCGTCGGTCTGTCTCTCCTATGCGGTGCGGCACCCCGAGCGCGTCGCGCGCATCGTGTTGTGCGGCGGTTACGCGCGCGGTGCCCTGAAGCGCGGCGATGCCGACGCGCGCCGGATGTACGAGGCGATCACCGACCTTGCCCGCCTGTGGGGCAGTGACAATCCGGCCTTCCGCCAGGTCTTCACCTCGCGATTCATTCCGGAGGGTACCGACGAGCAAATGCGCTGGTTCAACGAGCTGTGCCAGAAAACCATTGCGCCCGAACTGGCGCCGGAGCTCATGCGGGCGCGTGGAGAAACCGATGTCACGGCACTGCTGTCACAGGTGAAGACGCCGACGCTGGTCCTGCACGGGCGCAACGACGCGATCGCGCCGCTGTCCGAAGGCCGCTTCCTCGCCTCGGAGATTCCAGGCGCGCAATTCGTCGAGCTCGACTCCCGCAATCACGTGCTGCTGGCGCACGAAGCGGCCTGGGATCGCTTTCAGGAAGCGGTCCTCGCATTCACGGGTCAACGTCAGCAGGTCGATGCGCCGGCGTTTGCGTCGCTGTCGCCCCGCGAGCGCGAAACGCTGACGTTGCTGGCTGAAGGACTCAGTAACTCGGAGATCGCGGAGCGGCTGGGCATCAGCGAGAAGACGGTGCGCAACCACCTGTCCCATCTGTTCGACAAGCTTGGTGTCTGGTCTCGCGCGCAAGCCATCGTCTTCGCGCGCGATCGCGGCTTCACGGGCTGAGACGCGCTGTCAACCCTTCGACCGGCAGTCGGGGTGCATGCAGTTGCAGTGCAACTCGACTTGCGGCGCCTTCTTGCAGTATTCGCTGCAGTACTTCGTTCCGGCGGGCACAATGCAGTAGCAGCTGGGATGCGCGCACTTCTGATCGTTCTTCTGCTCAGCCATTGGAGGCCCTCCTCCGTGGATTATGCGCCCGCGGCCTTCACGGCGAAAGCTCAGCGGTTTCCGCGGTCATGGCCTTAGTTCGATGATCTCAATGGCCTCTTTGCTCGGGCCTTCGATCATGATCGCGCGCAAGCCGCCGATCGTGTAGGGCTGTTCGAGAAACGTCACGTTCTCGCCCTTCAGTTTGGCGATCCACGCGTCGAGATCGCCGACGCTGATCGCGAAGTGATCCATGAGGTGCCCGCGCGTCGGCCCGGCCGGCGTGCTGCCCTGGTTCATGTAGAAGTACAGATTCACGTCACCGAAGATCGTCGTCTGCACCGCCGGCGTGCGGAACATGCCGTCCCAATCGAGCGCGGGCAGAGTCTTGTCGGGACCGCGCTCAACGCGGCAGTTCGCCTCGGTTCGCACCACCTGACCCGCTCGCGGCGCGGCGACCGCGACGTTCAAGTGCGCCTGATACCAGAGCTGCGCGCAGTACGGCTGCTCTTGATACATATGAATGTGATTGACACGCTCGGCCGGCATGTTGCCCTGGTATTCGACGAGCGAGTCATCAGGCCCGCGCAAGTACGCGAACCCGGCGCCGCCGGCCGGCTTCACGCCCTTCGCTTTCGCATCCGCCACCTGCGCCCGTGTCAGTCCGAGCACGCCACCGGTGCCCGGATACGTGTCGCTGCTGACGAACACGGTGCCGGTGCCCTCGCCGCTCCCGGTGTAGAGCGGAACCAGCGTGATGTTCTGTTTCAGGTAGCGATCGAGCGTCGCGCGCACGTCGGTGACGTGCCACCCGAAATGCCAGAACGCGGTTTGCGGCTGCGTCGCCGGCGGGGCGGCGATCCTGTTGAACAACACCCACACGTTGTTCGGCGATCGCAACGCAGGCTGACCAGCGAACGTGCCCTTCGATGTCGATGGAAATGCTTTGACGTAGAACTCAATCGCCGCTTCTGGATTAACGGAATTGAGATGGAGGTGATGGAACGCAGGTGTCGCTGATGGCGATTGAGAGCCGAAAGCCGAAAGCTGAGAGCCGAAAGCGATCAGCGTGAGAACTACTGCTCGAGTCCGAGCGCCCATCGAATGCCTCCGTTGATGTGTGCTCGAAAAACCGGATCGTTCGACCAGATATCGTCGCGATGACCGAGCGACGTGTAGAACGAGCGCCCCTTGCCGTACTCGCGCGTCCACGCCTGCGGATAGTCGCCGCCGCGTTTCAGGTTCGGCTGCTTCGTGAGATCCATCCGCTCCGTGTCGAGGCTGAGCAGCACGTGTACGCGCTCGCGTGAGAATCCCATCGGGATCTTGTTCTTGAAGAGCACGTCGATGTTGTCGTCGGGCCGCGCCGCATCCCACGGCGCGGTGCCGAACAGGTAGAACTCGTCGACGATCGGCCAGCCTCCGCCGAGCATTTTGGTCGCCGGGTGTTTGTTGTCTTCCACTTTCAGCACCGCGATCGTGCCCTGCGGCAGATTGCGATTGAAGTAGCCGCCGAGCATCTCGCCAAATTCCGGATAGTTGTAGAAGGTCAGCGACGCGCAGTGCGCGCCGATGAAGGCTTTGCCGCCGCGCACGAAATCGAGCAGGGTCTTTTTCTGCGCGTCGGTGAACGGCAGGTTGCCGTTCGTCATCATCATCACGCCGTCGAACTGATTGAGGTACTCGGGTGTCAGGAACGAGAAATCAAGCTGCTTCGAATCCTGCTTGTAACCCTCGACCGTCGTCACCTCGAAGCCGCCGGTCTTGCCAAGCTCGATGACCGCTTTCTCGGCCGGACCGAGACTCGTGTGCTTGTAAAGCGCGGCGTGCGTCAGAAAGAGAAGTTTCTTGGGCGCTTGGCCGAGAGCCGGAAGCTGAAAGCCGAAAGCAACGAGCGCGAGCGCGATAAATATGCGAGCCATTTAGTGTCCTGGAGGAAGCTTGGGCTTTTGCTCGCCCTGGTGGCAGGTGTAACAGGTGACCCGGCCGAGCACCGATTCACCATCCTTGGGTTTGTGATCGGGGAAGAACTGCTGGTTGATCCCCTTGGTCATCTCCAACATCCGCCGCGCGGTCTGCTTCAACGGCTTTTCTTCGCTCGCGAAGTTGCCGCGGACGTGGCAGGTGTTGCAGTTCGCGCCCAGTGCCTGCGTGATGAAGTTCATTTCTTCCTGAAATTGCTGGGCATAGAGGCCGGTTAACACCTTTACGGCTGGGCTTTCAACGATTTGTGGCTGAGGTGGTTGTGCCAAAACGGGCGCGGACAGCATCAAAGTAGTTAGTGCAAATGTGAGAACGCCGGCGAGTTTCATGGCGGAGAGTATAGGCGGAAGTTGCGTGAATTTCGGCCTGCGTGCTATATTCGTCAGGTTCTCGTGAGCCTAGGACACCCTATCTAGGTTCAATAGCAACGTGATGCGTCTGAGTTGGACCCCTTCACAGGGGATCAGCGAGCATCCGCCGGTGCCGAAAACACACATTAAGTAGGGTTTTTCAGCTCGGGGTGCCAAGCGGAACTAGCGCTTCAAGGCCTCGCGCACCACTCCCCGTCGCCACGCGGCAAACCGCAAGGTTTGTTCGCCTGGAAAACGGGTGTGGGAGTTTTTTTGATTGTTTGCGCTCGGAGACGTCCGCGCGCGATGGCGGCAAACCGCAAGGTTTGCTCGCCCAGAAAAAGTGGAGTACGCGTGCCTACGATTAGTCAGCTTGTCCGCAAAGGTCGCGAGAAGGTGCTGTGGAAGACCAAGAGCCCGGCCCTGCAGAACAGCCCGCAGAAGCGCGGCGTGTGCGTGCGTGTGTTCACACAGACCCCGAAGAAGCCGAACTCGGCGCTGCGGAAAGTCGCGCGCGTTCGCCTGACCAACAAGATCGAGGTCACGACCTACATCCCCGGCGTCGGCCACAACCTCCAGGAGCACTCGCTCGTGCTCATTCGCGGCGGCCGCGTCAAGGATCTCCCGGGCGTGCGCTATCACGTCGTCCGCGGCACGCTCGACGCCGTCGGCGTCCAGGGCCGCAAGCAGGGTCGCTCGAAGTACGGCGCCAAGCGCCCGAAGTCGTAAGCGTTTTTGATAGCCGATAGCTGAAAGCCGAGAGCTGAACTTATGCCGCGTAGACGAGAAATTGCGAAGCGTGAACTGCTGCCGGACGCGCTCTATCAGAGCCCGCTGGTCACCAAGTTCATCAACACCATCATGAGCGAGGGCAAGCGTTCGACCGCCGAGCGCATCCTCTATCAGAGCTTCGACCTGATCAAGGAGCGCTCGGGTGACGACCCGCTCAAGGTGTTCAAGAAGGCCGTCGACAACGTCAAGCCGGCGCTCGAAGTGAAGTCGCGCCGCGTCGGTGGTTCGAACTACCAGGTGCCGATCGAAGTGAACCCGAATCGCCGCCTCTCGCTCAGCATCCGCTGGCTGGTCGGCTTCGCGCGGGCGCGCGGCGACGGCAAGACGATGCAGGAGAAGCTGGCCAACGAGCTTCTCGACGCGGCCAACCTGCGCGGCGGCGCCGTCAAGAAGCGCGAAGACACGCATCGCATGGCGGAAGCCAACAAGGCGTTTGCGCACTATCGCTGGTAATAGCTCTCGGCTGTCAGCTTTCAGCTGTCAGCAAGAGCAAGAGATTTTTTGATTTTTACGCTGATAGCCGAAAGCTGAGAGCCGAAAGCAACTAGTAATGGCGAGATCTGCACCACTCGAACGCACGCGGAACATCGGCATCATGGCCCACATTGATGCCGGTAAGACCACGACGACGGAACGCATCCTGTTCTATACCGGAATCACGTACAAGATCGGCGAAGTGCACGAAGGCACCGCCGTCATGGACTGGATGGAGCAAGAGCAGGAGCGCGGTATCACGATCACGTCCGCGGCGACGACCTGTTTCTGGAAAGAGCACCGCATCAACATCATCGACACGCCCGGCCACGTCGACTTCACGGTTGAAGTCGAGCGCTCGCTGCGCGTCCTCGATGGCGCCGTTGCCGTGTTCGACGCGGTCTCGGGTGTGGAACCGCAGTCGGAAACCGTGTGGCGCCAGGCCGACAAGTACCGCGTGCCGCGCATCTGCTTCGTCAACAAGATGGACCGCATCGGCGCGGACTTCAAGGAGACCCTGAAGCAGATCGAAACCAAGCTCGAAGGCAATCCCGTCGCGATTCAGCTGCCGATTGGCGCCGAAGACAAGTTCCGCGGCGTGGTCGATCTGATTCGCATGAAGGCGCTCGTCTACAAGGACGAGACCATGGGCGCCGATTACGAAATCCAGGACATTCCGGCCGACATGCTGGAAGATGCCAAGGCGTACCACGAAAAGCTCGTTGAGAAAGTCAGCGAGTCCGACGACAAGCTCCTCGAAAAGTATCTCGCCGGCGAGCCCATCACCGAAGACGAACTGAAGGCGGCCCTGCGTAAGCGCTGCATCCAGTCGGTGCGCAAGGAAGATGCGCCGTTTGTCCCGGTGGTCTGCGGCACCGCGTTCAAGAACAAGGGCGTCCAGCCGATGCTCGACGCGGTCGTGGATTACCTGCCGTCGCCCCTCGACATTCCGCCGGTCACGGGTACCGACCCGGACGCCAAGGAAGAGACGATGGTCGAGCGCAGCGCCGACGACAAGGCGCCGTTCTCGGCGCTGGCGTTCAAGATCATGACCGACCCGTTCGTCGGCCAGCTCACCTTCTTCCGCGTCTACTCCGGCACGCTGACCTCGGGCTCCTCGGTGATCAACTCCACCAAGGGTGGCAAGACCGAGCGCATTGGCCGCCTGCTGAAGATGCATGCGAACAAGCGCGAGGAAATCAAGGAAGTCAACGCCGGCGATATCGCCGCGGCGGTCGGCCTCAAGTCGACGACCACCGGCGACACGCTGTGCGACGAGAAGAAGCCGATCATCCTCGAACGGATGGTCTTCCCCGAGCCGGTCATCTCGCTCGCGATCGAGCCGAAGACCAAGGCCGACCAGGAAAAGCTCGGCCAGGGCATGGCCAAGCTGATGGCCGAAGACCCGACCTTCCGCGTCGCCACCGACGAGCAGACCGGCCAGGTCGTGATCGCCGGCATGGGCGAGCTGCACCTCGAAATCATCGTCGACCGCCTCAAGCGCGAGTTCGGCGTCGAAGCGAGCGTCGGCAAGCCGCAGGTCGCGTACAAGGAAACGCTCACGGTCGCGGCCGATGGCCATGGCCGATTCATCCGTCAGACCGGCGGCCGCGGCCAGTTCGGCGAAGCGAAGATTCGTCTCATTCCACTGCCGCCGGGCACCGGCTACCAGTTCGAGAACGACATCAAGGGCGGCACGATTCCGAAGGAATACATCAAGCCGATCGACCAGGGCATCCAGGAAGCGCTCACCCGCGGCATCCTCGCCGGGTATCCGATCGACGATGTCCGCATCGAGCTCTACGACGGTTCGTACCACGAAGTGGACTCATCCGAAATGGCGTTCAAGATCGCCGGCTCGATGGCGTTCCAGGACGCGGCCAAGAAGGCCAAGCCCGTGTTGATGGAACCGATCATGCGCGTCGAAGTCGTGTCGCCGAAGGACTACCTCGGTGAAGTGATTGGCGACCTGGCGTCGCGCCGCGGCAAGATCCAGTCGCAGGAGGATCGCGGCGGCACGCAGATCATTTCGGCGCGCGTGCCGCTCAGCGACATGTTCGGTTATGCGACCGACCTCCGGTCACGCACGCAGGGCCGCGCCGCGTATTCGATGTTCTTCGATCGCTACGAGCAGGCGCCGCGCAACGTCTCCGAAGAAGTGATCGCGCGCGTTCAAGGAACCAAGTAGTAAGGCCGAAAGCCGATAGCTGAAAGCTGAGAGCTGATTATGTTGGGCGACAAAATTCGAATTCGATTGAAGGCTTACGACGCGCGCGTGCTGGATCAGAGCACGGGCGAGATCGTCGAAACGGCGAAGCGCACCGGCGCGCGCCTGGCGGGGCCCATTCCGCTGCCGACCGAGATCAACAAGTGGACGGTGCTCCGGTCGCCGCACGTGGACAAGAAGTCGCGCGAGCAGTTCGAAGTCCGGACGCACAAGCGCCTGATCGACATCTTCGAGCCGACGCCGCAGACGGTGGACGCGTTGATGAAGCTGGATCTCCCGGCCGGCGTCGACGTCGAGATCAAGGCGTTCGGCAAAGAACACGGAAAGTAACCAATGGTCACTGGAATCATCGGCAAGAAAGTCGGCATGACCCAGCTGTTCCTCGAAGACGGAACGCTGGAGCCCGCCACCGTCCTGCAGGCCGGCCCCTGCATCGTCGTCCAGTCGAAGTCGGCGCAGACCGACGGCTACGACGCGGTGCAGCTCGGCCTGGTCGAAGCCAAGCCTATTCGCAACGCCAACAAGGCGCTGACCGGCCATCACAAGAAGGCCAACGTGCCGCCGACGCGCGTGCAGCGCGAGGTCAAGCTCGCCAAGGGCGGCGACGCGCCGAAGCCCGGCGACCAGGTGCTGGTCTCGATCTTCAACCAGGGCGAGCGCGTCGACGTGATCGGCACGAGCAAGGGTCACGGCTTCCAGGGCGTCGTCAAGCGTCACCACTTCCGTGGCGGCGACGCGACGCACGGCTCGATGTTCCACCGCGCCCCCGGATCGATCGGCGCGTCCTCGTATCCGTCACGCGTCATGCCCGGCATGCGCGCGCACGGCCACATGGGTGTCGATCGCGTCACGGTGCGCAACCTGAAGGTGCTGAAGATCGATACCGAGAACCACCTGATCCTCGTCAAGGGGCCTGTCCCCGGCGCCAACGGTGGCTACGTCGTGATTCGCAAGGCCGTGGCCGCGAAGCCCGAGCCGCAGCCGCAGCTGCAAGAGAAGCCTAAGAAGGGCAAGAAGTAGGCGTCATGAAGATTGATGTCGTAAACGCGGAGAACAAGAAGGTCGGCTCCGTCGACCTCAACGACGACGTGTTCGGCGGACGCGTGAAGTCCGACCTGATTCACGAATCCGTCGTGCGCCAGAATGCCGCCGAACGCCGCGGCACGCACATGACCAAGAACCGCGCCCTCGTCAGCGGCAGCGGCAAGAAGCCGTGGCGCCAGAAGGGCACCGGCCGCGCCCGCGTCGGTGAAATCCGCAACCCGCTGTGGCGTGGCGGCGGCACCGTGTTCGGCCCGACGCCGCGCAGCTACGAGTACTCGATCCCGAAGAAGGTCGAGAAGGGCGCGCTCCGCGCCGCCCTGATGCAGAAGCTGCAGGAAGGCTCGTTGATCGTGATCGACGCGCTGACCGCGTCGGAAGTGAAGACCAAGACCGCGGTTGGCGTGCTGAAGTCGATCGGCGTCACCGGCAAGGCCGTGCTCGTCGACGCGATACTCGACGACAAGTTCGCGATGTCGGTGCGCAACGTCGACGGCGTGTCGCTCGTGCAGAGCAACCGCGTCACGGCGCGCGACGTGGCCAACAGCCGCCAGGTCGTGTTGACGAAGGCCGCTGTCGAAAAACTGGAGGCGGCCCTGAGCGAGCGCACGCGTGAGCGCGCGAACGCGTAAGCGAGTCGAAGGGTAATCATGAAACTGACTGAAGTCATCCGCCGTCCGCTGGTCACCGAAAAGACCACGACCCTTCGTGACGATGGCAAGACCGTCGTGTTCGAGGTGGCGAAGGACGCCAACAAGATCGACATCAAGCGCGCGATCGAAAAGCTGCTCGGCGCGAAAGTGGCGGACGTGCGCACGTCCATCACGCGCGGCAAGTTGAAGCGCCAGGGCCGCTACGTCGGTCGCCGTTCGGACTGGAAGAAGGCCTACGTCACGCTGCGCGCTGGCGAGAAACTCCCTGACTTCCTGGAAGGCGCGTAAAGCACATGCCAATCAGAAAATACAAGCCGGTGACTCCGGGCCGTCGACAGATGACCGTCTTGACCTTCGACGAGATCACGACCGACACGCCGCACGGGCCGCTCACCGAGAACCTGCAGCCATCGGGTGGCCGCAACAGCACGGGCGCCCAGACGATCTGGTGGCGCGGCGA
>Ga0193741_1000602_pt1 | contig 10703 bp, 10 predicted proteins | sample L2s2metaG_FD_143059 | JGI IMG/M metagenome (GOLD analysis project Ga0193741, IMG submission 143059) | Soil microbial communities from a riparian zone of the East river system, Colorado, United States - L2s2 | ecosystem: Environmental > Terrestrial > Soil > Riparian zone | place: USA: East River...
TTTGGTAATATTTGTAAATTTAGACTTTGCAAGCTCTGCATCAAGTGGTTCATCAGGCAGACCAACAATAAACATTGGAATATCTTCCTCTATCTTTTCGCCCAATAATGCAACTATGTCTCTATAAGTAATAATTCCTTGGATTTCATCCCATACTTTAATTATACAGTAGCTGGAACCCGCACTTATCATTCTATCACAGACACCCTGGAGACTTTCGTCTACGCTTGCAGTTATTACATCATCGTTTGCCAAACCAGAGACTTCAATGGAAAGTCTATCCTCAGCGTTGTTTATACCTATTGACTTTTTACCTATCCGCTCAGTAGGTGACATTACCTTCATGATGTCAGATGACGTTATGATACCAACCAAGAGACCGTTATCAACTACAGGTAGATGATCAATTCTTCTTCTTTTCATAATGGACATGGCTGCGGATACAGTTTTGTGAGAATCTATAACCAGGGGATCACCTGTCATAATGTTGGATGCATTGATTTTTAGTTTATTTCCTACCAGTTGTTTATTTATCAAATCAACAATTCGCCTAGCTGAAACTTGGCCCTCGACCTGTCCATTTTGAACTACAGGTAGGGTTCTCATCCTGTAATGACTCATTATTCTTGCCGCTTCGCCAACTACACTTTTTCTATTCAATTCTGGAATTATTTTTCCAACTAAAGACGGTCTTGTTGTTTTGATATCTTTGGCTCCTATAATATCCCTAATATTCAATGCTGCTACTTTTCCTGATAACTCTATGAAAACGTCGTAAGAATCAGTTTCAATTAAAGTACTGATAATTTTTGATAACGGTTCATCCTTAGATATTATAATCGAGGGCTCCATCAACCCTTCAACAGGCATATTGCGAACCGTGTTGAGATAATCATAAATTCTGTTGATTGTCAACCTCAATGACTATAAGTCCTTGGAGATTAAAGGTTTTATTCAGCCATGATGCAGCCTGATGTTATACACCTTATCACAATAAATTAGAACATTATCACATTGGATATAGATTTGAATTCAAGAATTGTTAACTCTAATAAATTACCAAATGACATTGGAGATAAAAATAATTCTGTTAAAAAGATGAGATATTTTTTGGACTAGCTACTAATTCCTATTCAATTATCAATTCATTTCTATCGTCGTTTATCAATTTTAGTTAGTTCTAACCCAATGATCTTTATCTGCAAAGTTTTTTAGAAAGCAATAGTGGTACATCATTGTAAGATTAGTGATGCCAAGGTCTAAAGAGCAAGTTTCTAGCAATAGCACGAAGGACGGTCAGCCAGGCGATGATGGACCTCTACCAAAATGGGCTGAAGACGAAATTAAGTCAGTGCAATTCGGGGATCCAGAAATACTAACAAGATCGGGATACATATTGGCTGTCTACGAAGATGTATATAAAATTGATTTACAGATATATGAAGCCCTCTCTGATGGACGTACCATAATAGAAGGCTTGGATGTCCCTAAAAATTTGAAAATTGCCGACTTTCTAAAAGGATCAATTTATGAATTTAAAATAAGAATGTTTAAGGGCGAATTAAGTTCCAAGTTAGTCGAGTTCTTAAAAACAAAGTACAGTCTTGAAATGAACGCGATATACAGATTTGAATTGGAAGATCTTCAGCTTATGGATGTAGAATCAGACATCCAGACTTCAGTCAGCACTGCTGAAGATGAGGATTAATTAGCGATCTATTCAACTGTCCATTATTTTTCTAAATGAAGCTCCTACAACAGGATTTACTAAATAAGGTATCGTTTGCTTTAACCATATCCCTCCTCTCATGTAGAACGGTACAACTATTTCCAATCTGCTTGAGGTAGAAGCTCTTATGATTGCTTTGGATACAGTATGAGGATCTAGATAAAATCGCTCCTTATTTTTGAACTTATTGCCAAAAGATGGATGATGAAAAAAGTTTGTCTTTACACCTATAGGACTTACGACTGTAACACGGATTCCAGTCCCAAACAATTCGTGTTGGAGTGATTCGGAAAATCCAAGTATGGCAAATTTTGAACCACAGTATGCGGCTAAACCAGGAATTCCAAAGCTTGCTGCCAGTGATGCAACATTTATTATATGTCCATTTTTTTTTCTTAACATTGAGTTTAGAAACGCCTTGGTACAATAAATCATTCCGAGGTAGTTTGTTTTGGTGACTAGTTCTATTTCCTCTATTGATTGATCCGCTACTTTTCCCAAGATTCCAATTCCCGCATTATTTACCAGGATGTCAACCTGGTCATATACTGAAAGGACATCATTGGCCATCTGTAATACTTTGGATTTATTAGATACGTCACAGGAAAAGGAGGTAGATTCACATTTATCACTAATTTCTGACGAAATCTGTGACATACGTTCTTTGTTTCTAGAAACAAGTATAATTGCTTTGACTTGTTGTTTTGCAAAATCTAAAACTGTTGATCTCCCTATACCTGATGATGCACCAGTTACTACAACTGTTTTCCCTTTCAATTTATTCATTGCAAGTCCTCGTTAGTTTTGATCGAGCCTTCCTTCACTAAAATTGTTTAGCTGTTATCCAAATTCTTAGATTTAATCTGATTTGCAATAGAGTCCTTCCCAATTGTAATTCTCATCAGAGCAATCCACATTATGACAAGTGGTACATGATATGTAGCAATCCTCCAAGCTATGATTACAGACAATTGAGAAGAGTTTAGTACATCAGTCAAATCCGGAATAGTGTTTATATTTGTAATATATGCCCAAACGCCCAATTCTGCTAATCCAGATCCTCCTATTGTAATTGGCAAGGTGGACAAAGCTGTAGATGCTGAAGTGGCCATAAATGATTGGAAAAATCCAACTTGATGACCAACCGGTACTGCTAGCACTAGAAATGAAATACCCTGAAAAGCAAAAGCCACAAAAGTTATTGCCATTCCTACAGAAAGGACCTTTACTGAATTGACTGAAGTAAAATTTTCTCTGCTCATTTTGCACAGATCTGCCAGAGCAATATTTGTTGAACTTATTAGATGATCTGATCCTTCTTTTGATAAGAATCTTTTAATTAATTTGAGGACAAATTTGGGCAGCTGCAAATTTCTGTTTGCAGACATTACAACTACCAGAAACCAAAAACCAAATGTTGGGATGGCAACAACAATGACTAAAATACCAATGAAGAAACCACCACTGAATATAGCCACAACTCCTGCAATGAATGCCAAAATACTCCCTGCAAAAACATCGGCTATTATTTCTGCAGTAGCTACCCAAGCAGCCTTTCCTGCCGGAACTCCGTTTTTAATTAGCCATGCAATTCTAACTATTTCACCGCCTATAAATGATGGAGTAGTCTGTGTAACGAATTCTCCAGCAATCCTCGCATTCATAGTTTTGAGAGTTGTGCTATAATTCGGTCCAATGAAGTGATTAATAAAATACCTAAACCTATATGCCTGTAACAAGATTCTAACCATAACCGCAGACACAGAAAGCAGAAACGGCAATGCCCCGACAGAGAAAACATCTGCTGGAGAAACAGGTGTAAATGTAAACAGTAATAAAAATGGAATAAGGCTTACAGCAACTGCAATTATTCTCCATTTCAAACCTGCTCAATGCAAATAATAGACAGTCATATAATAATCAATAGAATTAATATATTCACCACTTTCTTTCAAGTATATTTGGAAACTATTTTCGTTACTGGGACAGCCGGAGCTGGAAAATCGCTTCTTACATCCAAACTTATGGAATGGTACAAAGACAATAACTTCTATCCTATCTCATTGAATCTTGATCCAGGTGTTGTTTCACTACCTTATGAGCCGGATGTTGATGTAAGAAATTATATTGACATAAGCAAGATAATGTCTGAACATAATTTAGGACCAAATGGTGCACTCATTATGGCTGCAGATTTGATAGCTACGAAATTAGATGAAATCCAAGAGGAAGTTTATAATTTGAATCCGGATTTTGTGATAGCCGATACTCCGGGTCAGATCGAGCTATTCATATTCAGAGCAAGTGGACCGTATTTTGTTTCAAATTTTCAATCCGATAACAAGATTAACATATTTGCCTTCGATGGAATTCTCGCCTCCTCCTCTCCAATCAATTTCATTTCTATTGCATTAATGGCGACATCCGTAAGACTTCGATTAAACATATCGCAGATAGATGTAATGACAAAAAGAGATCTGGTAATTGACAAACTAGGAGAAATTATTAGATGGTCCTCTAAATCATCTCTGGAGGATTCACTCCAAAATGAAAAGAATATTGAATATTCGATTCTGAGTAAGGATCTATTACATGCATTATTCAAAAACAAACTAATGCAAAACCCAATTCTTATTTCAAGTTTAACAATGAGCGGGATGGTGAATCTTACTGCGGCACTTTCGAGGGTGCTAAATTTAGGGGAGGATAAAGGAGATTAGAATTAAGAATGAAAGAAACAGTGAACTTTTGTGAAGCAAGGGCACCATCATCAACCGCTAATCTAGGACCAGGGTTTGATGTCTTCGGATTAGGACTCGATCTTTTCTATGATACTGTATCTATCAGTAAATTAGCAACAAAGAATGGAAAGATAAAAATCACATTAGAAAATAATAATAAAATACCTTCCATAGCTGAGGAAAATTCTGCGAGTCTATCAATAATGAAAATTGCTCAAAAATATAAAATCAAAAATGACCTTGATATTCGGATAACCAAAGGAGTACCGATAGGACTGGGATTAGGAAGTAGTGCCGCATCCAGTGCAGCTGCCGTTACTGCATTCAACGAACTTTTTCAATGTAAATTGACAGAAAATGAATTATTAGATTTTGCTGCAGAGGGAGAAGTTAGTAGTGCCGGTGTAAAACATTATGATAATGTTGTAGCTTCATTGTTCGGAGGATTTGTGATTGTAAGAACATTTCCCACACTTCAATTTGTTAGAATAAATGCACCTAAAGATTTGATACTCGTGGTTTGTGTTCCTCAAATGATAACGCCAGCCAAGAAAACAAAAATAGCAAGAAGCGTGATACCCAAAACTATACCTATTGAAGATCATACAAGAAATTTAGCGAATGCATGTATGATGGTAAGCGGTTTTCTGTATCAGGATACCAAGCTTCTAACAAGTGGCATAAACGATATTATAGTAGAACCTGCTAGGAAGAGCCTTATTCCGGGATATGAGAAACTAAAATTAAATGCAATTCGTTCTGGTGCATTGGCAGTGACAATAAGCGGCGCTGGACCATCAATGATTGCCTTCACAAATTCGGCCAAGAAGGCCCATAAAATTGGGAAATCAATGGAACAGGTATTCGCTGATTCTAAAATTCAGAGTAATGCCTACGTTTGTCGTGCCGGTGGTGGGGCTAAAGTTATTTCGAAATATTGATTTCAAATAAATTGGAAAAAAGAGTAGATGATGTTACTTTTTGCTTTTATTGAGAAAATCGGACATCATCTTTTGCCTGTCCTCGTGTGCAAAACACAAAGACCATCCATATATTTCTAATCTGAGTCCCGTGTCCAGATCTGCATCCATACCTCTGTTTATCAACATCTTACTTACTTTTATAGCGTTAAAACTATTCTTTGCAATCTGTTTGGCCAATGAAACACACTCGTTCATCAGCTTATTGTTAAGTAGTTTTGCTATCTGATTATTCCGTTCCTTTTGCTTCTCCTTATCATCTTTGGCAACTTCTGTGGGTAGATTATCATCTGAAGTCAAGCTAATTACACTATTTACCAAACCCAATTGAAAAGCTTCCTCCGCAGAGACCATCTTGCCCGTAAAAACTAGTTCCTTTGCTTTTGCGGGTCCTACTAACCTCATCAATCTTTGTGTACCTCCCCACCCAGGAGGAATTCCTATAGTTACTTCAGGTTGTCCAAGTTTTGCATTACTGGATGCAATCCTAATATCGCACACCATCGCTAATTCGCAACCGCCTCCAAGTGCATATCCATTAACAGCTCCTATCACAGGTTTGTCCAGACGTTCAATCTTATTCAAAACAGATTGTGCTGATGATGCATATTTTTCCGCAGTTATTGGATCTATGTTGACCATGTATGAAATATCCGCACCAGCGCAAAATGATTTTTCGCCAGCTCCTGTTATTATTACAACTTTGATACTTTCGTCTGCGCCCACTATATCCATCGTTCGAGAAAGCTCTGATACAACATCGATATTCATTGCGTTCAGAGCTTCAGGCCTGTTGATTCGAACTAGAGCGATTTCACCTTGGGGTTCAAGTTGAATATATTTCATATTAGACATTGTGAAAATTGTAAACTGCGTTCAATTAAATCTTATTCTGGATTACGTCCAAAATTCAAAAAAAGTTACGACTGTTAATTACAGTTCGGATGAAGAACAAATGAAAGAGGTGGAAGGAAGTTTCAGGCGCCAGCCATTCCGTTTCTTAATTCAACGGCCTTGTGGTCGTCATTTTCCATTGATTCGGCAGCTGCCTTGTGCATTTCGGACATTGCGCATCCCATTTGTGCCTCAGGTTTACCTTTTCTCATAATACCACGGTACAAACCTGCTTCAAGCGTTTGTCCATGAGCTTTTTCCCATTCTTCAACAGGGATGCTGTATTTCTTTTGGATTCTGTCTCTATACCATTCTGGAATTACATTAAATGCGCAGAATGGAATAATTCTCAAGTCAGGTGTCAAATAATGAATATCACATCTCTGCAACCTCTCTAGATCTTCGTTATATTTGTCCTGGAAGTGCATCATTCCTAAGAACAGTGAACGAACATGCCATGAACCTACTGAGTCAAAATTACGCTTCAACAGTATACTAGAGAACATCTTTGCAAGGTTCAATCCATGAGGCTGTTTGTCTCTATCAATGAATTGGTTTAGTTTTCTAATAACTTGTAACATTGCATAGTACCTATTTGCGCCTGATCTTATCTCTTCAGCCTTTTCTTCGAAATATTCCAAAACACCTTTAAGGTCAACAAAGGATGTAAGTGGAATTAACTTCTTGGTTTGAGTGTCCTCAAATACATAGGTTCCAGCACCGCAAGCAAAATGAATTGAAAGTTCATACTTTGGCTTTTTGCTAAATGCTTCGATTACATTTGTTAGTGGCATACATGATGGAACTGGGAACCAATCATCCATTGAAATTTCTCCATTGGTTTGTTCTTGTATTCTTTCTATACAGTCTGGAATAGTAATTCTATATTTTTCTCGCTCTTTTTTGCCCATTCTTCCAGTTAATGAAACCGGTTGGAAGTTTACAGCATGAACTACATCAAGATGTTTTTGAGCATATCTGATAATCGGACCTAATTCGTGATCATTGATGGACTTTATTACGGTAGGAACGAACACCACAGTAGTTCCAGATTTTCTAGCAGATTCCAGAGCATATGGAACTTCCCAATGATTCTTTGGATTCGTTCTTGGAGTGACTCCATCAAATGACAAATATAGATTGCTTACTCCAGCATTTCTTACCTGACGCATAGTCTCTGGAGAAAGCGCCAATTTGATGCCATTAGTATTCATTTGCACATGATCAACACCCTCTTCTTTCATAATCCTGATGATATCGGTGATATCATCTCTTAACATTGGTTCACCGCCTGTAATTTGGATTGAGTTTCCAGCTATTGGTTTTTCAGCCTTTAGAGTTTTCATCATGGCTCGAACTTGTTCATGAGTGGGCTCGTATAGGTAAGCACCTTCCAATCCCTTCTTAACATAAAAGAAACAGTACCAGCATGTGAGATCACATCTATTAGTGACTATCATATTCGCAAGTCCGGAATGTGACAGATGGTTAGTACATAATCCACAGTTAGTCGGGCATGCGCACTTGTCCACCATAACATTTGGTGCGTGTGCACCCTTTCCATCCATCCAATATGTGCTAAACTTATTGTACATCTTGTATGAACCGAAGTACAATTCCTCACATTCACCGTGTGTAGGACAGGTTTTAGTCATGAAGACTTTACCTTCTCTTTCAAAAACTTCAGCGTCAAGAATCATGTTGCAATCTGGACAGATACTCTGAGTAAATCGTATAGTCCTCTTGTCTGTGTTAACCTTATTTACGGTACGATTAGATATTTGTATTAATTCCACTTAATCTCGCCTAATATTCATGTCGACTTTGTATATTTCCTATATAAGTATAATGTAACTAATAATATGGTGATTAGTTTGGTTATCGATTGAGAGTAAATAGTACATCTAAAATATATAGTATGTTTCTGTTATCCAGTCTAACTATTATTATGAGTTTATCTGATAAGACCAAGAAAGCAATGGAAGAGGTAGGTTTGGGGAGTTATGAAATAAAAGTTTACATTTCATTGCTTGAAAATGGGTCGATGCCAGCTTCTGAGATAAGTAAAAAATCGAATGTGCCTTATTCAAAGATATACGAAGTTTTAAATTCTTTAGAAGAAAGAGGCTGGATTGAATCTAATAGCTCGAGACCGCAGAAATTCTTTCCCAATTCACCCCAAACTGCAACAGAAACTACTAGGACATTGATTGAAAAAAAGATGGACTCTAACAATGAGTTAATAATACAAGAACTAATGCCCATTTACGAAAAAACAGGGATAAAGGAAAGGCCAGAGATTTGGGTGGTAATGGGTTTATTTAATATCGCTAATAAGGTTCAAGAAATAATTCAAAACTGCAAGAAGGAATTGCTAATTGCGCTACCTCAAGGGGCGGAAAACATTGTCGGCATTATTCAGGCCACGTTAAGAACACTGTCAGAGAAAGGTGTAAAAATTGCAGTCCTTGTTTCTGAAAATACAAGTAAAGAAACAATCCACATGATTTCAAGAGTAGCTGAAGTTAGAGTTAAGGACAATATGTTTGGGGGAGGAGTCATTGGTGATATTAATCAGGTTATGATATTACTTGGAAATGGAAGAAATGAAAAGGGATCTGTAGAGCCAATCGCAATTTGGGCGAATCATATCGGTTTGACAGGATTTGCGAAGGAATACTTTAGCTATTTATGGTCTGATGCAAGTTCAAAGTAAAGTCTAAATTTGAAATTGCCATCCTTTCGACACAAATACAATCTAACTTTTAAGTCTCCTCAAGCGTAATAGTAAAGGACAAACAATGACGGAATAGCCCTACTGAAGACAATATGAAGTAGATCTTGAGTTAGGAGTTTGTCCGACTTAAATTAAGCAATTATATTTTCTCTAGGATCAAGCATACAAACCAATCTGTAAGTGATTTACTAAGATGAAATATTAGGCGGCCGAAATAACTTGTCAGAAACTTGATAAATAGCAACTATTCCTATGAAGACATTGGTACTAATAGAAGCACCTTGTTCGCTTGAAAGTTTTAGGAGGTTTATAATTGTAAGTACGTGTAGATCCTTTATAACGGAAAGTTACATGTATGATTTTGAAATATTTCCTGAACGAGAAGAAGGGCCTGGGGCGATTTATATTGAAGCAGCGGATAAGGTGACGCTTAAGAAAATTCGTGAAATGACGTTCGTAAACGCCAAATAAGTGCTTGGGATTATTTATTCTTCAAAAAGTGGAAACACAAGTCTCAAATGGAGACAAACTAGAAGGAAAAATGGAAAGGTAACTGGAGAGGCATCACCTAATGCACTAGTGAATCTTGTTGAATCGGGAGTAATAACTCAAGAATGGGTAAACAGTTACCTTGAATCTTCAAAGCATAGTAACGAAATCAAGAACGACTCGAAATTGAACCCTGGATCCGCTCAATAATTAAAAATAATGTGAATAATAGTTCAGATGATTGTACGGGATTCAAAGCATTCTGAAAAATCTAAAGCAATAATCCCAGAAGACCTAGACGATCTATTTACATTAAGAAGAATAATTGAAATAAACGATAACATTATCACAGATACCACAAGATCCATTAAACAGAGAGCTGAATTTTCAAGACCTGATAAAGGCGAGCGAGTAAAAATAAGAATATTACTAAGAATTGAGAACATCAATTTTGATGGTACTGTTGATCGAATAAGAATTGGAGGTACTATATTAAATAGTGACAACGAATTAGTTCCAAAGGGCGTTCATCATTCTATATCAATCAAAGTAGATGATATGATAATTTTAGAAAAAAAACAGTGGAAGAAAATTCAAAGTGATATATTAAAGAATTCGGGCAACGATACAATCTACCTTCTAATTTCAATTGATATTCAGGAAGCTGCCGTAGCATTAGTAACGGGTACTCATGTAAAGATTTTACCGAATATTTATTCAGGTCAAAGTGGAAAAAGGTTTCAAGGCGCTAGAAAGATAAATGCAAATATAGACAGATTCTTTGAGGAAATACTCACGGGGATTAAGAGTGTTACTAATTTACACTCACAAAAACAAATGCTAGTTCTATTTGGTCCAGGAGAAACCAAGAGGAGATTTTTCAACTTTCTTTCTAAAGAAATCAATGACACGATTACAGTCCTGGAAGGAATAGACGTGGCCGGTGAGGATGGCATTTTTGTATCTCTACGATCCACATCTCTAAAAGAGCTATTAAAGGCAAGTAAGATTGGAATAGTCTCGTCTTTACTGGACAAATTAATTTATCTCATTCACAGAGGTGAGCCTAAATATGCCATTGGAGTTAATGAAGTAAGGGATGCAATTAGAAACAAATCAATAGAAAGCTTGAT
>Ga0193741_1000603_pt1 | contig 10696 bp, 5 predicted proteins | sample L2s2metaG_FD_143059 | JGI IMG/M metagenome (GOLD analysis project Ga0193741, IMG submission 143059) | Soil microbial communities from a riparian zone of the East river system, Colorado, United States - L2s2 | ecosystem: Environmental > Terrestrial > Soil > Riparian zone | place: USA: East River...
CCGGGACGTTTGCGTCGGCGATGTCGTCGTCGATCACGGCGCGCGGCATGACGGCGATCTACGACGGGATCATGTCGGGCCTGTCGCGGCTCGAGCGCGCCCGGCATACGCGGCAAGTGCTGATCGCGGTGAGCGACGGCGGCGACAACGCGAGCAAATCGAAGCTCGACGCCACGCTGAAGCGTGTGCACGATTCCGATGCCACGATCTACACCGTCGCGCTCATCGATCCGATGATGAAGCACGAAGGGAACCCGGGATTGCTGCGGCGGCTCGCGCGGGCCACGGGCGGCGAGGCGTATCAACCGCGCCGCGTCGATGATGTGCCGGAGGCGTTTGAGCGGATCTCCAAAGACATTCGTAACGCCTACACTCTGGCCTACACGCCGACGAAGAGCAGCGCCAGTGCCGCGCAGCGCCGGCGCACCGTGAAGGTGTACGTCCGATCGCAAGACGGCCGCGTCCTCACAGTGCGGACGCGCGACGGCTACTTCGAGAAGACGCACGAGGATCGGCAATGAAGGCGCTCGGCCTCTGGATCGTGCACCTGTTCGAGTGGCTGCTGCTTGGCTTCGGCCTCGGCTGCCTCGGCATGTATGCGTACGAGACCGTCGAAGCGCGCCGTTTCCAGGCCGAACAGACGGCGGCGTTCGAGCGTGACGCAAGGGCGGCGCTGATGCCGGGCGTGGTTCACGGCGGGCTGGTCGGCATGCTCGACGTCCCACGGCTGCAACTGTCGACGCCGGTGATCGAGGGCGACGACAGCCGAACGTTGAAGCGTGCCGTGGGCCATCTTCCCGACACACCGATGCCATGGGATGCGGGCAACAGCGCGATCGCCGGCCATCGTGATGGACTGTTCCGCCCGCTGAAGGACGTGAAGGTCGGCGACGAGATTCGCTTCCGAACCACGCGCGATGAGTTTCGCTATCGCGTGACCAAGACGTCGATCGTCATGCCCGACGATCTGTCCGTGCTCGCGCCGCAATCGGACCCCGCCACCCTGACGCTGATCACCTGCTACCCGTTCTACTACGTCGGCTCCGCACCCAAACGCTTCGTCGTTCACGCCGCCCGCGAATAGACGCCGAACTCGCCGTAGTTGCCTGCCCTGAGCGAGGAATTGGGCGCCAATGGCGCCCAATTCCGAGTCGAAGGGATAGAATCGTAAGCGGTTCGGGCTAATGAAGAAGATTCTGATCGCCAACCGCGGCGAGATCGCGGTGCGTGTCATTCGTGCGTGCCGCGACATGGGCATCGCCACGGCGGCGGTGTACTCCGAGTGCGATCGCGCCGCGCTGCACGTGCGGCTCGCCGACGAGGCGTGGCCGGTCGGCCCGAGCGCGCCGCGCGAAAGCTACCTGCGCATCGACGCGATCATCGACGCCGCGACACAGGCGGGCGCCGATGCCGTGCATCCGGGCTACGGCTTCCTGGCGGAGAACGAAGGCTTCGCCGCGGCGTGCCGCGATGCCGGCCTGACGTTCATCGGTCCTTCACCGGAAGCGATCGCGTTGATGGGCAGCAAGACCGCCGCGCGACAGGCGGCGACCAAGGCCGGCGTGCCGGTCGTGCCGGGCACCGAGGAACCGCTCAGCGATCGAGCATCCGATGCGGAAGTCCTGAAGGTCGGCGAGCGCGTCGGCTATCCGTTGATGTTGAAGGCGGTGGCGGGCGGCGGCGGCAAGGGCATGCGCATGGTCGCGTCGCCCGCCGATCTCGCAAGCGCGCTGCGCGCCGCTCGATCGGAAGCGCAATCCGCATTCGGCGACGGCGCGGTCTATCTGGAGCGCCGCATCATGTCGCCCCGCCACATCGAGGTGCAGCTGCTCGGCGATCACCACGGCACGGTGCTGCCGTTCGTCGAGCGCGAGTGCTCGATTCAGCGGCGTCACCAGAAGGTCGTCGAAGAAAGCCCGTCGCTCGCCGTGTCGCCCGAGTTGCGGCGCCGCATGACCACCGCCGCCGCGTCGGTCGCGAAGGCGGTCGGCTACACCAACGCCGGCACGATCGAGTTCCTGCTCGACGCGAGCGGGTCGTTCTACTTCCTCGAAATGAACACGCGCCTGCAGGTCGAGCATCCGATCACGGAAATGGTGACGGGTGTCGACCTGGTGCAGTGGCAGATTCGCATTGCGAGAGGCGAGCGTCTCGATCTCGATCCCGAAGCGCTGCTGACACCGAAGGCGCACGCGATCGAATGCCGCATCTACGCCGAGGACCCGGACAACGGTTTCCTGCCGTCACCGGGCCGCATCCAGGGGCTGCGCGTGCCGCAAGGGCCTGGCGTGCGCGATGACAGCGGCGCGTATGAAGGCAGCGACGTGCCGATCTTTTACGACCCGATGATCTCGAAGCTGATCACGTGGGGCGACACGCGCGAGCACGCGATGCAGCGGATGCGCCGCGCGCTCGCCGAATACCAGGTCCGCGGCATCCGCACCACGATCCCGTTCTTCCAGTGGCTGCTCGAAGACGGCGATTTCAAGGCGGCGCGATTCGACACCGGCTTCATCGATCGCAAGTTGGGTCAGGACCCCGCCGGAGGCGGGGAAAAACCACGCGCCCCGCTGCAGGCGATCGATGCCGTGCACGAAGATCTCGCGGCGATCGCCGCCGCGGTGCACCTGTTCACAAAGCCCATCACCAACGGCGTGGTCGCGCCGGCCGCCAGTCGCTGGCGTGACGCGGGCCGCACGGAAGCGTTGCGATGATTTTCGAAGTTGCGATCGGCGACAAGGTGCGCACCGTGGGCATCGTCCGAAAGGGCACCATGCTGCACGTCGATCTCGATGGCCGCACGCACATCGTCGATGCGCGGCGGGTCAACGATTCCATGGTGTCGATGCTCGTCCAACTCGACGGTGCGCGCGCACCGTCGCGATCCGTCGATGCGGCATTTGCGTCCAAGCAGCCTGCCCGCCGTAGCCTTGGCGAAGGCGGGACTGCCGGTGACTTCGACGTGCACCTCGACGGCCTCACGATCCCGGTGCAGATCCGTCCGGCGGGCTCGTTCGGGCGTCAGAAAAAGGACGGCCCGGCCGCTCACACGGTGGGGCCGCAGCGCATCATGGCGCCCATGACGGGCAAAGTCGTGCGCGTGCTCGTCAAACCGGGCGACGATGTGAAGGCCCGCCAGGGCCTGGTCGTCGTCGAAGCGATGAAAATGGAGAACGAACTGCGCGCGGCTCGCGATGGCCGTGTGCGCGACGTCGCCGTCGCCGAAGGGCAATCGGTCGACGCCGGCGCCGTGTTGCTGGTAGTGGAGTAGCTCGATTCGACGATGACCGACATCACTCCTCCGGAAGCGAGTCGAGTGAGACGCATGCGGACCGCCGTTGCCGCGGCGGGCCGGAAAGCGTATCGCTACGGCCGGAGGTTTGCCGTCACGATCGGCGTGATCGTCGCGGTCCTGGTGGTGTCGACGCTCACGCTCGATCTCGGTCCCGCGCTGAGAGCGCGCGCGGAAACCGAGGGCGGCAAGTGGCTCGATCGCAAGATGACGATGGGCCGGCTCGGCGTGCATCTCGGCAGCGGCAAGTTCGTCGTCGAGGATCTGCGTATCGACGGGATGTTACCGAACGAGCCGCCCTGGCTCGTCGTCAGGCGCCTCGACGTCTCGTTGAAGTGGAGCGCGCTCCTGCACGGTGAAGTGCTCCTCGATACGATCGACATGACCGACTGGAAGATGGTCGTCGAGTCGTTTCCGGACGGCCGCCAGACGTTTCCGCGTCTGACCGGACCGCCGCGGGCGCCGCGCAGCGGGCCGGCGCGCTTCGTCACCACGCTGCAATATGTGCGGGCGCAACGCGGCGAGCTGGTGTTCAACGATTACGGATCGGACTGGCGCGCGGTCGCGCCCAACCTCGAGGTGACGGTGACGAAGGCCGGCGACTATCGCGGCCGGTTCCGTTTCTCCAACGGCACCATCGCGATTCAGAAGTTCGAGCCGATGACGGCGGACATGACGGCTGGCTTCAAGTTCATCGACAACAAGATCGTGCTCGACCGCATCAACATGGTCACCGACGGCGCGGTGTCCAACATGACCGGTGTGGTCGATCTCAGGAAGTGGCCCGAGCAGCTCTATCAGATCAAGTCGACGATCCAGTTTCCGAAGCAGCGCGAGATTTTCTTCGCGCGCGACAAGTTCTCGCTGTTCGGTGAGGGCCACTTCACCGGTACGTTCCACTTGTTCAAAGGCGGCCGCGAGCTGAAGGGCCACTTCACGAGCGCGCTGGCGGGCGTCAACGATTATCGATTCCCGAACCTCGAGGGATCGGTGGTGTGGGTGCGCGATCGGATGGAAGTGACGCGCGCCACCGCCGATTTCTACGGCGGCAAGGCCGACTTCAAGTTCCTGATGGCGCCGCTCGGCAAGCGCGATCAGCCGGCGCGCGCGGTATTCGACGTCAACTATCGCGATGTCGATCTCAATGCGCTGACGGATTTCTACGAGACGCGCGGCATGCGCCTCGCCGGGCGCGCCAGCGGCCATAACGAAATGTCGTGGCCGCTGGGACGCTACGCCGAGCGGCGCGGCTCGGGCACGGCCACGTTCACGTCGCCGGTTGGCGGCCTGCAGGGACCGCAGCTCGCCGCTGAGGCAGCGGCGGACGCGCGCGATCGCTACCTGATCGCCGGCCCATTCAGCACGCACACGCCACTGACGCCGGTCGCCGTCGCGGGCGACGTCACGTATGCCTTCGACCCCGACGCGCTGCGCTTCGAGCCGAGCCGCGTCTTCACCGGCGACACCTACATCGCGTTCGAGGGAGCCACGGCCTACGGCGAGCGATCGAAGATGCCGTTCCGGGTAACGAGCCGCAACTGGCAGGAGAGCGATCGCTTCCTCGCCGGGATCATGACCGCGTTCGGCGCGCCGACGCGCGCGATCCCGATCGACGGGGTCGGCAAGTTCGACGGCGTGATGCTCGGCGCGTTCCGGCGTCCGCGCATCGAAGGCCGCTTTACCGGATCGGACATGCGCGCGTGGGAAGTGAACTGGGGCGCGATCGACGGCGACTTCGTCGTCGAAAACTCGTACGCCAACATCAGCCGCGCGGTGATTAACAAGGACCTGTCGCGGATGGACGTGACCGGGCAGTTTTCGCTCGGCTATCCGCGCGCCGACGGCGGCGAGCAAATGGACGCTCGCATCCGCGTGACCGAGTTTCCGGTCGCCGATTTCCGCGAAGCGTTCGACCTGCAGGATTACGACATCGACGGGCAGGTGACGGGCGACTTCCACCTCTATGGCGACTACGAAGGCCCGCACGGGTTCGGCAGCATGACGATCGCGCGCGGCATCGCCTACGACGAGCCGTTCTCGGAAGCGACCGCGTCGCTGCAGTTCGAAGGCGAGGGCGTTCGGCTGAACGGCATCGAGATGAAGAAAGGCGGCGGCTCGGTGAACGGCGCCGCCTACGTCGGCTGGGCCGGGACGTATTCATTCGACGTGGCAGGGCACGGCATCGCCGTCGACACGCTCACGCTCACGGCCTTTCCCGGATACCCGGCGTTGTATGGATCGCTCGACTTCACCGCGACTGGTGGCGGCACGTTCGAAGAGCCGCGCTACGACGTCAAGTGGAGCGCCAGCGACTTGTTCTTCGGCGATGAAGGCATCGGCGAAATGACCGGGCGCCTGTCGATGCGCGGCCTGCTGATGACCTACGAGCTCGAAGCGGCATCACCCCGCCTCGCGGTGTCCGGCACCGGCCGCATCGAGCTCAACGATGAAATGGATGCGGAGCTGTCGTTCCGCGTCACCGATACGTCGCTCGATCCGTACTTGCGCGTCCTGCAGCCGACGTTCTCGCCGTTCACGTCGGCGATTACCAGCGGCACGATTCGCGTCGTCGGCGAGCTCTATAACCCCGACGCGCTGCGCATCGACACCAACATCGAAGAAGTGAACCTGCGGCTGCTCGACTACCGCCTGCGCAATCAATCGCCGATCCGGTTGAGCGTCGAGCACCAGGTGCTGCAGGTCGATGCGCTGAAGATGGTGGGTGACGACACCGAGCTCGATCTCAGCGGCTCGGTGAACCTGGTCGATCAGACGCTGGCGCTGCAGGCCAACGGCGCGGCGAACCTCGCGGTGCTGCAGGGATTCCTTCCCGACCTGCGCAGCTCCGGCCGCGCCGAAGTCACCGCGCGCATCACCGGGACCGCATCGGCGCCGGTGGTGGCCGGCAATGCCCTGCTGACCAACGGCCGCATCAGGCAGCTGTCGTTTCCGCACGCGCTCGAGGACGTCAACGGCATCGCGACCTTCGATGCCAGCGGCCTGCGCCTCGACGGCCTCACCGCGCGCCTCGGCGGCGGCGCCGTCCGCTTCGGCGGCCGCATCGGTCTGTCCGCGTATCAACTGAGTGAGTTCGATGTCACGGCCACCGGCCAGGACATGAACCTCCGGTATCCCGAAGGCATGCGATCGACGGTCGATGCGGACCTCGCGCTGCAGGGACCCGCGACGGCGCCGATGGTCACCGGCACGGTGAACGTGAAGAGCGCGAGCTGGGCCCGCGGCTTCGGCGCATCGAGCGGCCTGTTCAGCGGCCTCACCGGCGGCGAGGCGCCGATCCCGTCCGTCGAAGGACAAGTCGCGACCGCCTCGAACGTTCGCTTCGATGTGCGGTTGATCGCGCCGGGGACGCTGCGGATCGACAACGATCAAGCGCGGGTCGTGGCCAGCGCCGATCTGACGATGCGCGGCACGCTCGATCGGCCGATGCTGCTTGGCCATGCCGAGATCGATCGCGGCGAGGTCGAGTTCGAAGGGCGGCGATACCTCGTCACCAGGGGCAGCATCGATTTCGCGAACGCCGCCCGCATCCAGCCGTTCTTCGACATCGAGGCCGAAACCCGCGTGCGCGTGCCGGGCCAGACCTACCTGGTGACGATGCGAATGGCGGGCACCATGGAACGGCTGCAGCCACAGTTCACGTCGGACCCGCCGCTGCAGACGCTCGACATCCTGACGCTGCTGTTCAGCGAGCAGGCGCCGAGCGGCGACATCGAGCTCGCCGGCCTCCGCAATCCCGAAGAGCGCCAGCAGCGGCTGGTCGAGGCCCGCGCCACGCGCGCCCTCACCGGCTCGCTGTCGGCGGAGGTCGGTCGTGTCGTCGAGCAGACGTTCGGCGTCGATACGTTCCAGATCACGCCGCTCCTCGGCGCCAGCGATCCGTATCAGCAGTCATCGAGCCTGAGCCTGAATCCAAGCGCGCGGGTGACCATCGGCAAGCGCATCTCCAACCGCATCTACCTGACCTACGCGCGCAGCCTGTCGTCGACGCACGATCAGATCATCCTCCTCGAGTTCGACGAGAGCGAATCGCTGTCGTGGGTGCTGTCGCAGAACGAGGATCGCACCTATGCGCTCGAGGTCAGGAAGAGGCACGCCTTCTGATGCTCGTCATCGCCGCGGCCCTGTTGTGGTCCATGACGGGAGGGGAGCCGCAGGATTTTCTCGGCAAGACCATTACCGATGTGCGCGTCGAGATCGCCGGCGTGCCGGTCGTCGAGAGCGGCGTGATCGATCTCGTCGAGACGCGCGTCGGTGAGCCGCTCGCGATGCAGGACGTGCGTGGCACCATCGAGCATCTCGTCGGCGTCGGCCGCTTCGAGAACGTGCAGGTCTTCACGACGGGCAGCGACCAGGGGGTGGCGCTGCGCTGGCAGCTGACACCGATTCAGCGCATCACGAAGATCACGGTGACCGGAAGCGCCGCGGTGCCGGCTGCCGAAATTCGTCGTGAGATCACCGACCGCTTTGGCGCGAGACCGTCCTCGAACCGGATCGCCGAGATCGGGCAGCGCGTGACCGAGTTCTATGCGGCGCGCGGGTTCCAGGATGTCTCGGTCCTGCCCCGGGTGCAGGACGAAGACCCGCAGCCCGAAGAGTCGGAGCTCGTCCTGACCATCGTCGAAGGGCGCCGTCGCAACGTCGGGAAAGTCTCCATCACCGGCAGGCCTCTCGAGCCCCGGCCGGAAGTGATTCGGTTGCTCGGGTTGGCATCGGGACAGCCTTTCGATCGAGTGGCGCTCGACGCGCGGATCGCTTCGCTCGAAGAATCGATGCGCGAGCGCGGCCATTACCAGGCCCGCGTCCGCGAATCGCACGCGCCCGGCAGCGACGCATGGACTGACGACGTGACGATCGCGGTCGAGCCTGGCCCCCACGTCAGTCTGGTATTCGCGGGCGATCCGTTGCCGGGCGGCAATCGCGACGCGCTCGTGCCGATTCGCGCCGAGCGCGCCGTCGATCAGGATCTGCTCGAGGATGCGAGCCTCAGGATCGAGAACGCGCTGCGCGAGGAGGGATATCGCACCGCCCGCGCGTCGTACACCCGTGAAGAGAAGGGCGGCGAGCTCGTCCTCACGTTCACGATCGCGCGAGGGCGGCTGCATCGCGTGGAATCGGTCGACGCCACCGGCAACGCGAAAATCACGCCCGCCGATCTGGCGCCGCTCCTGCAGATCAAGCCCGGCGAGCCGTTCGTCGAAGCGCGCGCCGGGCTCATTGCCGCGGCGATCGCGGAGCTGTACCGCGTCCGCGGTTTTGCGCAGGCGGCCGTCAAGCCGGACATTCAGGTGTTGCCCGAAGCGCAGGGCGGGAGCGCCGCGTACCGTCCGGTCGCGATTCGATTCGAAATCGTCGAAGGTCCGCAGACGGCGGTCAGCGGCGTCAGCTTCGAAGGCAACACGGTGATCGCGTCGCCGGCGCTCCAGGCGCAGATGGCGCTGCAGGCCGGCAAGCCCTTCTACCGGCCGCAACTATCTGTCGATCGCAGCACCATCGAGCGCGCCTACCGCAACCAGGGCTTCCAGAGCGTGTCGGTCACCTCGCAGTTGACCTTCGCCGCCGATCAGCAGGCCGTCGCCCTGGCGTGGATGATTCGCGAAGGCGATCAGATCACGGTCGATCACGTGTTGATCACCGGTAATGCGCGCATCTCGACCGCGAACATTCGACGCGAGCTGACGATTCACCAGGGCGATCCGATGAGCGACGAGGCCATGCTCGAGAGCCAGCAGCGCCTCGCCGCGCTGGGGCTGTTCAGGCGCGTCCGCATCACCGAGCTGCCGCGAACCGGCTCTCTCGCGCGTGACGTCCTCGTCGAGCTGGAAGAGACCGCGACGACGACGATTGATTACGGCGGCGGCGTCGAAGTGGGCCGCATTGCCGCCTCGGCGGACGATGGCAGCGGCGCCATCGATCAGCTCGACATCGGGCCGCGCGGCTTTTTTGCGATCAGCCGGCGCAACCTGTGGGGCAAGAATCGATCGGTGACGCTGTTCGGTCGCGTCACCCTGCGGCGCGAAGCTGAAGATCCGGACGACCCTGAACTCACGGGCGCGTACGGGTTCAACGACTATCGCGGCCTCTTCACGTTCCGCGAACCGCGGGCGTTCGGCACGACCGGTGACGGGCAGGTCACCGCCTTCGTCGAGCAGGGCCGCCGCTCGAGCTTCAGCTTCAACCGGCGAGGCGTGACCACGGATTACGCGCGGCGCCTGGGCAACTTCACGGTGACGGGGCGATACACCTTCGACTACACGAAACTGTTCGACGAGCAGATCGCGGCCGAAGATCAATTGCTGATCGATCGGATCTTCCCGCAGGTCAAGCTCTCGAAAATCTTTGGCGGGATTCTCCGCGACTCCCGCGATGACGTGCTCGATCCGCAGCGCGGCGCGGTGGTTGGCCTCGACGGATCGGTGGCGGCGCGCATCCTTGGATCCGAAGTCGGCTTCGTCAAGACGTTCGCGCAGGGTTTTTTGTATCGCCGCTTGCCGGGCCGGCGCATGGTGATCGCGGCCGGCGCTCGACTTGGCTTCGCGGTCGGCTTCGCGCAGGACATTCCGCCGCCGCTCGAGATTGCCCGCGCCCGCCAGGTCTTCGACAGCGACAGCGGCCAGTCCCGGACCATCACGCGCGCGGTCGATCGCGTGGAGGCGTTTCCAACCGAGATCAAGGATCTGCCGGCCAGCGAGCGTTTCTTCGGCGGCGGCGACACCACCGTCCGCGGCTTCGCGCTCGATCGCCTCGGCACCGCCGAGACCATCGATCCTCAGGGATTCCCGCAGGGCGGCAACGGCATGGCGATTTTGAATTTCGAAACGCGCGCGCCGTATTGGAAGAGCCTGCAATTCGTGTGGTTCGTCGATGCCGGCAACGTGTTCAGGTACGCCAGCGACATTCGCCTCGACGAAATGCGCGTGACCAGCGGCGTCGGATTCAGGTATCGATCGCCGATCGGGCCGTTGCGCGTGGATTGGGGTTGGAAGCTGAGCACGCGCTTGCAGTCGACCGGCGGCCGCGAGCGCTCGAACGTGCTGCATATTTCGCTGGGGCAGGCGTTTTGAAGCCGCTGATGCTTGCGATCTTGATGCTATCGGGAACCGGGAACCGGGAGCCGGGAACCGGGAGTCAGGAACTTCTTGATCGTACCCTCGCCCTCGTCGGTGGCCAGCCGATCACGTTGAGCGATGCGCGAGCCGTGATCGCGCTCGGACTGATCGAGCCCGACCGCGCGCCCGATCCGATTCCGGGCGTCACCCGCCAGCTGGTCGATCGCGAGCTGGTCGTGCGCGAAGTACAGCGCTATGCGCCGGCCGCGCCGGCCGAGAGCGCGGTGGAGGCACGGCTCGAGGAGATCCGCAAGCGGTTCGCCGATGCCGCCGCGCT
>Ga0193741_1000604_pt1 | contig 10679 bp, 8 predicted proteins | sample L2s2metaG_FD_143059 | JGI IMG/M metagenome (GOLD analysis project Ga0193741, IMG submission 143059) | Soil microbial communities from a riparian zone of the East river system, Colorado, United States - L2s2 | ecosystem: Environmental > Terrestrial > Soil > Riparian zone | place: USA: East River...
CACGATCGTGAGGCCCTCCACCCATTCGCGCACGGTGCCGTACTTGAACGTGGCCGCGCCCGCCGCGCAGGTCGCCACCGCCCCGCCCGCGAAGGCGCCGAGATACGTCGGCACCGGTGGAAGCCATCGACCAGTTTTCGCGAGATCGTCCTGCACGACTTGCAACGGCACGCCGGCACCAGCCCGCACGCGATCGCCGTCGATGGCGATCGCGTTGAGACGATCGGTGCTGAGGACGACGTCGCCGAATGGGGTGGCGCCGCCGGTCAGCGACGACTGCGCGCCGACGACCAGTATCCGCCCGCCCTTGCGTAGTGATGCAGAGACTTCGTCGATCGATCGCGGACGGATGACGCCGGCGGCAGTTCCGCCTGGATAATGCGCCGCATCTTCGAGAAACGTCGTCGCGTCGGTGTCGAGCGTAGGAGCGGCGCCCTGGGCAGGAGGACGCGCTGCAAGGCGCGAAGGCACGACATATTCTAGCGATACAATCGCGCGCATGCGCATGTGCGCCCTGGTGTTGTCGCTGATCGTGACGGTGAGCGGGTCGGGATTCGCGCGCGCGCAGACGACTGCCGATCGGATTCCGGTCATCGCCGAGTTGTTTACGTCAGAGGGTTGCAACAGCTGTCCGTCCGCAGATGGCTTGCTCGAGATGTGGTTGCAGGAGCAGCCGATCAAGGGTGTCTACGTCGTCGCGCTCAGCGAACACGTCACGTATTGGGATCACCAGGGCTGGAAGGATCCGTTCGGCTCGCAGCAATTCACCGTGCGCCAACAGCAGTACGGTCTGCGCTTCAACCTCGATTCGATCTACACGCCGCAGCTCGTGATCGACGGCACGCGCGAGTTCGTCGGCAGCGACAAGCGATCGATCGAGCGGGCGCTGACGGATGCGGCGAAGACACCGAAGCCCGCGCTGAAAGTCGACGTTTCAGTCGCGGACGGATCGCTGAACATGACCGCGTCCGGACCTGGATTGACGGCTGAAAAAGATGCCGAGCTCGTGTTCGCGGTGACTGAGGATCGGCTCGTTGTCGATGTGAAGCGCGGCGAGAATGCGAACAAGACGCTTCACCACTCAGGCGTCGTGCGATGGCTGCACAGCGCGGGCACGATCTCGTCAGTGGCGCCGAGCGCGACGATCAAGATCGCGCCCGACTGGCGGCGTGAAAACCTGCGCGTCGTCGCGTTTGTGCAAGGCAAGAATCGCAGGGTCGTCAGCGCCGGATTCGCCGTTCCGTAACGGATGCGGCGCGCATGCGCTCGGGAGCGCGGCCTCCCGGGGATGGCCGGTCGTGACCGACTCAGAGGGACGCGAACCGATCTCTCGATCCGAAATCCGAAATCGTCATCGCTCCATGTCAGACGATCACTTTGATGGCAAGGGCGATCAGCGCGAGGCCGGTTGCCGCCTGCAAGAGACGACGCTTCCATGGCGCGACGAACCAGCGGCACATCGCGTCGAGCGCCGTTGCCCACATGACGTGGCAGGCGATCGCCAGGCTCACGTGCGTGGCGGCGAGGCCGGAGTAGTACAAGCGTGATGCGCCCGCGGGGATGAATGAGGGCACGACCGACAAATAGAAACTGATGATGACGGGGCTCAGCAGGTTGATGCCGATGCCGTCACCGACATACGCGCCGGACGGACGCAATCCGTGTAATCCGTGCAATCCGTGGATGGATATGCCGCCGTCTTCGCGCGTCGCCGCTCGATACAGACTGCTGACGCCCAGCCACGACAGGAACACCGCGCCGCCGATGCGAATCGCATCGAGCGAGCCGGGCCACACCGTGAGCAAGACCGACAGGCCGAGTCCGCAGGAGATCGCGATGATGGTGTTGGCGAGGGCGGCGCCGAGCGCGGTGAGGTAGCCGGCGCGACGGCCGCCTTCGAGCGTATTACGCACGACAACGGCGGTCGTCGAACCGGGCGTGACGACGAGAACGAACGTGAACGTGAAGAACGCGAGGTAACTCGAATCGATCGCCGTTCGGCTCACTTCCTCAGGCTATTTTCTTAGAACGGCAGCGTTCGAAGTGGTTTCGGCGTGATAGCGCTTCTCGCCAGCTTCGATGCGGACCGGGAGCTTATTGGCCGACGGCGGCAGCGGGCACGTCGTCCACGGGTTGTAGGCGCACGGCGGATTCTGCGCGCGATTGAAATCGAGCGTGACGTTGCCGTCCTTGTCGGCGGCATCGGTATAGAGGAAGCGCGCCGACGGATATGTCGTGTCGGCGCTCGTCAGATCGCGGAACACGAACCAGAGCCGGTCACCCGACTTCCACGCTTCCATGTTCGCGGTCTTGCCGTCGATCGTGACCGCCACGTTGCCCGGCACGGTGAACGGCTCGAGGTCCCCGAGGATGGTCGGCGCCTGCACGACCTTCGGCGCCGCCAGCGGCGTGAACTTTCCCTTCACCACGTACTTTGGATTCGCGGCATACCACTTCAGGCTCGAGAAGTTCTTGCGCAGCGGCGCGTTCTGATCGCGCACGCGGATCGCGAGGCGCGGGCCGCTGAAGTGCAGGAAGAACAACGTCGACTTGTAGGTGATCTGATCGGCGGGCCGGCCCTGCTCCGACAGGCGCAGCGGACCCTCCTTCGCCGGCTTGCCGTTATACGTCAGCGTCTGCCCGTCGGCGGCCTTGATCGTCACCGTGTTGCCGTTCATCGTGATCACGCCGGCCTGCTTCGGCACATCGGCGAAGTCGAGCACGATGTCGTTCAGCGGATCGGAGCCGAACTTGTTCTCGCCGGGATTGAGGAAGTGCAGGCCGGCCACGGTGAACCACCCGTTGTCGGCGAGCAGGATCTTCTCCCGCTCGGCGCGGAACGCCTTGAGCCCGGCTTCGTCGTAACCCTGCGCCGACGCAACAGTCGCAACCAGGGCCAACAGTACGCTGATTTTCTTCATCGTCTTTCCTCTCAAACGGAACCTGCTACATTTTTACGCAAAACGAAATTACGCAAGCCGTAAAAATGTGGCAGGTTCCTTTTTCATTTTCAGCGACGAGATCCGTAAAGATCGTCGCCCAGCGTCACGTCGGCGCCTGCCCAACCCTTGTCGAACGACGCCTTGGTTTCGGCCGCGGCGGCCTTCTTCTGCCCTTCCAGCGCGCGATAGAGACCGTAGAGCGAGCGCGGATTCCCGATGTTCTTCTCGAGATCGGTGCGGAACACCTTCTCCGCTTCCGCGAAGCGCCCGGCCTTGAGGAGCACCGCACCAAGGCGCTCGCGCTCGGGGTTCAACCAGTCGGGCGGCTCGTTGTAGCCGAGCTTATCCTCCGCCGCGATCGCCGCGGTGAATCCTTTGATTGCCGCTGCAGTGTCACCCTTCGCATCGGCGATGCGCGCGCCGAGATCGGCGATCGCCACAGCGGTCACGTCGACGACGGTATTCGCTGAGCCGATCATCTCGTCCTTCTTGATCTTGGCCGCCGCAGCCCGAAGCGCGGCGAGATCGGACTCGGCCTCCGCGACCTTGCCGGTCGCGGCAAGCGCGGCGCCGTGCGCGAAGTGATAGATCGCGGTTTGCAGCAAGCGCGACGGAGCAGGCGCCTTGGCCTTGAGAATCTCGGGCCACTGTCCGAAGCGAACCAACACCGAGAGGTCCTGCGCCGCGAACGGCTCCACCATCACCATCTGATCGGCGATCGGATCGGCAAATTTCACCGTGCGCTCGGCGGCCGAGCGGGCCTGCGCGAGGTTGCCGGCAAACATCGCCGCTGCCGATTCGAACTGCAGGTTATGCGTGTAATACATCATCGGATAGAGGCCGTCTTTAGCCCCCGTCGCCTTGAAGTACTTCTCGTCGACACCGGCCGCGTCCGCGTTGCTCTTCGCCGACTTGGCGTACTGCCCGGTGCGAATGTAGATGTGCGCGGGCATGTGGACGAGATGTCCGGCGCCCGGCACGAGCGTCTCGAGCCGGCCCGCCTGCGGCAGCGCGCGATCGGGCGATTTCGAAGCTTCGACGGCGTGGATGTAATAGTGATTCGCGCCTGGGTGACTGGGATCGCGCTTCATCACGCTTTCAAGCGACGCAACGATCCTGTCGGTGCCCGGCTCCGGCGTGCCGTCCTTCTTGTACAGGCGCCACGGCCGCAGGTTCATCATGCTCTCCGCGTACAACGTCGCGACGTCGAGGTCCTCCGGAAACTTCTTCGCGAGCGCGCCCATGGCGTCCGAGTACGCCTGCTCACGCACGACCTGATCGCCCGTCGGATCGGCCACGTATCGCTTCGCGAGCGTGTCGATGAGCCCCTGCTCCACATCGCTGCCGGCGGCCTTCCGCTTCGCCGCTTCCGCGAGATGCGTGTAGGCCTGCTTCAATCGATCGGCCGGAGCAATGTCGTTGATGTTGGTGCCGAGCGCGAGCGACATGCCCCAGTGCGGCATCGGCGACGCGGCATCCTTCGCCGCGGCGATCTCGAAGGACTTGAACGACTCGTCGTGATTGAACCCGTAGAGCAGCGTCAGCCCTTCGTCGAAAAACTTCTGCGCGTCGGCGTTCGCGGTCTTGATCGCTCGGTGATACGAGCCGAGATTGCCGAGGAGCGCCGTGCGCGGCGTGCCGGGAGCCGGCGCGGCGCCGTGCGCATCATGCGACGACTGATTGGCCGGCGGCGCCGGCGCGGGTTGACGCGAACATGCGGCAACAGTGACGACGCTGGCGATCGCGGCGACCGCTACGAAGGGGACTCGGACTCTCATACGCTCTGCCTCCGGCTCATGAGCCACAACACCGTTTCCGCGCCTAACAGGAGACTTGCGAGGGTTAGATGCCCGACCTGCGCGACCGGTAACAGCGAAGCATAGGCCATCACCGCGCCCAGGGCGATCTGGGCGATCGCCAGCGCAAGGACGACGAAAGACCAGCGAATCAACGGCGATCGGCGGGACATCAGCCACAGGGTCAGGACGCCCGCACCGATCAAGACGACGAACGCCAGGTCGCGATGCAGGTAATCGAGGCGGCCCACGGTGGCAAGCGCAGCGTCCCTCGCGACGCCTGAATCCAGGGCGGTTTCGATATGACCACGCACTTGGGTTCCGAACGCGGCTTGAATCAGGGTGAGGACGATCAAGAGCGCCAACGCGCCGCGGACTCTGGGTGTCTGGGGTGCCTGAGGTGCCTGGGGTGCCTGAGGTGCAAATGCTTCGAAGGTCGCAAACAAGAGGAGTTGCACGATCACGATCGCGACGATGAGATGCGCGGTCACGATCCATGCGGCGAGCTCGTGAGCAACGACTCGACCACCCAGCCATCCTTCGAAACCCACGAGCAGAAATGCGGCGACCGTTGTCCACAAGATGCGCGGATGTTGGCGATGATTGCGCCACGCCGAGATCGCGGTGGCGAAGATCAGGAAGCCAACGGTGACGCCGAGCAGGCGGTTCAGGTACTCCGTCCACATCAGCACCGGATTGAATTGCGATGGATCGAATTGCGGCGGAAGGTTCGCGGCCGACGCCGGCGGGATCCACGATCCGAAACAGCGCGGCCAGTCGGGACATCCGAGGCCCGCGCCGGAGGCGCGCACGAGCCCGCCGACGAGAATCAGGAAATAGGTCGTCGCCGTCGTCCAGAGCGCGAGTTTCTGGAAGGACGTCAGGCGATGTCGGCTCACATCTAATTATTGTTCAGCCTTGGCCTTCTCGGTCTTGAGCGTGCCCCAGAACCACGACGAGGCGAAGTCGGCCGCCTGCGAGAGCGCGCCGGGCTCCTCGAAGAGATGCGTCGCGCGCGGCACGACCTTCAGGCTGACCTGACACGTCATTTTCTTGATCGCCTGCTCGTTCAGGACCAGGACAGCATCGTCGTAGCCGCCGACGATCAACATCGTCGGCGCCGTGACCTGCTTCAATGCGTCGCCGGCGAGATCGGGACGCCCGCCGCGAGAGACGACGGAGCGCACGAGGTCGGGACGCTTCACGGCTGCGACCAATGCGGCGGCGGCGCCGGTGCTCGCGCCGAAGAGCCCGATGGGCAAATGCTTCAACGAGGGCTGCGCGGCCGTCCAGTCGATGGTCGCCAGCAATCGATTGGCCAGGTGATCGATATCGAACCGGAACTCACGCGTCTGGTTGTCGAGGTGTTCTTCTTCCGTCGACAGCAGATCCATCAGCAGCGTGCCGAAACTGGACTCCTGCAGCATGCGGGCGACGAACTGGTTGCGATGACTGTGGCGGCTGCTGCCGCTGCCGTGCGCGAACAGCACGATGCCGCGCGCATCGACCGGAATTACAAGATCGGCATTGAGCATTGCTCCATGGGAGGGAATCCGGAGCAGCTGCGCCTGCGAAAGTGGTCTCATTCTCTAGTCTCCGCACTAGAGACCTGAGGGATAAGTCTCTGGAACCTCCTCATGATACCAGTGCGTCGACGGTTCAAGCGGAACTAATGCGGTCGAGCGATCGACGTGGATCAACGTGTCGAACTGCTCGGTCACGCGGGCGTGGAAATAGTGGCTTTGCCGCTCGGTCTGAGGGCGATAGATGACCCCGATGGCGCGCTCGAGCAGCGGCGTCGAGAATCCCCCGAGCCGGTGATCGTGCAGATTGACCACGAATTGCGGAATGCCGACGGAATGCATCAGCGCTTCGATCGAACCATCGAGCGCCGGGCGCACGAGTTTGCGCTCGGCATCAGCATCCCAGTCCGAAGCCGCGGTCACGGTGCCGTCGTAGGTGGTGAAGCCGATTGATTGCGCGTTCGAACCGTAACGCTCGCGCACCAGTTGTCCGAGATTCAGCTCCCCGCGCTCGCCCATTTCCGTGGCGCGCGCGTCGCCCAGGTGCGAGTTGTGCGCCCACACCGCGATGCACGGCTTCGTCCCGTTCCGGCACCCGAGGTGATCGACCAGCGCGTCGAGCATGTCCGCCATGTGCGTGTCGCGGATGTTCCAGGATGAATGGCGGCCGCGGAACATCGCCCGGTAGTACTCCTCGGCGTTCTTCGCGAGCAGGGCGTTCTGTTCGGCGAAGAAGAACTCGTCCTGAGCGACCTTGCCATCACGATTGGCATACTCGACGGCGCGGGCGCGCAGCTCGGTCAACTGCCGGACGACATCGTCTTCGCACGGCTCGATGATGCCGGCCGACACCGCGTAGCCGTACGCGTGTGAATCGGCGGCGTAGTGATCGAAGCACGCGTAGCGATCGCGCGCGCGCTGCGCGGCCTCGGGATCGACCTTGTCGAGATAGGAGATGACGGCGCGGATCGACGTGCGCAGGCTGTAGATGTCGAGACCGTAAAAACCGACCTTGCCTTTTGGATGCTCGTCGTTCCATTCACGCAGCCAGCGCACGAACGACAGCACTTCGGTGTTGCGCCACATCCACGAGGGAAAACGCTCGAAGCCTGACAGCGCCGTGTTGGCATCGGCATCGGGGCCCTCGCCGCGCACGAAGCGATTGACGCGATACGCATCCGGCCAGTCCGCTTCGACGGCCACTCCGGTCAGCCCGTGATACTGAATCAGGTGCTTGGTGATGCTGGCGCGCAGGTGGTAGAAGTCCTGCGTGCCGTGCGACGCTTCACCGAGCAAAATGAGCTGCGCGGCAGTGGCGCGTTCGAGCAGGGCGCTGAGGTCCTCACGCGTCGCGTTGAAGGGTTGCGCTACGGATTGAGCCGACGCGATGAGATGACGATAGAGATTGCTTGACGGCCAGGTCACGTCTCGTTCCCGAGTAAACTTCGCACTTCGTGATCGCTCGTCGGCGTAAAGTCGCGATACCACAAGCCAACAGCGACGAACGGATCGGGCGTTCGCACGCACACAACATCGTCGGCGTCGGCCGCCAAATCGGCGCAGGTCGAAACCGCTCCGACGGGCACGGCCACAATCACTCGTGCAGGTTGTTGTTGCCGCACCGCCATCACCGCGGCGCGCATCGTCGCTCCCGTGGCGAGGCCATCGTCCACGAGGATCACCGTCTTGTTCGTCAACGCGATCGGGCCGCGGTCGCCGCGATAGGCCTGCTCGCGCCGTTCGAGCTCCTGTTGCTCACGCGCCGCGACCGCATCGATCACATTCATCGGGATACCCAGCGCGTCGACGACGTCGTGATTGAGCAGGCGGACGCCGCCGGTCGCAATCGCGCCCATGGCGAGTTCTTCGTGCCCGGGCACGCCAAGCTTGCGAACCACATAGACGTCGAGCGGGACGCCGAGTCCGCGCGCCACTTCGCGCGCCACCGGCACGCCGCCCCGGGGAAGTCCGAGCACGACCACATCGTCGCGATCGCGGTAGGCCGTCAGCCTCTCGGCAAGTAATTCTCCGGCCTCGGCCCGATCGGCAAACGGCTGCGTAGACACCTGGGGCATGTTGTCCAGCAGGTTTTCCTGCTAGATCGTTGCCATTTTGTGACCTATGAAACAAAACGGCACGGAATTTAGTCTAGTCAGCCATGGCCTTTACGACCGACCTCCGACATTCCGTCCGTTTGCTGGGGCGGAGCCCGATTTTCACTCTCACGTCGATCATTTCGCTCGCCCTGGGCATAGGTGCGGCGGCGACTATTTTCAGCCTTACGGATGCCTTGTTATTCGAGCCCACAGTCGGGGTGCGCAACGCATCTGAGTTGATCGACATCGGACGGGCCAATGAGGGGAGCGGGTTCGACAACATGTCGCATCCTGCCTATAAATACCTTCGCGAGCACAGCCAGACGGTGGACGTCGCAGCGGTAGATTTCGGCGGCGGGCCGATGAGCCTGGGGACGAACGGCACGAGCGAGCGCGTCATCGGCACGCAGGTGTCGGGCAACTATTTCCGCGTGCTCGGCACGCAAGCGGCGCTCGGACGATTTTTCCGCGACGATGAAGATCAGATTCCTGGCGAGCGGCCGGTGGTCGTTCTGAGTCACGCCATGTGGACGAAGCGTTTCAATAGTGACCCCGCGATTCTCGACAAGCCGCTGCGGCTGAACAATCGCGAGTTCGCGGTGGTCGGCGTTGCGGAGCCAGGATTCCAGGGATCATCGATGATCGGCACCGACCTGTGGGTGCCATTTGCGATGGTGCAGGTCGTTCGTGGCGAGGCGAACGCGAGCCGGCTGGCGGAAGTGCGCGGCGCCTGGCATGTGGCAATCGGCCGGCTGAAACCGGGCTACGAGATCGGTCAGGCCCAAGCGGAGCTCAACACGCTGATGGCAGCGTTCAAGAAGGCCGAGCCGACCGCGAATCAGCATCACACCATCAACACGGCGCCGATGGGACGCATTCCCGGGCCGGTGCGAATCCCGTTCCTCGCATTCATTGGTTTCCTGTTCGCCCTCACGGGCGCGCTGCTCGCGATCGCGTGCAGCAACGTCGCCGGCATGCTGCTCGCGCGCGCCGCGACTCGCCGCCGCGAAATGGCCACGCGCCTGGCTGTCGGCGCCGGCCGTGGACAATTGATCGCGCAGCTGATGACCGAGACGATGGTGTTGTTTGCGGTCGCCGCCGTGGTGTCGGTGCCGCTGACCATCTGGCTCGTGTCGTTGATGGTGGGATCACTGCCGGCGTTGCCGCTGAGTCTCAACCTCGATCTCGACGTCAACATCCGGGTCATGGCCTTCGCCTTCGGCATTGCCTTGATCACGGGCGTGATCTTCGGACTCGCGCCGGCCCGCCACGCGCTGGGCTCCGACCTCGCCCCGATGTTGCACGGCGCCTACGCCACGGCGGATCGCAAGCGCTTCCGCCTGCGCAACTCGCTCGTCACCGCGCAGGTCGCGTTGTCGTTGATGCTGGTCGTGACGGCGCTGCTCTTCCTGCGAGCGCTGGAGAAGGCGGCCGACACCAATCCCGGTTTCCAGACCGCCAACATTCAGATCGCCTCGGTCGATGTCGCGCTCTCCGGTTATCGCGAACAATCGGCGGTGGAGGTGGCGTCGCGGTTCCGCGAGCGCCTGAAAGGCATTGCCGGCGTCGAGGCCGTCGCGAACGCGCGCATGATTCCACTGCAAGGAAGCGGCTTCGGGTTGGGCAGCCTGGAGGCCCCGGGAGTCAAGGGCCCGCGAGACGACGGGAACTTCGATCCTGACTGGGATGTCGTGTCGACGGACTACTTCGACACGATCGACATGGATATCGTCGAAGGACGAGCGTTCCTTGATTCGGATCGCGTGGAAGCGCCGTGGGTCGCGATCATCAACGAAACCTTCGCGCGCCAGGTGTGGCCTGGACAATCGGCGATTGGCCGAACGCTGCTGCAGGACATGGGCGAAGACCAGACCCGGCCACTCCAGATCGTCGGCATCGCTCGCGACGCGAAGTATCGCTACATCAGCTCGGCCAACGAGCCGTTCATCTACGTCCCGTTCTCGCAGCAGCCGCAAACCAACATTGCGTTCTACATCCGTCACGCCGAAGGCCGTCAACTCGCCGGCGAGATCCGGAAGGCGATGGCCCAGGTCGACCCGAACGTGCCGATCGTCATGCTGCAATCGTTTGACGATGCGACCGCGCTCGGATTGCTGCCGCAGAAACTCGTGGCGTGGATCTCGGGGAGCGTCGGCACGATCGGCATCTTCCTCGCCGCACTGGGGCTCTACGGACTGATGGCGTTCCTCGTCACGCAGCGCACGCGAGAGATCGCCATCCGCATGGCGCTCGGCGCGTCGCATGGCGACATGCGCACGATGGTGCTCAGGCAGGCCGGCGTGTTGGGCGGCATCGGCGGGC
>Ga0193741_1000605_pt1 | contig 10678 bp, 10 predicted proteins | sample L2s2metaG_FD_143059 | JGI IMG/M metagenome (GOLD analysis project Ga0193741, IMG submission 143059) | Soil microbial communities from a riparian zone of the East river system, Colorado, United States - L2s2 | ecosystem: Environmental > Terrestrial > Soil > Riparian zone | place: USA: East River...
TTTTGAAGACACATTTTGATATCCTGAACAGAAATTTTAAGGTTAAATCATTGCTATAATCTTACTTTGTTACTCGAATTATTTAACTCAATCAAGTAAACAAAGATTAAGTATCTTCAGATTAAATTCTAATTGAAATGGATCAACACATTATAACTGGCAGCAGCAAACTTTACTCCGGAAAAATATCGATCCGATTGGATAAGTATTACTTGGGAGATAGGATCATAGAAAAAGAAATAGTTGAACATTCAGATTCCGTAGGGATAATCGCATTAGACAACAAGGAAAATATTATACTGGTGGAACAATTTCGAATAGCTGCCAGAAATAGTCTGCTAGAAATTCCTGCCGGTAAAATTGAAAAAGGCGAAACCCCTGAAGATGCGGCATTACGCGAAATGAACGAAGAAATAGGTTACACGGGAAGATTGACACCTTTATTTCAGTGTTATCTCGCTCCTGGTTATGATACTGAAAAAATGTATTTCTTCTTGGCCTCAAACCTGAAAATTTCGAAAAAAAGACTTACACCGGATGAAGATGAACAAATAAAGATTAAACGAATGACATTGAGTTCTGCTCTAAAAAGATGTATTTCTGGAAAAATAATCGATTGTAAAACTATCGCGGCAATTAATATGATATTGAATTCTAAAAATAAATTGGTTAGGAACATGGTCATACGGGCCTATCTCAGGAATGAAAAGTCTATAAAACAAGGAAGATAATATCACTCATGTCTCAACCAAAATACAAGAAATTATCGGGAAATGAATTAGATGAGACCATCAGGACTCTGAGTGGATGGGAATTAAAAGATGGAAAATTGCAAAAGTCTTTTAAATTTTCAAATTTTATCGAGGCATTTGGTTTCATGACAAGGATAGCTTTAGAGGCCGAAAAAATCAACCATCATCCTGAATGGTCAAATGTTTATGATACTGTTAAAGTTAGACTGAGTACTCACGATGCAGATGGAATCACGGATTACGATATCAAGCTTGCAAATATCATAGACCGCACTAGGGCGTAGTACGATACCAAGTGCGCACTAAATGAAAATGTTGTAACTCATTATGGTAACTAAAACTACCAATATGATGGATGTTACCCCGAATAGATTTATTTCTATAAGTTTTGAGGTATTCATATTCTAAATTAAAGAATGGTTATCTTGCTGTGCATTTATTATTGGTTTACGAATTGAGTGCGAAAATGTGAAATTTATTTCAATTGGTTTATGTTGATGTCATAAATTGAGCAATCATAATAATTATGAATTATCGATTTGAGTAAATGTTCTAGATTTCAAGATTAATATTAGTAAGAACTATAATTAATCGATGAATACAGATTAACACGGACTAGCTGTCATCTTTTTCATTGATTAGCAACACTTCTTGCATTAACCAATCGCAAAATTTTTTCACATTCTCGTCAATCCTACACCAAAGATGTATCGAACCTGGTAAAATTTCTATCCTGCCTTGAGGAGTAAGAATCTTCAACCCTTCCTTACCTTCGTACATATAAGCATCTTGTGGTGTCACACTTCCTAAGAATTCAATGGCCTTTTGTTTGATGCTTTCTCGAGGTATCGGAAAACGCCTCCGGAACTTATCAACCACCAAGCCCAAATTTTCCGCACCATAATCTTCTACATCGTAAATTTTTTTCGGATCTGGAAAATGCATGTTTAAGGTTACATGATATCTTGATCCAGTGAATTCAGACAATTGATTTACAAGTTGGTATGCATTATTCGGGCTTTTCTTTAAAGATTTTTGAATTTCGCTTTTGTGATACTTAATGTTAAATAATAAATCTGAATACAAATCAGAAAAACTCATTTGTTGAATAAAAACATCACATTAAATAAATTATTCTACTGTATTTGTCATTAACGCAAAATAAAACATTTCCGTTGAATATCCCATTAATGTTTGATTTCAGTCATAACCCTCGATATCGGTACAAGTACTGACGACACTTAAATCTTATTTAGTAATATCATAACACAATCATATGTTCGCAACCGATTCTAGTTCTGAGCGTGCTACCAGTATTGAGGATTATCAATATACATGTACCGAATTTATTACAGACATTAGTAGAGACTATAAAGATTGGGTGGATAGATATCAATTAAGCAATGAAGAATCATCCAAAAGAAAAGAATCCATCGATAATGTCGTTACAACCACTAATAACTGGATAAGAAACTTTTGTAATACTATAAAGAAGGTTGACATAGTTATGAATGACGGTATAAACAAAATGGCCGAAAACACGGCCGGCTACCCGTTTCATTTTGAGGTTTCTGTAAATTCAGTGAAAAGATATTCAAAACACAGCCAAGGTAGGGTGGCCCTGAGAATAAACGCTATACCTCAAGAGGGGAGACTGGTTAGATTAGGAAAGTATAGCAAGAATGAATTGTTTCTCATCTCATCGAGTTCCCCCGTATCACATACAGTAAGTGAGGAGAGTATGAATACCGTTGATATCCTGGATGACTACATAACACTCGATGCATCAAGTTGTGAAAAAGGCAGTATTGTTTCTATTACTATCATTGTCGAAGAGGTAAGAGATGATTATGTTTCCGAAAGTAGAGGGTATTCCACTGTTATCATGATCATTTGAGTTAGTTACCAATTAAAGAGAGAAAAATCAATCGAACTTGGACGATACGAATTTGATGATTAGAATCATATATGATTCAACCAATTTACGGACACGTTACGCTTATTTTTAAACATCCTAGTTGTGGTGTTTCTGCAAAATACTGAATAGGATCTAAAGAAACAGTTAAAATAAGCAATATTTTTTTCATCACTAGAAGTCATGCGACGGTCGTCCAGTTTGGTCTAGGACATCAGATTGCCAATCTGGTAACCCGGGTTCAAATCCCGGCCGTCGCATTTAGTTTTTCCGATAAAGTGTCACTTTTTTGGTTTGCTTATTATCTCCATCATCTGATTGTAAGCACTCTCCGCGCTATCTTTTCTTGGAAGCTGAATTACGAGCAAGTTTCCTTGAGAAACACTTTCAGAATCCGTCGGAGCTATGGCAATTAATCCAGTATTTGCCAAAGCCTCGAAAAATTCAGGCATTTTATTTGCATAAAAAAGGTAGTTTTCATCGAAACCGTAGTCAAGGTAAGTCATCAGTACATCAACAAATACATGCTTCGAATCATGAAATAAATCTAACAGTACATCAACAGCCAGTTTTTTACCCGCAACTTTTCTAATTATTTCATCATATCTTTTGGAATCAATATGAATACATGGTATTGGATTTTCATTGTATTCAATTAAAGATGCGTCATATTTGTGCAAATTTTTTTTAAAATCATCAAGTGTATAGAAATATCTCTTGGGCATTTCGTAGAATATGTATTACAATTGAATAAGTTATTTATTCGTTCATTCATTCATTCATTAATTTAGCAATTCATTGATTTTCCCATTATTCACTTTTTCTATGATATATTGATAATCCCAGTCGAACAGAAGAATATGGTCAGTTACCCTAGTGCTTTCATCATCTAAATAATCAGCAAAGAGTAATCTTCATCCCATTGTAAATATCTAAAAAATAAACTAATAACATTATCTTTAATCTAAAATTCTTGATAATGGGTAATCAGTTCTATTACACCGCAATTTAAATAAAAAAAATATGATAATTTTTCATGTCATCAGAAGAATTAGTTTTAGAGAAAATACTCTCGACAGGTTCAAACGGAATAAAAAAATCTGAATTAAAAAGGGAATTTACTTCATTTGATCTAGACCAGACATTAGAGAATCTAGTTAATGACGGAAAGGTCTGTGTTGATAAAAAAGGGGCGGCGTATTACTGCTGGACTTCTGAGGTATATCTTAAACATCTAAATAATGTCGATCCGAAATTTAGAATTCTAATTGAGCGCATAAAATTCATTGAAAGAAAACTTGACAGTCACTCAAACAGTGTGAAAGATGCAATAAATGGTTTAATTGAACTTTTAAAGGCCGAAAGTACAGAATCTCATAAATCTCTAGTCAATCTGGATAATTTCAAAATCGAGTTTGATACAGTTCTCTCAAGGTCAAACAGCTCAATAGGCTGGATTGAGCTTGGGCAGGTTAGAGATGAGCTGGGCCAAAAATTCGATTTAAACAAGAACGAATTTTATGAACTAGTTGAGCAGCTAGTCAATGCCTATCATAATGAATACGAGCTGTCTACTGGAGGAAATGAGGGGTTGATTTTGAGAGGTTTACTCCATGGATATGTGAGAGGCATATGAGAATGTATCCCTATGGATTAAAATTAAACCCATACCCAAGCAGCCCTACACCTTCTTATGTCGATAGTCAAATTCTTGGAGGAAGGACGCACAAGGATGCAAAACAAGCCATAATTACTTGCATTTCTGATCTTTATTCAAAACTAGAGGGAACAAGCCCAACAGACAGAGATTTTAGATTGATAACCATGATTCAAGATGTAGGTTCGGGTAAGACCCATCTTGCGTTTCACATTAAGGGATTGCCAGATCTCATTGAAAAAGCAGTAACATCCTATGTTGATCTATCTCAAGTTTCTCCTAGAGATATCCATAATATTTATGATTCAATCCTCGGAGGGTTTAGTTATGATGATATCGAAAGCCTAAGAAGAAGTGTACTTTATTTTTTATGCAAGAAGGCTGATGATTATGGAAGCTCTGTGAGGAAGGCATTTAACTATGGATTTTTGGATAATTTGAGTGGTAACAAACATCTCAAACAAAGAGCAGAAGAGATTCTGAAAGGGAAACAGAAATTAAATTTTCAATACGTATCTGAAATCCTTTCATTTGGATTTTCCGAAATACAAATTGAAATCATGAAGTCATTATTAGAAGATAGATTGAGAACAGATGTTTCAAAAATTAGGTCCCTTGAAGGCGTGATAAATAGTTTGAGTGCAATAGCTGACATTAATCTAAAATTATTGAATAAAATAACAATATTTCAGTTTGATGAATTTGATTCAAAAAGAGAATCTTTAGAATTTATTAAAGCAATAATTAATGCACACATACCTTCATCCATACTAATGCTGATACTCACTCCTTCTTCATATGATGAAATCAAAAAAGAGAATTCTTCAGTCTTTGACAGGTTGGAAAAAGCTAATTACAAGATTGATCTGGCAGGTTCTCACACTCTTGGTGAACTAAAAGACATTATCTTTGAGTATATAAAACATTACGATGAGAAAAAGCATTTTACACCCGATCATGAGAATGATCTTGAAACAAAAATTAGACTAGTTTATGATGAGTTTCCAGATTTTAGAAATGTAAGATCAATGTTGAATATTTTTTACCATGCGACAGAACAAGCTTCAAAGCGAGGTTCATTCATAATAGATGAGTCAATAATTGATGATACAATAAAAATTATTTATCCTGGATCCAAAATAAGGGGAAGTTTAATGAATATTCCTCTATCCGACTTTATACAGATAAAGAAGAGTGTTAAAAGTATGGATACGTTAGAACCTGACATACGTGAAGCCATTAGAAATCTTTTGACATTAACAAACTATGAAGGATTTGTAAATGAGCTAAATTTTGACAATCTAGTGGGTGAGGGAATCGATATTACATACAATGATAGTTATGGATCAAAGATTGCTGTATCCGTTGTCATTAAGGATGAGCCAATAAAAACCCAAGCACAAATCTCAAATGCATCAAAGTCGCTCAATATTGTAGACAGACTTGTAGTGTTAACAGGAAGTACAAATCGCACATTTAGGGGAACTTCTAGAAATGGAAATGATGTTACGACCATTGTTAATATGGACAATACCAAAATTGTAGATTTGATATACTTTAATAAAAAATATAAAATGCAGGAAATTTTGGATGATGATTTAGAAAGAGCAATCACTCTGGCCCGCTCAATAAAGTTATGTTAAGGGTCTTAGGTTAGGTTATCTATTCAAGGAACTATTACCTCATCAGGGAAGTGTTTCAATTGTACCGTATATTGGAAAATGATCGCTGAAGCCGGTATTTGGTATTCTATGCTTGGGGATGCGCCCATTGCTTCTCAAATAGTCAAACGTCATGGGAATCCCTCTTTGGGCAGGATGATATCTTTCGGGATCCTTTGGAACAAAATAATCATTAGAAAGATTTTCTCCAATAGTTAGTCCTTCATTGAATACCCTAACATTTTCTAGATTCATTTTTAATTTCTGAACGCCTAACAAGAGACCCCTTGATATAATAAATTGGTCGAAGAGATTTGTAGAATTATTTCTCCAATGATAATAGGAGAATCCAGAAAGGTTCCACATGCAATTATAGAGAGGCGGTGTGTATTCCATGTAATGTTGTTTATCTGTTTTATCTCTGTCGGTATTTCTGAAGATCTCCAACGATTCATTCAATTCAGTGAATATCTCTTTATCATTTTTGGCACGAAGAAATTTTGAAATGCTCTTGTCAAAAGGATCGTCATTAAAATCGCCCATCAAGAGTACATTCTTGTTCCACCTGGTATTAATCATATTAACATAATTTTTATCTGAAAGAATCTCATGTGGCAAATATTTGATCTCCTCAAAAGGAATTTTTAAGAGGTCATCAACAATTCTCCCACAATTTTCTGCAACCATGCATCTTGAAAATTCTGTATCATATTGATCCAACCCATCTTTCTTCCCTCTCCTAGAAGGCCAATGATTAACCAAAACCAACAGTTCAGCATTATTCTCCTTTATTCGTAATCTTGCCAAAAATATATCTCTTGTTGGATATCTAAAATTTATTGTAAATGATTTCGTTTCAATGCAATCAAAGATATCTTTTGAATAAACCAGACAGGTATCAATCCCTCTTATATCAGAGCCATCTATGTATTTTGCAACTTCGTAGTAACTAGATTGTACATTCTCGCACAAATCTCTTGCAAGTTTTTCAGATTCAATCTCACAAAAACCCACCAAATCTGGAGGATTACCATTATTCATAGTCCTTAGAGGTTTACTCAAATTGTCTATTTTTTTATTGAGAACTTCCGCTGTCCATCCTTTTTCTGGAATAAACTCAAGATCAGTTGCTATTTCACTTGAATTAACATCAAAAAGATTTTGTAAATTCCAAAACGCAACACTAAATTCCATTTATTAGCAAGGAAAATAAAACTAGGAATTAGATTATAAACAAAGCGTTATTTTTGAGCAAAAAAACTGGTTTATAGAGTATATATTAGAGTGATAATGATAAAACACTTAAAATGGACTTTATGTTTGAAGACTCAAAAAGTTTAATCGCATTAAGAAATGTGAGGCTGGTAAAAATTGGCTGATTGGTTAAGCGTTTTAATTATAGGAATTATCTTGGTGGCAATCGGCTATATCCTAAAAAGAGTAATGACTGAGGCTATTATTAAAAAATTGGGCTACGTCATTGAAATAATTGGCATTGTCGTTATCGTGATAGCAATAATTTTGCTAGTCGTGGCCTTTGTCTAACAACTGATCCTCAATTTTTTTTAATCGATGAGTTACAATCTCTTCCTTTTTTAATGTTAATGTGGTTGATAGATAAAAGTCCCCGTTTGGTAACTTCTGAATAAAATAAACTAATACTTGAGAAACCTTAAATGAATTACTCTATATGACAGATTATGCGCGTTTATTATGTAATATTCCCAATAATTATCATTTCTTTAACGCTTATTTTCTCAGATCTGATAAACATCACATATGGACAGGTAAGCACAAATCTGACAGGAGAATCCATAGAGAATAATCTCAACGGACTTCAAATATTGAGCCATAACTCATTTACAGATTCTATAGGTTATTTGCATGTAGTAGGGGAAATAAAAAATAATTACCCAGCTACCGCCACATTTGTAAGAATCGTAGGAACTTTTTATGACATCAACAATCAAGTTGTCGGAACACAATTTACATATGCAAATCCTTCTGACATAGGCTCGGGAGAAAAGGCTCCGTTTGTATTAATACTTACGTCTGCAAGTATTCCTATTTCACAATTAGATCATTACAGCTTACAAGCAAGTTACCAATAAATAGATAATAATATAAAGACTGCCCATATCCAATCAATTTTTTGTATTAATCCTGCTGGCACCTGCGGATAATAATGAAACCAAATTATTGATTAATGATCAAAACACATTTGGAAACATTTGGGCATTTGTGATGAATTTGCTCCTTCTCAAGGAAAAATAACACAAATTAGGAACGATATTGATAATAATTAAGATTTATTTCCACTGCTATTATTGCAGTATGTATTGAAAAAAATCCAATAAGCAAAGTCTACAGCATCATTCCAATCAACGTCTCTCATTGGGTAACTACTTTTCGAACAACATTATAGGCTTTTCTTTTCCTACTAACAATTCAGTGCGAGGGATCTTCATATGTCGCATCCTTATACGAAGATCAACATATTGCGTGATTCCAATTCTAAACTTCATTAAATCTAACGATAAACAAGAATCTACACAGCAACCAGCATCAGTCCTGAAAGGCACTTGCTCAATGAGTTTCCTTGACAGACGCGACAAAGCAAACCCTTGATGTAACACGGGCATAGTAAGAAGTTCTTCTTCATCTTTCAATCTATCAAGTAACGATTCAAAGTGTGCTATCTTAAACCAACGATAACCTTCATACGTTGCAGTGCGTGGGGGATCGGGAGGCAGAAAAGCCGAGATATTAGTATCGATGTTAGTATCATCGCGACCATTGTTATTGCACCAACCGGATATTGAGTCATACGACTTCTCATAATTTACTATGGCATCAACATTCTCCTGAGTCACTATCAAGTCGTCGGGCAAAATGATAAAATGAGTATAATCAGAATTTAAGAAGAATTTACGAGCTCTGTCATATGCTTCAGGTTGTGGGAAATATTTTAGCCACAGCTTAGATATCCCATTTATCTTTTCAATGGCTTCATCAAACTCTGGGACGCTACGTGGTTTGAAGATTACCAATAAAGGCTTCATCGCTACTGCCATCACTAATGTGTATCTCAGCAAGGTAGTTTTTTACGATTTCGCGATATTCGTCAATTGCAAACTTCACATCAAAAACAAAATCATCAAATAGAGTAGAAATCGCTTCCCATCCTGTCTTTGCTTGGTTAACACCAATTAAGTTATCAAAGGTTGTTTCATTATCAGATTGCTGCGATGCTTTTAATTATTGCGATGTTGGCTAAGATAATAATCCCTTGGCGAGAAAGGATTAAAGAGCTCTCGGAATGCTAGGATTTAAATAAGAAATCTCGAAATTATTTCAAATTTAGTATCCCTTTTGAGGAATCCTAAATTCCATTAAACTAATTCTATCAGATAATGTAAATTAGCATTTCTATAAACCCATGAAATCTTTAATCAGACATCTGCAATAACCTGGAACTATCAAAAGTTATTAGAATCGGATAAAAACTTTGTCATGCGACGTAATACCATCTTGGTATTGATATCTTTTTATTATATCAAATACGAACCAGTTATTTAGGATTGAAGAACTGCCGTTTTTTTGCCAACATTTTGCCATTAATATTAGTGGGTTTTTTAATGGCGTTTTTATCTGTCCTTTCATATGAGCATAACTTTCTTTCAGGTTTGTCTCCAAAACCGACTGATAACAAGAAAACTGTTGATAAGGTAATAATTTTTATTTTCTCCGATGGTCTCAAGACTCAGTTCACTAATGCGAAACCAGTACTTGATAAATATGGCTTTAAGGGAACTTTTGATATAGTATGTAACAATGTTGATAATAAAGATGGGAATATGAATTGGAAGGAGATTAAGAGATTGCATAATGAAGGACATGATATAGGATCTCATGGCATGTCTCATGTACGTCTCACAAATCTTTCAAAAGATTCTGTTGAATACGAAGTTGGAGATTCAAAAAAATGTCTCGAAGACTATGGAATAAAACCTTCAAGCTTTGAATATCCTTATAGTACAGGGTCGGAGGATAAAAAAATAGTTGAAATTGTTGCAAAACACTATGAGTTCGCAACCAGAGGAAACGATCCCCTGATGTTTTTAAGATGTGATGGACTGGAGCAATATGGTCAAAAGGATTGCAAAACTTATAATGACAATGGAACTCCAACTTACGCCAACAAATATTCGATAAGAAATTGGAGTCACGATTTTGAAATAGTAGAAAATTCGTATAGCGACCAAGAGGCATTGGAAAGATTCATTGAAGTTGTGAATAGCCAATCAACATATAATAAAGACGGAACTATAGAGGCAATACCAATAATAATGTACCATGATATTGGTGATACCAAAGAAGATTCAGTCACTGACGTAAATCTATTTGAGAAGGAACTGAAGTATCTTCATGATCACAAATTTAAGGTAATAACCATATCTGATCTCGCATACGACGAAAAAGATCATTCTTTGTACATAAAGGACCTCGAATCAGAAACTGAATTGCTAGTCGAAAATGTTACTGCCCCAGCTGAAGTTCCAACAATAAACGCTACAACTAATGTTACTGCCCCAGCTGAAGTTCCAACAATAAACGCTACAACTAATGTTACTGCCCCAGCTGAAGTTCCAACAATAAACGCTACAACTAATGTTACTGCCCCAGCTGAAGT
>Ga0193741_1000606_pt1 | contig 10670 bp, 11 predicted proteins | sample L2s2metaG_FD_143059 | JGI IMG/M metagenome (GOLD analysis project Ga0193741, IMG submission 143059) | Soil microbial communities from a riparian zone of the East river system, Colorado, United States - L2s2 | ecosystem: Environmental > Terrestrial > Soil > Riparian zone | place: USA: East River...
AAAGCTCGTGCGTACAACAAAGAAGATTACATAGGTCACAAATCAGCCATATTTACATTGCACAGGTGTCTATCCACTATATTGTTGTTGCTTGCACCCATTTGTCCCTTTATCACAGAAGAGTTGTGGACAAAAATTTATTCTGTTAAAAGTATTCATTTGCAACGTATTCCAAAATCAACAGAAGAAGATTTCGGGGAGCTAGCAAAATATACAGCGTTGATAACAGATTTTAATTCGATGGTATGGAACAAGAAAAAAGATACAATTCTAGAAGTGACTGGAAAACCGCTGTCACTAAAGGATCCTATCCGCATGTCTGTTCCGGCAGGTTTGGGACTTTTCAAAAATGATCTTCAGATGATGCACAATTTATCTGAGTAGTATATCACAGTAAAGCTTGTTCCTACAAGATTTCGATATGGTTGGCACGACAACTCTAATGAAGTTGATATGGATAACAGTCGACAGATTTTATTACTATTCATGTATGCGTTGACTATGTATTGGACACCTCAAATTACTGCATATTTCATAATAAGATAGCTTTGAAAAAAATATTCATACAGATAAAATACGAAATATTGAATACAGCAGCATGGTGCGTTCTTTTGTTATCGCCAACGGAGACAGAACTCGACGTATGGCTTCGATAATAAATACCAGACAAAATGGATTATGTTATTCTTGTCGAAGCAAAATTGAAGAAGATGATATTATTGTCAGCCATGGTCACATGAGCAGGCACTATTATCATAAGAGATGTGCTCAAAAGCTACATATAATATAAAACATTTGAGGGTATGCTATGCACATAGATTTCGAAAGGCGGCTAAGAAAGGTAGGTTCCCTAAACACTGATAAAAATATGGTTTCTGTTTGGCGGATAGTAATGTTTGTTTTTTAGGGTTTAAGCAATGGGAAACCAGATATGTGCAAGACTATCTAAAGCCGAAGAATGTTTAGAGATCTTAGTTTACAACTCTAAATTCCAGCTTTTTCCTTTTAAGAAATTCTATGAGGAGGTGTGCGTGTTTTTCATTTTCCATTTCAAGGCTAAGATAGACACCCGCAGTTCCAGCTGCGATATCAGAGCTTAGTCTATCATGTACTACTTCCACGATGTTAACACTCAGGTCGGCGATACCGTCTACCACGGTTTTTAAAGCTCCCGGTTTATCCGGTAACTGGATAAAAATTTTGAGCATTCTGCCCATCTGCATAAGACCCTTCGCAACTACCTGTCCGAGCAAATACATATCAATATTACCGCCCGTTAATACTGATACAGTCTTCCTGTCCTTTCGGCCATGACCGTTCGACAGTAAATATGCAAGACTCGCCGCTCCTGCTGGTTCCACAACCATTTTGGCTCTTTCCATTAACAAGAACATTGTCTTCACTATGGAGGAATCATCTACGGTCATTATGTCGTCAAGATACTTAGTAGCAATTTCGAATGTTAACTTTCCTGGTGCCTTTACAGATATGCCATCTGCAATAGTATAACCCGAATTTATGGTCGTCAAGTATCCTTTTTCTAATGATTCTTTCATCGCAGGAAATGCCTTAGATTCCACGCCTATGATTTTTACGTTCGGTTTCTTTGATTTAATTGCGATTGCCGTGCCTGCTGCTAGACCACCACCCCCGACCGGTAAATAAACCTCGTCGACATCGGGTAGATCCTCCATTAACTCCAATCCGAGGGTTCCTTGACCAGATATAATTTGTGGATCATCAAAGGCATGTATAATAGTACGGCCTTCCTCTTTCGCGAGTTCTTGCGTAGCAATCCAACATTCATCATAATCAGATCCTCTTAATACAACCTTCGCATCATAAGATCTTGTAGCTGCAACTTTGGCGGGCGATGCGTTATGCGGCATTACAATTGTACACGATATGCCTTTTTTTGACGCAGCATATGCGACACCTTGCGCATGATTTCCTGCTGACGCAGCAATTACTCCATATCTGCATTGTTCTTTTGATAACATGTTTAATTTGACGAATGCTCCACGCACTTTAAATGAACCAGTTCTTTGCAGGAATTCTAATTTTAGAAATAGATTGGTTCCTGTAAGTTTCGAGAACGTATCCGATGGTTGCAAAGGCGTCTTTCTTATTGGAGTTCCTTCTAACAAATTCCTTGCATCGAATATGTCATCGATAGTGGGCAAAGTAGAACTCACATTTGAATTCTGTACGCCTTTGTTACCCATTGTAATCAATAATGCATGATATTACGCCATAATTATAATTTTAGTTTTGAATTGTGACCATGGCCTATACTCATAGTATCTTAGACATCAATTGTGTCCCTCATTCAAACTTAGTGTATGTGGTATGGATCGCTGGAAATGTGCAAGGGATTTGTGTGAAATTCATATATTTAACAAATCACTAGTGATATATAATCCAAGTTGTCTTGTGTATTTTGCTGGTAACACATGTAGAATAAATTGCTTACCCATTTTTAGAACGGCAAGATTGGATGACATGATTGATACAATCGTAACAGGTTTATATTTCCATAACAAGAAGCAGGATATCAGCAATTACAAACCTGAACGAGTACATTCGAGTATTGGAGTCTTCATTCTCATCTTTACAATTTACAATTTGTTGGATTTCTAGAAGATTAGGAAAACTACCAGATTTACAAAAAAATATATCACAAACATTCTATTGCTTTCGTGTTGTATTATCTAGACTATACATCGCGGTCAAGCTTTAATATTGATATATTAACCTGAATCCACTTAGCACAGATAAAAATACGTTAATGTCCGAGAATTAGGGTGTCTATTACACCGAAAATGATAACCTATATGATAGTAGTTTTGGTTAATCTAATCGCTAATTCATTGAGTACATTAAAAATGCGGTTGGTAAGTTCCTCTGTCACCCTCTCCGTGTTAACGTAGGGATCTCCTCTTGCCATTTTCTGATTCCTTATAGTTTCAATATCAAAATATGTCACCAGTCCTTCTTCTCCCTGCATCATTCTATTATAGTCAATGAGTACAGGGGAGATCTGGTATAATTCTATCAAGAGATCGTTTAGCTCAGCGTACAGTTGATTCTTACTTATACGCATTTGTTCGAATTCAGGGAGCTGTTCTTCTAAACTCTGAGCCTTTCGCTCCAGACCACGAACTAACTCTTGATCATCAAACAGTTTTGTAAACAAATCTTCAAATTCTAACTCAGAATAACCAAGTTTCTGCAGCTCATGTAGCACCATAGTGTTCCCCTTTTCGGCTAATAATGAAAAGATATTTGCCGCCTTTTCAGCTATCTGAGACAATTCTTTTTGAATCTCAATAACTCGTTTGTTTACTCTATAATAAGGGAGAGCGTGAAATTGTATTCCAAAATACCCGTAGATGCGGTACTTGTTAATATGTTGGCTGATTTGAAAGTATACCCGATGAAGGTCATCTGTATTTGATTTTGATATCCCAGTACTCACCCATCCATCAAAGGAGTCAATTAGTTTTTCATAATATACAATAATTTTAGATAATTCGAACGTATTAGACTGAGAAATGCTTCCATCCCCAAGCATAACAGGCACCTCACTTTTTTCAAGATAAAGTTTTGCACCCTCAAGATATGCATCTTGTATATGCTTAAAGGCTGAATTTACCTCGTTGGAAAAATAATCATCAGCTTTGAATGGAATTCTCATAATGACTTTATATTCTGGTGAGATAATTATGTATTTAATTCATTGGTATAATTTTTTAGAGTGTGATAGCATAGCCAATTAATTGGTTTGCATGTCCTTCAAACCTTGACCTCACATTACATACATCATGTCCAATCGTAGTAGGTTAGTTTGGTGTTGAATCGGAAACGCACTCAGATACTTACAGCTGTAATTGGAGCTTCTCGTTAACCTTCTCCACTAAATGTTCCTAACATGTTATACTATCACGTTGTGGATAATCTGGAACGGTATACTCATCATTATTGGCTCCTAGCTTCCATTGGTTAGCTGCGGTCACGGCATAGATTTCACATTCAGAAACAGTCGCTGTCCCGTCGTTTACCATTTCCGCCATAAGGTTACCATCAAAATTCGCATGTCCCAGACCAAGAGCATGTCCCGTTTCATGCTTTGCAACTTGTCCTATAATTGCGGTATCAAATTGGTATTCTTGTACTCCCTTGAAAACAGTTATTTGTGCTTTAGCCAAAAAACCATATGAATCGGATATGGTTATGGTTTGTCCTGCTATTTCTTCTTCTTCGTTATTGTCGTCAAATTCAATTGTTATATCAGACGATCTCTTGCTTGAACCTTCCTCTAGTTCCAGATTTTCTATCTTCGTATCCCACTCTTGTACTGCGTTTTTGACTGCCTGCTGCTCTCTTTCTGATGAGTCTTCATCGTCAATATGGTACGTTAGGGTCCCATCTTCCAAAGCTAGACCCCAAGCACAGCATATTTGAATGGAGTCTTCTTCCTCGAAGTCCTCATTGTCATCGTCATCCTCATTATCATCGTCTGAACTCGCATCTACTGAAGACAATGGAGAAAATGAACTAGAGGCTACAGTTGATAACGATGTCCCTATCAGTGTAATGAGTAAGAGATACAGTACTTGTCTGCACAAAGTTTAGTATATTATATATTCAGTCTAACTTATATGAGATTGTTGTTTACAATCTCGTAGAAAATTGTATTCTAATATTTTTTAAGATTATTATGAAACATTTGGCTCCATCAAACATCTAGATATTGAATTGAATAAGCGAAGTAATACCATAATTGGTAGACTTAACGCATGTACGACATAAACCATTTCCAGAGATTAAATTTTCGAGTTTCAGTACGGGTCTACGACTGTAATTGTATAATTAAATAGAGTAATTTTATTACTGAAAAATTGTTTAGTAGAAATAATTGTTCTACTCTTATAGAGTACGATAGTAGCAATATTAATGATATTTATGTAAGGTATTTATGAATTAAGAATAATAGAATTCTTACGAATTGCTTTAATAAAATGGCATTGGCATTGTCATATGACCAGATCCGATAATAAGTCGAAGATTGTTGCTGTTGTGATTTTCACAGTAACGATGACAATCGCCACTAATGGTGTGTATAGCCCCGGGCAGGCGGTAGGACAACAAAATTATGGAGAACCAGAAATACCACAAGCTACTTGCAATTATTCTGGTCAAAAATACTACCTGACTCCTCATTTATATAACGATGGAGAAAAATCAAGTAGGATTGATTTTCCAGAATTACCAGATGATCATATGCCCGATATGATAGTAAAAGAAGGTGACGAACTAACCATGGAGTTTGATGGCAAGAAGCCTATCGAAATAGAAGCACTTCTGGTAGATTATGACGCTGATATCACCGAGACCTACCCGCTTGAAAAAATAGGTGAAAATACTTTTAAGGCTACAGAAGCTGGTATTAAGACATTAGAGGTAATTGCAACTTTTCCAGGTAATGAACACGTATCATATACTACACTAGTTGATGTAGAAGACAAGACATAAAGGCACCTTACTTTTTCTTTTCCTGGCCTAGAACATGTAGAAAACAATCATAGTTTATTCTGTGACGTGCACACCATCCCCTTTATGACATATTGATGTCTTGAAATAATTTACTGTTTAGAGCAAGTGTGACTTCGGACGAGAAATAATTGCCATCATCATAGGTGTCAATGTTCATCGTGATCAGATCAAATTTTCACGGCTAGTGTGTGATAGCAGTATTTTCCAGAGTCACAAATCTATAATGACTATCCTTGGAGACTATATTGAAGCGGTCATTAAAATAAATGTAAGGAAGCTCATTGTAAATATGTTTATCCATCACCTCGTGGACCGAGTCAAAGTATTCCATTCTCTTTCTTCCTTTCATTCTCAAAACCTCATGGGTTAGGACGTGAGAAATGTTTGCACAATTGGCATCAGCCAAGAGCTTAATACGTTCACCTTCTGAAAGAGCAGATGTTCCTTGTGGTCTTTTCCACTGGACCATTCCGAAGTTTTCCGATGAATAAGCTTCTGTTGTACAATCAGTCCATATCGGCTTAAAATAAGTTAAATAAAAATGATAAGTGGATTTACCTCTCTCCTTGTGATCCCTTTGAAGGTAACCAATTGACATTCTATCAAACAACTTTCCCGGAACTACAGGTAAAATATCGGCCTCAACAATAAAGTCCATCTCAAAATATCGTTTAATCCACCAATGATAAAATCGAGATAGAGAGTAAACATAATCCCAATCCTCATCTTGTCTTTGTCGCCATTCTTGTTCCTTTGCTACATATATGAAGAATAGCTTAGCACTTTTTTGCATCCAGACGTCTTTACAAAGTATAACATCTATATCTATCCATTTTTATCACATTGAAGTTAATAAGCGAATTTTGACGCACCCAAAAGTAAGATCCGAAATTGATTTAATCAACAGATTTGATTCGGGAATTTATCAGTATCTTCTGGCATTAACTATATTTGTTGACATTAATTGTCTTTCTACTTCATCCAACCTATCGACAGAACCAACATTCTCCAGAATATTTGAAAACGATGGGTCACTGCGAACTCTTTTGAAAAAAGAAAAAACTTCCTCATTCGTTACTCCATGTTTCATGTCGTAGGTTATATTCTTTCTGACATTTGTTAAATTGTTGTATTTTTTGTGCTGTCTTTTCTGCCAAGAAGAAGCATTATCTGACAATCCTGTTACGAATTTAACAATTGTTTTTTGCATATGTTCAACGTGCCATTCTCGCATCGGATATCTATTGTTTTGAGTAGTCAAAAAAGTACGTAGTCTATTAGATAAGGCCGCAATATAACCTATTTGCAATGCTTCCTCAGACCGGACTTTGGCTTAAGGAATATTGAATGATATTGATCGCTCTGTAGTGCATACCTATCCGCACTGAGGTTTCTCAGGATCACTTCCTTGCGGATCTATAATACTTCCGATCAGGTAAAAATGATTTGCAACTGCAGTTCCCAATGAGACATTTCATTTTGTCCCTGTTTCCCACAGATCTATCATGATCAATTTTTTGGTGATTACATCTGGAACATCTGACTACTAGATCCGATTCATCACTCATGATTGATCACCTTACTCATATAAACAAAACCATGAACACAACCAAATAAAATAGGAGGAATATGTCTCCCTGTTCTTAGTTATTTACAATCTCTGCAATGGCAAACCTGCTTCCAACAGAGATTATCTTTATCTTCAGATTTTCTCCTGCCTTTCCGTTCTTAACAAAGATTACAAAGCCTTGTATCCGGGCAATTCCATCTCCCCTTTGACTTGTTTCAATTACTTGCACATCATATTCCTTTCCAACCTCTACGGGTTTTGGACTCGAGCTATTAAATTGATGTCTACTGTAACCACCGCCTCCACCGTAACTACTTCGCCCATTATAACCACTTCTTCTTTCGTAACTCATATTATAAATGTCTAGAATGGTTGAAAATTGATTCCTAATATGAATGAATGTATATCATACCATATGGATTGACGAAGTTCCACATTTCTTAGGTTTACATGAATATTATTGCATGTTTAAGTTTGGCGAGTATGTAAAGAATAACGAACAAATGAGTTAAGACAACCAATACTTTCAACCCGTACTAAAGGATGCTAAGCCCTACTATATTCGAGCCCATGTTCCCCATTGTGAACTAGCATTTGCCTGATCTTCATTGTAATGAATAACTGACATAATTAATCAAGCCTACATATTCTTACTATGGTGAATAACAAAAGGATATGATAGCATGAGTAATGTTGATAAAAATGATGAAAATCAAATCTTAAATTTTTACTTGATTTGGTTATGCATCTATCTAGTCGTAACCATTGCTATAGTATTCATAATACCTTCCCCTTTTTCATTCTATGGGTGTATGCTTGTACTTGTGTTAGTGAATATGGTTAGAAGGAAAGTTGCTTTAAGAACAACCAACGAGAGCGTACCGAGGGCAATGTATGAGTGGTTTACTTCCAGTGGGGAGATCAGTAAAATTGATAGGACAATGAGATTCTTGCATACCCCAGTTAAATTTTACTGTATGAAATGTGGTAACCAGCATGGAAAAATTGCCTGTCCTCATTGTGGGTCAAAAGCCGTAAGAATAGGCTAGAATTACCTTTCAGTACCAGATATCCTGAACATATCTTCGCTTGTTACATTCATTGAAATATAAGGAATCATTAGAGTTCGCATCTCAATCTAGTGCAAAAAAGATGAGAATGACCTGGATTCACTGCCTCTAAATTAAGCGTATTAGTAAGCAACAGAAGCGTATTGACCTCTGTTCCTATTATCATCAGCCCCCCTAATTTTTCATTCTTTTTTTAATCTCACGTATGAGATCTCCATTTGAGATTGGTTTCTGTATGAATATTTCTTCATTCAAAGCACAATATTCCGGTGATATTTTCTCTTGGACTCTTTTATTTTGTTTTTGCTCTTGTTGTGGGCCCTCATAATATGTTTTGTCATCAGCCGTTATGAAACAGATCTCGAGTCTGCTGTCTATGTTTTTCATTTGATTATATAATCTAAAGCCATCCATTTCAGGCATCTTGATATCAAGAATAGCTAATTCATAATAATCTGGTTTAAAATTCAACAATGCTAATTTAGGGCTATTATAAGAATGGACCTCGAAGCCATCAGCTTCTAAGGCAATACTGATTGCCATGGTGATGTCGGGTTCATCATCTACTAGCAAAATTCTTTTTCCAGTTTCCATCTTGATTAATTCAGTAGACATTGTTGACCGACAATATTACAATTCAATTTTCTTATCTTCTTAATGAATCTATTGCAATGACTCCTGCAAAAAAAAATTGTCTAGTCTACACGGTGTAGTATCAAACATTACCTTTCGCATTCCTTTTTGTACCTAATAAATATAGGTTAACTTTGTTAATCATAGTTACATAGACACGGGTTACAGAGAGTTACCTGTATAACATCGATTCAATATTGACATGCAGCCTGCAGACATGTGCATAGCACCCAGTTTTTCCAAACTATAGGAACAGAATTTAAATCTTAAGATACTAACGAGTCCAAAGAAGAGGTAACAAAGTTAATCATTATCTATATACACCGTTGTAGCATTGTCTTGCGATCCCACGTTTTGTCGAACAGAGTTGAAGATCTGGTGGAAAGCTTAAGAGTGAAACAATCATGAGTGAAAATGACAATTCAAACAATCTTACGGAGACGTCTAGAGCAAATATATTAACTCTGATGGATAGCTTTATTGAAGAAATCACGAGTATAAGAAAAACACTTCTTGGTGTCTCCGTCTCAGCTTTAATTGTGGCTCCTCTGGCCATAGGTCTTTCACTATATCTGATATTACATCCTTCATTTTTCGTTATTCTTGAAATAGAAAACGAGTTTGGACTGATTTTAATCATATTTGTGGCCACAGTCCTAATTATTTCTTCTATATGGCTTACATCGGGTATCAGGCAATATCTTTCCATCGGCATATGGGGTAAAGGATACAATGAATACAAAAAAGAAAAGGAGGATATTGATAGAAAGATTGTTTTGGAATATGGTTTGGGTTCAGCTTTAACACCAGATTGATAACATCACTTTTGGAGGACTTGGATTGGAGCGGAGCGAAGTATTTTTTCTTTTGAATCAATTATTTTTTTTAACTAACAATCTATAATTTCTGTGAATTCTGTTGATTACTCTTTTTTGATAGCTTGATTCTGTGCAGGTTAGCCTTATTCGCAGTGAAAGGAATACCGACAATATCTTTAACTCCCTTTCTCATTAGGGAATACTTTTCACAAGATTCCAATGTTTGTACAGACTCCAACTATTTTTGGTTCGACATCATATCGTAATTCATACTTTGAATATGAACCCCATTTGATTTTAAATCAGCAATGATTAACTTGTGCTTGCTAGATCCAACCTACATAAGCTATCAGAGTGGTTTAGTTTAAGACTATTATGTTTTGCAAACTTCAAGTTGATGTCCTTCACAATCAGTCATATGTGGACCAGACTCATTCACGCAAGGTCGTCTGTGACTCCATACATGAAGTTAAAAAGTCCTTGGAATGATCACCTGTTTATTCAGATACGCTAATTTAGTTGCACGTTATGATCTAGACTCTGACATTAAACTAATCACGAATAATGCGAGACTGAAGTGACAGTAATAGCATTAGAAGCTTATTGTTATGATGTCCCCAACATTAATCATATGTAAAAAATTTAAAAACTTCATAATTGTCCTCATTTTGTAAAGAAACCTACATCCGTCATGTGTAACTGGATATGAACGTTATTGAATAGCAGGCTACAGTACATGAATTGGAGAATAAACAATAGCCACAAATTTCTTCTTCCTTCTCAATTTTGAAATTCTATTTACCGAATGTCACGTCCATCTTTTTGAGCAGCGAGAACAAGCTTTTAAATAACCTCTGTAGATATTTTACACAAATGAATAGTGTTCCATTCTTATTGATTGCATCCATATTCATATCATTATTTTTGATGACTGCTAGTACTGTGAGTCACTTATTCGCACAACAAGACGAGACTAATCAAACAGGTGAGGCAGGACAATCAGCCATGAATCAAACAGGAGAG
>Ga0193741_1000607_pt1 | contig 10665 bp, 12 predicted proteins | sample L2s2metaG_FD_143059 | JGI IMG/M metagenome (GOLD analysis project Ga0193741, IMG submission 143059) | Soil microbial communities from a riparian zone of the East river system, Colorado, United States - L2s2 | ecosystem: Environmental > Terrestrial > Soil > Riparian zone | place: USA: East River...
GCCGCACGCAGGAAGCCGTCAACGCGCTGCTCGTCGCGCACGGCTCGCAGGGCCGCGCGGTCGTCCGCCTCAAGGGCGGCGACCCCTTCGTCTTCGGGCGCGGCGGGGAGGAGGCCCTCGCACTCGCCGCAGCCGGCGTTCCGTTCGAGATCGTGCCCGGCGTCTCGTCGCTCGGCGCCGTGCCCGCGGCGGCCGGCATCCCGGTCACCCACCGCGGCGTGAGTGGGAGCGTGACCGCCGTCGCCGCGCACGACCCAGGGCGGCTCAACTTCGCCGCGTTCGCGGCGGTGGGCGGCACCCTCGTCTTCTTCATGGGCCTCGCGCGCGTGCGCGAGCTCTCGGACGGGCTGGCCGGTCACGGCCTCGACCCGGCCACACCCGCGGCCGTCGTGGCGAGTGGGACTACCGAGGCCCAGCAGGTCGTGACGGCGCCGCTCGCGCGGATTGCCGCCTCGGCCGCGGGCCTCGAGTCGCCGGCGCTCGTCGTCGTCGGCGAGGCGGTCTCGCTCGCCGACCGGCTCAGGCCGCTGCGCCCAGCCGCTCCAGCAACGCGTCGGCGTCCGCCTCGATCTCGACGGGCTGCAGCAGCTCCGCGACCGGCTCCGGCGTCTTCAGCCCGTCACCAGTGACGAGCAGGACGACCTCGTCGTCCGGCCCCACGCGTTCGCGCCGCAACGCCTCCCGAAGCGCCCCGAGGGTGACGCCGGCCGCCGTCTCGCCGAAGACACCGGCGGACTCCGCCAGCAGGCCCATGTTGGCGCCGACCTCCTCCTCGGCCACCGCGTAGATTGCGCCTCCCGACTCGCGTGCCGTTCGTGCCGCGAGGTCACCGTCGGCGGGGCTGCCGATGGCGAGGGAGCGCGCGGTCGTCTGCGGCCGGACGGGCACGACGCGGCGCTCCTGTTCGAACGCCGTGGCGACCGGCGAGCATCCCTCCGCCTGGCCTCCGACCAGGCGCGGCGGGAAGCCCTCCAGGAGCCCGAGCGCGGCCAGCTCGGCGAAGCCCTTGTGGAGCTTCGAAAAGAGGGCGCCGGAGGCGATCGGCGCGACGACGACGTCGGGCGCCCGCCAGCCGAGCTGCTCGGCGACCTCATAGGCGAGCGTCTTCGAGCCTTCCGCGTAGTAGGCCCGCAGCCCGACGTTGACGAACGCCCAGTCGAGCTCGAAGGAGAGCTCGACCGTGAGCCTCGAGCAGTCGTCGTAGGAGCCGTCGACCGCGTAAAGCGTTGCGCCGTACACGGACGTCGCCACGAGCTTCTCCGGCTCCAGGTCGCGCGGGCAGAAGACCGCCGCGTCGAGGCCTTCTGCCGCCGCCCGGGCGGCGACGGCGTTGGCCAGGTTCCCCGTCGACGAGCACGAGAGCGTCGTCAGCCCGAGCTCCTGCGCCTTCGCGCAGGCCACGGCGACGACACGGTCCTTGAACGAGTGCGTCGGGTTGGCCGTGTCGAGCTTGAGCCAGAGCTCCCGGACGCCGACCGCCTCCGCGAGGCGCGGGGCGCGGACGAGCGGTGTGAGGCCCGGTGCGAGGAGTTGATCCGCAGGCGGGGCAACGGGGAGCAGCGGCGCGTAGCGCCAGATGGAGCTGGGCCCCGCGGCGATCCGCTCGCGGGTGGCGGTGCGCACGAGCTCGTCCTTGTCGTAGACGGGCTCGAGCGGCGCGAAGCACTTGGGGCAGACGCCGACGGCCTCGAGGGCAACATCGGTCTCGCAGACGCGACAGCGAAGGGCGGTGGCGGGCACTGGAATCCTCCTTTTCGTCTCGCTCGACATCCATCGGGCCGGAGCCCGCCGGGATTGGCACCTTGCCGCTGGGGCAGGTTGCCGAGGCTTCACAGGGCCGGTTCCCTCAGCCTCTCTCGATGCGGAGCGGGACGCGCCCGCTTCCGGGAGTGACTCTACCTCAGGCGGGGTTGGCCCGGCGGGCGAGCTCGTCCTCGACCGTGGCCGGGTCGAGGCCGCGGGCCGCGAGCGCGACGTACGAGTGGAACCAGAGGTCGGCGATCTCCTCGATCACGCGCCGGTCGTCCTCGGAGGCGACCGCCAGCGCCGCCTCGACGCCCTCTTCGCCGAGCTTCTGGGCGGACACGCCCGTGCCGGCGCGGAGGAGGCCGGCGACGTACGAGCCCTCGGGCATGGTCTCGGCCCGCTCGCGGATGCGGCGCCACAGCCAGGGCGCAAAGCAGGAGAGCGAGCCGGTGTGGCACGCTGGGCCGTTCGGCGAGACGCGGAGCAAGAGCGCGTCGCCGTCGCAGTCGTCACGGATCTCGTCTACGGAGAGCGTGTAGCCCGAGGTCTCGCCCTTGTGCCAGATCTCCTGGCGCGACCGGCTGTAGAAGTGCGCCTCGCCGGTCTCCCGCGTGAGCCGCTCGGCCTCCTCGTCCATCCACGCCAGCATGAGCACGCGGCCGCTCTCGGCGTCCTGGACGATCGCCGCGCGGAGCTCTCCCTGAGGCGTCATGAGACGCGTCCGTTTCGTCCGCCTCCCGGGGCCACCCCGGGCCACCACCCGCTTTGGACGCTAGCGGGGAAAGGCGCTCCCGTGGGGCGCGCAATGTGTCGAGTGTGTGTCAACGGCCTAGGCCGCATCGCGGAGCGGCACTCCGAGGCCGCGCAGCTCGGAACGGAGTCCGGCCAGCCGCGCGGGGTCCTCGTGGAGGATGGATGCCAGCAGCGCGGCCTGGGCGACCTCGAGCGCAGCCGCGACGTGGGCCGCCGAGCCGGCGCCGCCCGAGGCGATCACGGGCACCGACACGGCGTCGGCGACCTCCTGTGTGAGCTCGAGGTCGTAGCCGTCGCGGGTGCCGTCCGTGTCGATCGACGTGAGCAGGATCTCCCCGGCGCCTCGCTCCTCGCCCTCGCGCGCCCACGCCGCGGCGCGGCGGCCGACGGGGCGGCTGCCCGCGTGCGAGCGGACCTCGCCGCCGGCCGAGTCGACGGCGAGTACGACCGCCTGCGACCCGAGGCGCTCCGCGAGCGCCGAGAGCAGCTCGGGCTGGGCGAGCGCCGCCGAGTTCACCGCCACCTTGTCGGCACCGGCTTCGAGCAGCGCCTCCGCATCGGCGACCGTGCGGACGCCGCCGCCGACCGTGAACGGGATCGCGAGCCGCCCGGCCACGCGCCGCACGAGGTCGACGAGCGTCTCCCGCTCTTCCACTGTCGCCGCAATGTCCAGGAAGACGAGTTCGTCCGCGCCGGCCTCCGAGTACGCCTCGCCGAGCTCGACGGGATCGCCCATGTCGCGCAGCTCCTGGAAGTGCACTCCTTTGACCACGCGGCCGCCGGCCACGTCGAGGCACGGAATCAGGCGGGGGAGAGGCATCGCTCCAGGAAGCGCGCACCGGCGCGCCCGCTCTTCTCGGGGTGGAACTGCACGCCCAGGAACCCGTCGCTCTCGGCGACGGCGACGACCCCTTCCGAGGTCGCCGTCGCGGCCGGCGTGTCTGCCGCGAACGAATGCGCGAAGTAGAACTCCTCGCCGCCGGGCTCGACGCGTGCCCATCCGATGCGTGGAACGCGCCGATCTTGGAGCCGCACGGCGCGTCCTGTGAGGAGGGCTAGTCCAGGGACGCCACCGTCTTCGTCCGACCACTCGAGAGCCAGCTGGAGGCCCAGGCAGATCCCGAGCGTCGGCCTGCCCACGGAGACCCGCTCCCGGAGAGCAGCGTCGAGACCGCGGGCGGCGAGACCTTGCATAGCGGAGCGCGCCGACCCGACACCGGGGAGAACGGCCAGATCGGCGCGCGCCACCTCGTCGGGGTCGCCGGTCGCGCGCGCGTCTGCGCCGAGGCGCTCGCAGGCCACGAGGACCGAGCGCACGTTGCCCGCGCCGTACTCGCAGACGGCGACCCTCACAGCATCCCCTTCGTGGACGGGATCCCCGCGCCCTCGGCGCGCACGGCCGCGCGCAGCGCGCGTCCCACAGCCTTGAACGCCGCCTCGGCGACGTGATGCGCATCGCGCCCTTCCGCCTGGACGTTGATGCCGAGACGGCCGGCCTGCGCGAGGCTGCGCAGGACGTGGTTGGCGAGGCCGGGATCGAGCTCGAAGGCCAGCTCGGCGGCGGGCCGGCCGCCCAGGTCGACGGCCGCGCGCGCCAGCGCGTCGTCCATGGGCACGACTGCGTCGCCGTAGCGCGCGATGCCGCGGCGGTCTCCGAGCGCGCGGTCGAGCGCCTCGCCGAGCGCGATGGCGGCGTCCTCCGCGGTGTGGTGCTCGCCCGTCTCCAGGTCGCCCGCCGCCTCGAGGACGAGATCGAAGCCGGCGTGGAAGGCGAGCTGCTCGAGAAAGTGGTCGTACAATCCGGCGCCGGTCGCGACGCGCACCCTGCTTGCGCCGTCGAGGGCCAGGCGCACGCGGATGCGCGTCTCCGCCGTCGCGCGGGCATGGCGGATGCTCCTGCCGGACGACCCCGCGACGGGCGCCGGACGGTCGAGAGCGCGCGCAATGCCTTCGAGGAGCAGGTCGTCGTCCTCCGGGTCGCGAACGGAGGCCCGGATCCCGTCGGGGAATACGCGGACGACCAGCCCGGAGCCCAGGAGCGCCGCGCCCAGCCTTTGCGGGTCCTCGACGGGGACGAAGAGAAAGTTCGTGCGGGACGGGAGAGGCTCGAGCCCGAGTGCCCGCAGTCCACGGGCGAGCCGCTCGCGCTCCTCGACCTGCGGCGAGACGTCCGGCGGGTCGGCGAGCCCTGCGACGGCCAGCGCCGCGGACAGGGTGGAGATCGGCGCCGGCGACTGGCGGCGGTTGAGCTCGGCAGCGGTCTCGGCATCGGCGAGGGCGTACCCTGCGCGTCCGCCTGCGAGCCCGAACGCCTTCGAGAACGTCCGGATGACGACGATCCCGTCGTCGATCAGCCCCGCAGCGGTCTCGCCGGCGTACTCGTAGTAGGCCTCGTCGACGACGAGCGGCCGCGCGGCCGGAAGCTCGCCGAGCTCGCCCGTCGGGTTGTTCGGCCGGCAGGTGAACGTGACGTCGGGATCCGAGTCGCCGACATCCGCGCCGGCCAGCTGCGCGGCGATGCGGAAAAGCGGATAGGTGGGGTCGTTCGCGATCGCGACCCGGTCGCCCGGCCCTGCGAACGCCCTCGCGCACAGAAGGATGAGGTCGTCTGCGCCGGCGCCGAGCACGACGTTCTCCGGCTCGACTCCCGCGTAGCGCGCGACGGCTGAGGTCAGCTCGGTGTAGCCGCCGTGCGGGTAGTTCTGGACGTCCGCGAGCGCCTCGGCGAGCAAGCCCGGGCGGGATGAGGCGAGGGGCCAGGCAGGGACGTTGCCGTCGAAGCGGATGATCTGGACCGGGTCGAGGCCGGTGCGCGCCGCGAGCTCGGCGTTCGACGGCGCCCAGGCGTAGGCCGCGAACTCCGCGGGGAGCGCTCTCATCGCCGCACGGCCTCCGCGTGTGCAGGCATGCCCTCGACGGCCGCCAGCGCCTCCACGATCGGACGCACGCGGGCGAGACCGTCTCGCGTCAGGCGCTGCACGGTGACCGGCTTCAGGAAGGCCTCGAGCCCGAGGCCCCCGACCGCGCGCGCGCGCCCTCCCGTGGGCAGCACGTGGTTCCCGCCGGTCGCGTAGTCGCCTGCGGCCACCGGCGACCAGGGCCCGACGAAGACGGCGCCTGCGTTGCGAACCCGCGGCGCGAGCTTCTCCGCCTCCTCGCCGAGCAGCACGAGGTGCTCAGGGGCGAGCTCCTCCACGCGGGCGAGGGCGCCCTCGAGGTCGCCGTTCGCCTCCACGAGACGACAAACGGCGTCGGGCCCGTGCTCCCGCTGGGCGGCGAGCTCGAGCTCGGCAACCTCGAGGTCGGCGCCGTCGGAGGCGAGCACGACGACCTCCGAGGGGCCCGCGGGGAGGTCGACCGAGACGTCGCGCGAGACGATCGCCTTCGCCTCGTTCACGAATGCGTTCCCCGGGCCGACGATCTTGTCGACGGCCGCGATCGTCTCCGTCCCGTACGCCATGGCGGCGATCGCCTGCGGGCCGCCCACGGCCCAGACCTCTTCCAGCCCGAGCAGCTCGGCCGCTCGCGCGACGATGCCTGCTCCGGCGGGCGGCGTGGCGACGACGATCCGCTCGACTCCGGCCACGAGCGCCGGCACGGCGCACATGACGAGCGTCGAGACCAGTCGTCGCGGCACGTAGATGCCGACGGACGCGAGCGGGACCCAGCGCCGTTTCAGGACGATGCCCGGCGCGATCTCCTCGCGAAGATCCGCGGGGCGCTGAAGCTCGTGCCAGCGGCGCACGGACTCGGCGAGCGCGAGGAGCGCATCGCCGGCCGCGTCCCCCTCGGGAACCGCCCGCGCCGGATCGACGCCGTCGAGCCGCAGTGACCAGTCCGCGAGGGCGGCGTCTCCACGCTCGCGGATGTCGGCGACGATGTCGGCGATCTCCGTCACGGGCCGACCGGCCCGTGACGGGGAGGGTGTGTGAGGGAACCGGGAGGTTCCTTCACCGCATCAAAGAAGGGGGCACGTGGGGGAAACATGGTTTCCCCCACGCGAGTGAGCGCTGAGCGAGCGACCCTCACGCCAGCATTCGCTCGACGGGAACGAGCAGGATCGAGGTCGCGCCGGCAGCCTCGAGGCGGGGGAGAAGGCGCCAGACGTCGGCGGCGGGAACGAGCGCGTGCACGGCGACCATGCCGGTCTGGGCGAGCGGGATAATGCTCGGCGCGCCGGAGCCGGGGACGAGGGCGCAGATCTCCTCGAGCGCGCTCTCGGGGGCGTTCAGCATCAGGTAGCGGGCCTCACGCGCCTGCACGACGCTTGCGAGGATGGGTGCGAGGCGGAGCGAGGCGTCGTCGGGCTCCTCGGCGGCCACCAGCACCGCTTCCGAGGAGAAGAGGGAGCCCAGCGAGCGGAGCCCGTTCGTGCGTAGCGTGTTCCCGCTCGAGACGAGGTCGACGATCGCATCGGCGAGGCCGAGCCGCGGGGCGACCTCGACCGACCCGGTCACGTCGACGAGCTCCACGAACACGTCCCGCTCGGCGAGCAGGCGGCTCGCGAGGCTCGGGTAGACGGTCGCCACGCGGTGCCCGCCCAGCTCGTCGATGCTCTCGACCGGAGATTCCTCGGGCACGGCGGCCTCGAGCGTGCAGCTTCCGAAGCCGAGACGGAGGAGCTCCGTGACCCGGGCGCCGCGCTCGGCGACGAGGTCGGCGCCGGTGATGCCGCAGTCGACGACGCCGTCCTGGACGTACTCGGGAATGTCGGCGGCGCGCACGAGCAGTACCTCGACGGGCGCATTCCGGCAGGGGAACGCGAGCGCGCGCTCGCCGGGCTCCTCGGGGCCGAGGCCGGCGTCCTCGAGCAAGCCGATCGCCGGCTCGCGCAGCCGCCCCTTGGCCGGGACGGCGATCTTCAGGAGGTCGGGGAGAGGCGGCCGCGACGGTCGAGCGCCGTGCGGTACCCGCCCTCGCCGCGGCGCAGCCAGTGCGCCACCCGCGTCACCGTCGTCGTCGAGGCGCCCGCCCGCCTGGCGATCTCCTGATAGGGGAGGCCCTGGTCGAGCAGCTTCGCCACCTCCCAGCGGTGCGCCATCGCCTCGAGCTCGCTCAGGGTGCACAGGTCCCTCACGAAGCGTTCCACCTCGTCCCGGTTCTCGAGGCTCAGGATCGCCTCGAAGAGGTCTTCCATCTCCGCTGTTCGCCATGGGTGTGATTGGTCTGCCATCGTTGTCTGCGACAGCATATTATCATGTTAACATGACAGCGCAAGAGGCCTTCCAGCTCGTGCCGGCGGTCGACGTCGTCGGCGAGGAGGCTGTCCGCCTGCGGCAGGGCGCGTTTGACAGCGTGGTCGCGAGGGCGGGCAATCCGGCAAGCCTGGTCGCGACGTACGCCGAGGCCGCGCCGCCGCTCATCCACGTCGTCGACCTCGACGGCGCCCGTACGGGCGCGATCCGGCCCGAGCTCGTCCGCGCGCTCGTGGAGGCCGCGGGATCGATACCGGTGCAGGCCTCGGGCGGGATCCGCTCCCTTGCCGACGCCGCTGCGCTTCTCGACGCGGGCGCGGCCCGCGTGGTCGTCGGGACGGCCGCGTTGGCGGGCGACGATGCCCTCGGCGGATTCGCTCGAGCGCTCGGCGAGCGCCTCGTCGTCGCCGTCGACGCCCGCGGAGGCCGGGTGGCGGTCGCCGGCTGGAGCCGGACGACGGACCTGTCCCCGGAGGAGCTGGCCGAGGAGTGCGCGGCGGCCGGCGTGACACGTCTTCTGTGCACGGCGATCGACCGCGACGGGACGATGGGCGGCCCCGACCTCGAGCTGCTCGGCCGCGTCCAAGAGCGCTCTAGGCTTCCTGTCCTGGCGGCGGGAGGCATCCGTTCCGAGAAGGACCTGTCCGCCCTGGAGGCTCTGGGGCTGGAAGGCGCGGTCGTCGGCCGCGCGCTGCTCGAGGGCGCGATCTCGCTGCCGCGCCGCTAGGGGACCCGCACCGCGCGCGGCCGTGCCTCGGCCGGCTCGGGCAGGAGCAGCCCGATCAGGACGGTCTCGAAGACGTCGCGGCCGTCGAGCGAGTACGCGGCCGTGAACTCGGGCGCCCCGTTCACCTCGAGAACCGCGAGGCTCCCGTCCGGCTGCGGGATCAGGTCGACGCCTGCGAGCTGGGTTCCGGCCGCGGCGGCCGCAGCCACGGCGAGCGCGCATTCGTGCGGCTGCGGCTGCAGCGGATGACGGGCCGCGCCGAGGGCGACGTTCGTCCGCCACTCGCCGGGCGCCGCCACGCGTCGCACCGCGCCGACGACGCGTCCGCCCGCGACGAGCAGGCGGAGGTCGTAGCCCGCGGGGGGAACGAGCTCCTGGAGGAGCGCGCCGTGCTTCCGGAACCAGGCCTGGCGCCGGAGCGTGCGCAGGAGCATCCCGAGCTCGTCGGGGTCCGCACAGGCCGCCACGTGCTCGCCGCGGCTGCCGAAGCGCGGCTTGACGACGAGCGGAAAACGCAGGCGAGACACGTCGCGGCGCCCCGACGCCGCGCTGAGGTAGGCGGTCTCGGGGTGCGGGAGGCCCGCCCGCCCGAGACGGAGGGCTGTCACGAGCTTGTCGTGGCAGGCGCGCAGCGCGTCCGGGCCGTTGATGACCGTGACGCCGCGCGAGCCCAGCCCGCGGAGCTTCGCGATCCCCGGCTCGATCCCGTCCAGGGTGGGGCGGACGTCCAGGTAGCCCAGAACGAGGTCGTCCGTCGTCGCCGCTTTGGCCGCCTCGGGCGGGGTCATGACCTGCACGTCGAGATCGATCCGTCGGCCCGCCGCCGCGAGAGAGGACGGGACGTGGACCTCGCGCCAGGCGACGACGAAGAGCCTCATTCCCAGATGCTGCGGGAAAGGAGGGTTTCGGCGCGGAGAACGTTCGGTGTCGCTCTGGTGACCGGCGAGCCGGATGGGCTCAGATCGCCTCGAAGACGATCGGCTGCGCGCCTTCCCAGAGGACGATGCGACCCAGCTCGGGGAGCTGGTCGCGGCCCTCTTCGATCGTGGCGAAGTGGTTCCCCGCGAGCTGTCCCATCTTGCTCGCGAAGCACGTCGCGCCGTACGGGAAGAGGATCTCGACCTCCGAGAGCCCGCCGGGGTAGAGGAGGATCTCACCGGCCGCGGGGTAGCTGTTGGCGTTCTCCGGGCCGAGGTCCAGGTCGAGCTCCCAGCCCATCGGCACCCAGGCCGACTCGCCGCTCCACCGTGCCTGCACGAGCTGGCTACGGAGCGGCAGCAGCTCGCGCAGGGCAGCGATCGTCTTCGGCGCGTCCTGCTCCAGGCGGGCCGTGAACCGGAAGCTGCCGGCGGTGATGGCGAGCACGGCGAGATTGCCGATTCCGTGGGTCGGGCACTAACGGCGGCATGGCACCCTGGATCATCATTGCGGCCATCGGCGTGGCCATCGCGATCGTCATCGCCTTTCTCATCGAGCGCAGGTCCAGACGCGAGCGTCAGCTGAAGGAACGACGCGTCGAGGCCGGCGAGCACCGCGAGAAGGCCGAGCTGCAGGCGATGCGCGCGAAGGAGCGCGAGGACGCTGCCCGCGACGAGCTCGACCGCGCCGAACGGGAACGCGCGGCAGCGCACGCACACACGCGCCGGGCCGACGAGATCGACCCGGATCTCGAAGAGTCCCAATCCGGCTAGCGAAGACCGACCTCTAGCCGGTAGCGTCGGAGAGCCGTGAAGCTCTCCACCGAGTCGATCGCACTCGCGTGCGCCCGGCACCCCTGGCGGACGGTCGGGGCCTGGGTCGTCGCGGTCGTCGTCTCGTTCGGAGTCATCGCGACGCTGTTCGGCGACGTGCTGACGAGCGAGGGAGAGGTCACCGGCGAGACCGACTCCAAGCGCGTGGACGAGCTCCGCTTCGAGCGGTTGCAACCGACCGCCGAAGACTTCCGGCAGCAGGTCAGCGAGGTCGTCGTGATCAGCCTCGAGGAGGGGACGATGGACGACTCCGCCGTCGATGGGCGCGTGCAGGCGCTCGCCGACGAGCTGCGCGACGCCGGCGCGACGAACGTCGTCACCCATGCGGACCAGGAGGGCCTGGTCTCGGAGGACGGCGAGGCCACGGTCGTTCTCGTCGGGCTCGGGGCGAACGAGGACGCCATCGGCGACGTCGTCGACGCCGTCGACCGGCTCGACGCCGAGCCCGGCTTCGACGCGGCCGTGACGGGCGAGGTTGTTCTCGACGAGGACT